>WNFA01005346.1_pt1 | contig 10945 bp, 10 predicted proteins | sample 5400481 | NCBI WGS metagenome assembly WNFA01 (sample SAMN13153340, study PRJNA577476) | soil metagenome | isolation source: 120 cm saprolite under Douglas fir tree site 2 hole 1 replicate 2 | place: USA:California | collected 2015-04-18 | reverse complement strand
AGATGAGCGGCGCGTACAGGCCATACATGACCATGTACGCAAAGGTCGAGCTAGGGAAATTGGGGATGAGCGAAGGCGGCTCTTCATAGAGATCTTCAATCCAGGTGCCCCCCTTCACCGGAGTGCCGGTAGTGGACGTCGTCGATGAGCTTGGCCCCGCCCCACCGCAGGCGCTCAGCATGAGCAAGAGCAGCGCGACAAGAGAGAAGGACATCGTGAGAAAACGCGGTCTGGGTTTTGTGCGCATCATTTCCTCCAATATATAGACTTTTTTGACATAGACTTGTTTGGCCTTCTAGGGGAAGTCTACCATGCTGCATTCACAGTCTGGCTGTGAATTTTTACCGTTCACCGTCGTATATCCAGTAAGTGACCGGCAACACCTTCATTCAGGTAACGATAGCATTGTAGGTCAATGAAAGAGAGCGGGAACAGGTCGCGTAGCGTTCCACCCCCCGTTCTTCATCGGCCTACCTCGCAAGAGAAGGATGGGCGGAATAGTCCCGCTTTTCCCAGCAATGATTATCTTTCGGAGAGAGCGGGAGGATCTATGGAAGACCAGCAGACATTTCCCTCCAGTTTTGGAGAGCTGCTGAAAACCCATCGGAAGCGCAAACGGCTGACGCAAAAGCAGTTGGCGCAGCAGCTCGGGGTGCATGCGAATACCATCTCGTCATGGGAACTGGGCACCTATTTGCCCGACACCCGCGGGCTGGTTCTGGAACTGGCCAGGCACCTGGCTCTGGACGAGCAGGAGACACGCCAACTGCTGGAGGCCAGTTTGACCGCGCTCTCTCCCCACTGGTTGGTCCCTCTCCCGCGCAATCCATTCTTCACCGGGCGCGAGGAGATTCTGGAGGCACTGTACACGCAACTGCATGTGGAGCAGGTGGTCGCTCTCACCCAGTCGTATGCCTTACGTGGGCTGGGAGGGATCGGCAAAACGCAGATCGCGCTGGAGTATGCCTACCGGCACGCCCTGGAGTATAGCGCCATCTTCTGGATCGAAGCAGAAACCATCGAACATGTCATGTCGAGTCTGCTGCGCATCGCCGAGCTGTTACAGTTGCCCGAGCGACAGGAAACGGATCAGCAGCGCATTGTGGCGGCGGTGCAGCGCTGGCTGAGCAGCCACAGCCGGTGGCTGCTGACCTGGGATAACGTGGAAGACCTGGAGTTGCTGCAACGTCTGCTGCCGCCAACCCGGCAGGGCGCGACCCTGATCACTACACGCCACCAGGCGCTCGGAACGCTGGCGCGGGGAATGGACCTTGCGCCAATGGAGCGAGAGGAAGGGATGTTGTTTGTGTTGCGACGGGCCAAAGTGCTCGAGCCAGAAGCCACGAGCGAGCGGATGCACCGGATTGCCGTGAGCATGCCCGCTGAGTATGCCGCGGCAGAAAAACTGGTGGCAGCCATGGAGGGGATTCCCCTGGCCCTCGACCAGGCGGGAGCCTATATTGAGGAAACGGGGTGTAGTGTGTCTGCTTATCTCGAACGCTATGAGCAGCAGCGCGCCCGCTTGCTGGATCGCCGTGGTGTCCTGGGAGGAGATCATCCGCACTCCGTGACGGCCACGTTCTTGCTGGCGAGTAAGCGGATAGAGCGAGAGCAGAGCGCGGCAGCGGACCTGCTGCACGTGTGCGCCTTGCTGCACGCGGAAGCCATTCCCGAGGAGCTGTTTGTAGCGGGTGCTGCATACCTGGGACCGGAGCTTGCGTCCCTGGCTACCGATCCCAGCCAACTCGACCAGGCCATCGCTGTCCTGCGAAGTCTGTCGCTGGTGCAACGCCAGCCAGAAACCCGCACACTCTCCATGCATCGCCTGGTGCAAGCAGTGCTGCGCGAGCAGATGAGCGAGTCGGAACAAGCGGAGTGGCTGAGACGGGTGATTGCAGCGCTCAACGCGGTGTTTCCTGACGTTACCCACGAAGCCTGGGAGCAGTGTGAGCGCCTCCTGCCGCATGTGTTGACTGTTGCGGCCGCCATCCCGGATTGCGCAGGAGACCGGGAACTGGCTGAGGCGCTGCAAAAAGCGGCAGATTACCTCTGTTGCCGTGCCCGGTATGAGCAAGCGGAACCGTTGTATCAGCGGGCTCTACGCATCGGGAAACAGGTATGGGGACCAGCGCATCCCCAGGTGGCCTATCCGCTCTGCGGTCTCGCGTATCTCTACTATGAGCAAGGGAAGTACCAACAGGCGGAGCCATTGTATCAGCGGGCATTGCAGATCCGAGAACAGGTGCTGGGGCTGACACACCCTGATGTAGCTTCCACGCTCCAACGCCTGGGGCTTCTCTATTGGAAGGAGGGGAAATACGAGCAGGCAGAGCTGTTGTATCAGCGAGCATTATACATCCAAGAACAGGCGAAAGGCGCGGAGCATACTGAGATCGCGCATCTTCTCAATGACCTGGCGATTCTTTCCGTAGAGCAGGGGAAGCATGAGCAGGGCGAGCTGTTGTATCAGTGGGCGCTGTCCATTTGGGAACGAGCGCTGGGAGCGAACCATCCTGATGTAGCCATGCCGCTTAACAACCTGGCAAGTCTCTACATAGAGCAAGGGAAGTATGAGCAAGCTGAGCCGTTGTGTGAGCGAGCCATTGCCATATGGGAGAAGGCGCTAGGGGCAGAGCACCCCGAAGTGGCCTATCCGCTCAGGCATCTGGCAGATCTCTACATGGAGCAAGGGAAGTATGAGCAAGCCGAGCCGTTGTACCGGCAGGCGTTGCGCATCTGGGAACAGGCATTGGGACCGGAGCATCCGAATCTGGCCTATCCATTCCTCGGCCTGGCAATCCTTTTTACGAGACAAGGGAAGTATGAGCAAGCCGAGCCGTTGTACCGGCAGGCGTTGCACATCTGGGAACAGCGCTTCGGTCAGCACCATCCTGCGATAGCTCAAACGCTGCATGATCTGGCCATCTTCTATCAGAAGCAGGGCAACCTGAGCGAGGCGATAGCTCTCACCGAACGCGCCTTGGAGATCCGCTCCCAGTCCCTGGGAGACGCTCATCCCAAAACGGTCGCCACCCGAGCGCTTTACACTCAGCTTGTATAAGGCTGAGAGCGGAACTTTTGACAGCTCGACCATAAAGAACGTTTGTTCTTGACAGGAGCAAGGGTGGCACGTTATACTCGACAGAGAAGCGTGTCGAAAAGAGCAAAGAAAGGACCAATGGATGTCAGTCACACTCATCAACCCGTTCGAGGTTCCATCAGGTAAAGAAGAACAATTCCTCAGGGAATGGACCGCAGCAGCCGAACTGATGCGACACGAGCCCGGCTTTCTCTCCTCCCGGCTCCACCAGAGCCTCAACCCACAGGCGAAATTCCGCTTCGTCAATGTCGCCCAATGGGAATCCGCACAGCACTTCCAGACCGCCATGAGCAAAGAAGCTTTCCAGAAAGCCATTGGGCAAATGAACTACGTTGCATACCCTGCTCTCTACGAGATCATCGCTGAATAAACGTCTAAGAGAAGGCGTGAAGAGATGCGTGGGAAATTTGGCCCGCACACCTCTTCTGTAGATGCCAGAATAAAATGCCTCATAGTCACCTTTGATGAAACGAGAATGGGTTCATGCGCTGACAGGTGAAACGATTTAATAAGTTCATCTTTCACCAAATTTGACCATGAGCCGAGTTATGGTCTTTTTGACATGGTATCTTAGAAGAAGAAACCAAGACCTTTTTCCATCGAGGAGGAAACAAAAGTGACAACATTACAAAACCAAAGCCCAACGCTTACCTATGACGTGTTCGCGTTAAAGCGCCCCGGACTCACCCGTGACGTACCACCAGGCACTGAGTCGTTGCAGTGGGTCGCAAATACAGCCACGCTGATCGCAGGCTCACAGGATGCCGTTCTTGCTGATACCTTTGCGACCATTGACCAGAACCGACAATTGGTGGATTGGATGAAGAAAAGTGGGAAAAACCTGACCACGATCTATATTACCCATGCGCATGGCGACCATGCATTTGGTATCAAGATATTACTGGATCATTTTCCGCATGCAAGAGCCGTTGCAGCGCCTGCTGTTGCCAAAGCGATGCACGCGCAAATCGATCCAGATTACCTGAAAAACTTCTGGGAGACACGTTTCCCAGGGCAAATTCCTGAACCCCTCGTTGTTCCCGAAGCACTTGACAGCACTGAGTTTGAATTAGAAGGGCAGAAACTGGTCGTCATAGACGATGGGTTCACCGATACCGACCATTCAACGTCTCTTTACGTCCCATCAATCGGTTTGGTTGTTGCTGGAGATGCTGTTTACAATGGCACTCATCCTTACATGGCTGAGACAAGCGAACACAGTCGCCTCAATTGGATCGCGGCCCTTGAGAGAATTGAGGCACTGAAACCACGTGCAGTTGTTGCGGGCCATAAGAATCCCGAAAATTCCGATAGTCCTCAACATATTGCAGCGACACAGCAATACATTCGGGATTTCAACCGTTTGAACCATGAAACGACAACCACACGTGAACTCTATGACAAGATGCTCTCCCTCTACCCAGATCGCGTCAATCCAGGTTCCCTTTGGGGTTCTGCAAAGGCTGCCAAAGCAGAATAAGGAGAGAGACACTGACTAAAACTCACGCTGAAAACGCTCCATCGGACGGACTCACAGCATGGCGGAAGGCCTTTTTCACCAAGGATGCCAAAGCGTTCGCCGAGGGATTTGTCGAGAACGTCGTCTTGGAAGCATCCATCCTGCGCAAGCCGGTCGAGGGCCGTGACCGGGTCAGGCAGATGTTGTGGACATCAGCTGTATCTCTTAGCATACCTCGCCGTATGAGTGTCCACGAGCGTCAGTCCTCATAAACGAGGTGTCCCTCTTGGTAGTGGTGCGCTCTCAGCGGTAGCGCCGCTCAGACTCCTGAATAGGATAATCATTCGCGCTCATATCGCGTCGCCGCATGAGTCCCTCTGCATCAAATTCCCAATGTTCATTCCCATGTGTCCGCATCCACTGCCCCGTGTCCGCATCACGCCATTCGTACTCAAAACGCACCGAGATGCGATTGCCGGTGTAACACCACAGTTCTTTCATCAGGCGATAGTCCAATTCTTTGGCCCATTTGCGGCGGAGAAAGGCTTTGATCGCCTCGCGACCCGTAAAGAACTCCGTCCGGTTGCGCCAGTGGGAATCAGGGGTGTAGGCCAGCGCGACCCGCTCCGGATCACGGCTGTTCCAGGCATCCTCGGCGGCTTTGACTTTCAGAAGAGCGGTTTCTCTTGTGAAGGGCGGTTTCAGAGGTGTTTGCATGATCATGTCCTTCATCTCTCCCTGCTGCTGACCGCACCGGTTCGTTCCGGTAGCTGGCCCGCTATGGCCGCTGCGCGGCGAGCACGAATGGCCGGGGCCTGCGCATGGCGTGTCGTAGCAACCGTGGCGCGACTGACCAGCCAGATGAAGCCAACGAGCAGAAACCAGTTCAACACTCCCAGTACGATCAGGAAGACCAGGTTAGACAGGCCCAGGTTACTAAGGACCAGGTACACCAGCGCGGTAAACAGGACATTCCCCAATGTGACCGGTATGAGTATCAACCAGGCGAACTGCATAAGCTGGTCGGCACGCAGGCGCGGCAGCGTGGAGCGCACCCAGATGAAGATGAAACACAGGAAGTAGACCTTGCCTATGAAGTAGAGGACGCCCAGGATGTTGCCGAGTATCTGCCAGCCAAGGGCCATGCCGGAAGCAGTCAAAAACGCGACACCGGGACCAGACCAGCCGCCCAGGAAGAGTGTAGCGGCAATCGACGAAACGATGATCATATTGCCGTATTCGCCGAGGTAGAACATGGCCCAGCGCATGCCGCTATACTCGGTGAGATAGCCCGCAACAAGTTCCGATTCCGCCTCTGGCAGGTCAAACGGTGCACGATTCGTTTCGGCCAGACCGCAGACGTAGTAGATAACGATCATCAAGGGCTGCACCAGGAAGAACCAGGCCCAGGGCGTAAATCCCTGGAAGACGAAATCCCAGAAAGGAGTACCCTTGCCGGGCCACAGGCTGCTGCTCTGAAGATTAATAATCGCTTTAATCGAAATGCTGCCGATCCCTGAGCTTACCAGAACGCTTGTCAGCATGATCACACCAACCAGGGACAGCACCAGCGGCAGTTCATAAGAAATCATCTGCGCAGCCGAACGCAAACCGCCTATGAGCGAATACTTGTTATTTGAACCCCAACCCGCCATGACAACGCCAACTACATCGATCGAACTCATGGCCACGTAGTAGATAATGGCAGTGGCGAGCGCTGTTCCTGGTAACTCTAAATAGGGCGAGAAAGGTATCACGGCGAAGGCAGCAATGACCGGGGCCAGAAACACCGACGGCGCGAGCAGGAAAACCGATTTATCGACCTGGGCGGCATGAATATCCTCTTTCATGAGCAGTTTGCCGACATCGGCAACCGTCTGCAAGAGGCCCCAGGGCCCGGTATGGATCGGCCCGACGCGGTCCTGCATCCAGCCCATGATCTTGCGCTCTGCCAGGATCAAGATCACCGCGCTCGTCAGGACAAAGCCAAAGTAGGAGAGGAAGGCGATGAGGAATTGGAGAAATTGCAACGAGAAAATGCCGTTGAACAACTGGTTTCCCAGGTTATCTCCTAAGACGATTAGCATATGCATACGATAAACTCCCGATGGTTTTGTTTAGGCAAGGTTCAATGTGAAGAAAAGTCCTTGACCGTTTGAACAGTCACCCCGTAGGGCTGGACCTTGCTGTTGGTTAGGAATTGTCAAGTTCATTTGAACCATGCCTTAGCGATCAACTTCTCCCAGCACGAGGTCGAAACTGCCAATGATAGCGACCACATCGCTCATTTTATGACCACGCAGGATCTCGGGTAATATCTGTAAATTCACAAAGGATGGGCCACGAATCTTGGCACGCCACGGATATTCGCTGCCATCGCTGATGAAGTAGATACCCAGCTCACCCTTACTTCCTTCGATGGCAAAGTAAGTCTCGCCACGAGGCGGACGCAGTGCAATGGGCGTGCGTGTGCCAATCGGCCCGCCGGGCATTTTATCGAGAGCGACGCGGCAGAGACGAATGCTTTCCCATATTTCCTGCATGCGTACCCTATAACGCGCGAAGCAGTCGCCCTCCTGGCGCACCTGTACATTCACAGGCACCTCGCGGTAGGCCATGTTGGGGCGATTGACGCGCAAGTCCCAGTTGATGCCGCTGGCACGCGCCATCGGGCCGGTGAGACCATAGGCAATAGCCTGCTGCTGGTCAATGAAGCCGACACCCTGGGTACGAGCGTCAAAGATCTCGTTACCGGTGAGCAGCGTCTCCAGCTCAGCAAAATTCTTCTCGAACTGGTCGAAAAAGGCTTCGCATTCCTTCAGCCAGTGCTTAGGGAAATCATGCAATACACCGCCAACACGCAGGTAGTTTACGTTAAAGCGACTACCGCACAGGGCTTCAAACAGCGACATGATACCCTCGCGGTCACGGAAGCACCACAGGACGGGCGTAAACGCGCCGAGGTCAAGCCCGTACGTGCCAACGGCTACGAGGTGACTGGCAATGCGCTGCAGCTCGCCGACGAGTAGACGGATATACTGCGCTCTTCGTGGCGGCTCCATGCCCATCAATTGCTCCACCGCACCAACATAGGCAATTTCGTTGAGCATGGGAGCAAGGTAATCCGCGTTATCCATGTAGCGGATGCCGCCCATGACCGGGCGATTCTCCAGTATCTTCTCGATGCCGCGATGCAGGTAACCAATGACCGGGGTGCAATTCACCACGGTTTCTCCCTCAAGCGTCATGACCAGGCGCATCACACCATGCGTACTGGGGTGCTGGGGACCCATATTGAGCAGCATTTCTTGAGTTTTGATCCCCTCTGCCCCTGTTTCAACCTCAGGCATTGTGCCTCTATCTTGATTTGTAACCATGGGTTTCCTCTTTGATATATTTCAATCCTCAGCAGCTTACGCACGTGATTTTTGTTGAAGGAGCAATTTGCGCACACGCACGCCGAAACTGAACGACCAGAGCAAAGCAATCAGCACCGCTAACCCGCCAAATATGAAGCGGTTGGGATCGGTGGTGAGAAACATTAACGTGTATGCCATGAGCCAGCAGCCTAATGCCACCATGCCGGGCAATATGAGGCTCTGTGGGCCGGATACCGCCGGCGAGATAAAGCGACGATTGACGCTCGCCGGCTCCGTCGCGCCCACTGTTGAAGCCGCGCGGCCATTTGAAGTGCCCTGTTTGGCATTGGCAATGCGCGATTGCGAAGTACTGCCTCTGGCAGGCGCTCTCCTGCGTTTTTGGGCTTTCGGCATGGCAAAGACTCACCTTCCAGGCTCTGATTTGCCGGGCGCAGACTCGCCCTCTTCAGTCGCACTCTGCTGGTTTGCTTCCTCGTGGTAATCCTCAAAAGCGTGACCAAAGGTCGGCGTGCCGGGGTGCAGGCGCTCCTCCATACCCTGTCCCAGTTTCTTCTGTACCACGTGTTCCACGCCCTTTTGCTGGTATCTCTCATCAACGGCCATATTTGGATCAACCTGGGTTGTCGCAGGTTGTTTGACAGTGAAAGGGACCTGGTGGAAACTCTTGAGAAGAGGATAGCCTTCAAAGTCATCATCCAGGAGCATCCTGCGCAGGTCGGGATGTCCTGTGTACTTGATGCCGAAGAGGTCATAGGTTTCGCGTTCCAGCCAGTTCGCGGTTGGCCAGACAGAAACCACGCTGTCCACCTCCGGTTTCTCGTTGTCCAGGCGCACTTTGATTTGCATTAACTGGCCTCGTGTGATTGAGCGCACGTGATACACAGATTCCAGGTGATCGAGCATATCCACGCCAGAGATAGAGCTCAACAGATCAAAGCCGAGCTGGTCGCGCAGGAAACGGCAGACCGCAACAAGATTGGTGCGATCAACTTCCAGCGCGAGATAATCTCCTTTGAGCGTTTTCAGCGCAAGCTCCTTGCCGGTTATCAGGGCGATGGGGGCCAGGTCGCGGGCGAGCGCGGCATTCTGATCACGATAGCCAGAGGTTGAAGTTGGAATACTCGTTGAACGCGGTACTAGATCCATCGAATAACTCCCTTGCGCCACGCATAGGCCAGGCCGAGCGCGAGAACGGCGATAAAGAAGAGAATTTCAAAGAATCCAAAAAAGCTCAACTGCTTGAATATGACGGCCCATGAGATGATAAATACAATATCTACATCGAAGGCAACAAAGAGCAGGGCAAAGATATAGAAGCCCAGCGGATATTGCACCCAGGCAGAGCCAATGGGAGCCTCGCCGGATTCGTAGGTCTGTAGCTTCTCTTTTGTTCTTTTATGAGGTGCAATCAGGTTTGCCACGACCATTGTAAGCATGACGAAACCAAACCCTGCAAGAAACAAAATGCCTGCATATAAATAAGCAACATTGGCAGGTGTTGACACGAACCTTCCCTCCAAATCATGCCCCTGTTATGGTACACAAAGGCTTATAATGCTGCTTTGATTATAGCACAGGAACGAGGGTGCGACAATTTCAGTTGCTATGCCAGCGGCATATCGGGGACGGTTACTGTTTCTGGCTTGGCCAACAATTGAATACCGGTTATGCCATTCTGGCTGGTCGCCTCGGTAATAGATACGACGATCACGCTGACGTTGTCTTCGCCTCCACTCTCCAGCGCGGCCTGGATCAGGTCCTTACCCGTCTGCGCTGGATCAGGCGCGGGCAGGCTCAGCAGGCGCTGGATCTCGGGGTCGCGAACCATGTCCCACAGGCCATCGGAGCACAGCAGCAGTTTATCACCCGACTGCAGCGGTACTCTGAACGCGTCAACGTCCACGGTGGCTTTCTCGCCAAGGCTGCGATAAATCTGGTTACGCTTGGGGTGAGTATAGATATCATCGGGCTTGATGATGCCGGCTTCTACCAGGCTGGCAACGACGGAGTGGTCATGGGTGATCTTCCTAAGCCCGTCGGGCGGGCGATAGAGATAGGTGCGGCTATCACCGACATTGGCTACGTAGGCAGTAGCGCCGACGACCAGGGCAGCAGTCATGGTCGTGCCCATATCGGCGCGCTCTTCCAGGTTGCGCTGGTGCACGGCCCGATTTGCACACTGCACGCCCTCGAGCAGCAGATTCGAGAATGCCTCGTCGTCCAACTGGTTACCGGTCGAGATCCTGGGGAGCATGAAATCGATAATCGTCTGGATCGCCAAACGACTGGCATGCTGCCCGTTAGCGTGGCCGCCCATGCCATCGGCTACGACAAACAGGCCGAATTGCTGGGGCTGTGCATTATAGGTTCTTGCCCCCTGCATGGCAAAGAGGCTATCTTCGTTCGGCTTGTGCTTGCGTTTGATACCTGGATCAGAGAGATGACCTACAGCCAGGCTCAGGTTGTGACCCTGAAGCCGCTGAATGCTATAGGGTATAGTTTTCTCAAAATCCGCTGAGCCGCAGGAAGTGGCACTTTGGGCAAGAGGCATCGGTGGTGTAGACAGTAGCGCCACAATTTGGGCAGGATAATTCAGTAACGGGCTGCTGGAGATTGACGGTCGCTTTGGGCCGCTGCAACTTCTGCACGCCCAGTTCAGCATCGTGCTGTGCTGCTGTGCGCTCAGCCTCGAAACGCGCCAGTTCTTGCCGGCGCCGCGCCCACATACTGACCAGTACCAGCAGCAGCACCAGCAGCAGCAGTCCTGCCACGATGCCAACAATGATCAGGATCCCCAGGAGGCCTAGAGCTTGCACGGCTCCCTGGGTAGTGCCTCCAGCGTGGCCAGCAGTGGAAGTGCCTGGAATCTGTGCTGCGGCCTTCCCCTCGTAGGTGAGCGGCGCCTGGAACTGTGGGTTAGCGCTGGCGATCTGTTTGAGCGTGGCCTCGGCATCCACGTAGTTCCCCGCTTCGTACTGCGTGATGCCGCGCTCCCAGGTACTGTTC
>WNFA01005129.1_pt1 | contig 10945 bp, 11 predicted proteins | sample 5400481 | NCBI WGS metagenome assembly WNFA01 (sample SAMN13153340, study PRJNA577476) | soil metagenome | isolation source: 120 cm saprolite under Douglas fir tree site 2 hole 1 replicate 2 | place: USA:California | collected 2015-04-18 | reverse complement strand
TCGCTAGCCATTTAGAGAAGGAGTTCCAAAGTCATCGGTGACGGGCCAAATCTGATTCACCTTGCTGCCGAGGCCAGGCGGCGCGAGACGTAGTCGGTGACGTAAGCGTCGAACAGATCATTCAGGCGTTCGCAGACGGATCCGGGCGCAGGAATCTTGTTTCCCGCGATTTCGCCTACGCTGATGAGATTGCGGTTTGTGGAAGAGATGAAGACTTCGTCTGCGGAGTAAAGGTCTTCGGGACGTAGCGTCTGTTCGATGACTGAAACGCCGGCTTCCGGCGCGATTTCCATCAGGATGCCGCGGGTGACGCCTTCGAGGCAGCCGGAGTTGAGCGGGGGCGTGAGGATTTTCTCGTTCTTCACGGCGAAAATATTTGCCGAAGTACATTCGGCTACTTCGCCGCGCTCGTTGAGCATGACGACCTCGTCGAATCCCTCTTTGACAGCCTCGCCAACGGCCCAAACATTATTCAGCCACGAGATACTCTTTACGCCGGCCATGGGAGATGTGGCGTGGCGGCCCTGTTCACGAAGCGCCAGGCGCACCGTTTCGCGATGTTCAGGAAGACCGGCGGAGTAAATGATGAGATCTACTTGTGGAAGCTTCTCGTCGCTTTGCCAGAAGCCCACGGTATTGTAGACCAGATAAATGCGCGCGCAGCCTTCGGTAACTTTGTTTGCGCGAATCACTTCGTGGAGATGGACGCGTACCTTAGCAGCGGTGTAGGGCATGGGGAGGCGGGTGAGGTTGGCATCTTTTTCTAGGCGGCGCCAGTGGCGCTCGTACGCGAACGCTTCGCCGCGCGAGATACGCAGCGTGGTGAAGATGCCCCAGCCGCAGATCAGCCCTGCTTGGCCCGGAGAAAGGCGAACTTTCTCGATGGGGAGCAGCGCGTCGTTATGAAAAACGTTCGGGTGAATCACAAGCGATCCCTCCGGAAGGGAGCCAGAATCTCTATTGTATCCGAACTTCCGCTGGCGTGGGGAGCGCTGCGGGGAGTTGATATGCCAAATCGGGTGGCGATGCAGCAGCTTGCAAGGACTACTGGGAAGAGGATGAACGTTACGGTTCGCAGCTGGCGGGGATGAGCAGCGACTGGCCTTCGAAGACGACGTTAGCATCCCGGACGGCGGGATTCGCATGTGCGATGCACGCCCACAGGGAAGCATGGCCGAGTCGGGTTCTGGCGATCTGTGAAAGGGTCTCGCCCTTGTGAACGGTAATGCTCATAGCTGTCCGAAGAGGGGAGACACTCGCGGGCAGATAAATCTGAGAGCCTACGGCGATATAGTTGGCATCGACGATGCCCGGATTAACGGCCAGCAGGTCGTGCCAGCGAAGACCCTTGCCCAACTTTTCCGCCGCAATCTTCCATAGGGAGTCGCCCGGTTTCACGACTATGGAGTTGAGTTTCGCCGCGCCATTCGGCGCCACGGGAACGACAGGTGCCACGGGCGCGATCGAAGCGCGTGGAGCCGGCCGCGATGGAGCTACTCGAACTGCCGGAGGATGCGACGGCACAACGCGCGAAGGAGCCGACATGAAAACTCTTGGGCGCTCGAAAGGCGAGCGCTTCCTTGGTGATTGGTAAGGAACGAATTTTGGCGGCGCTGGATTTGAAACCGGCGGACGCAACGGCATCACCGGAGGCTTTGGCGAAGCAAGCGCAGGCGCATCGGCAAACGGGAGATGGAACTCCGCGGACCGCTCAAGTTTCTGCGATTCTTTTTGTTTACGGAAACGGCGAGCGACGTCACCGAGAGGAGCATCGGGAGGAAGCGATTGTGCGTCGACAGCATCCTGGGATTTTTCTGCAGCGGGCGGAACCGCCGGATTTTTCTTGGCTTCCACCTGAGCGCGATCCTCCGGCGTCAGAATCTGATCCCGCTTCAGATCCTGTTCGGTGTAAACGTGTTTGGTTTTCTTCTGCTTGCTTTCTTTCTGGGTGCGTTCCTGTCGAGCCGCTTCGGCGACGTCTTGAGCGGAACACTGCGTCGCGCCCAAAACGGCGCAACACACAAAAAGGATTCCGGAAGCGCACAAACGCAGCAAAGGCCTTGCGGCGGTCGAGGGGCCGACTAAGAGAGGCGTGTCGAGATCAGTTCGTAGCATGGCAAACCGACCACGGGGGGACACCGCTTAAAAGGAATATACCAAAATCCAGGTCCCATGGGAAGAGGCATTTTCGGGCTGGGCCGGTGCCTCTGGACCTTGTTGCGTTATGATTTGCGCTAAGAAGATTCCCACGCAAAGGGCCGCCAGGAGGAGCGAAACCATGAGCAACACACTAGGCTTTTCACGAAGACAATTCGTTTCTTCGGCGATCTCTGTGGCTACGATTTCCTGCCTGCCACCCGGACGAGAATTTTTTGCGGCTCTCGCAGCTCCCAAAGGTGGAACGCACGAATTCGCTCAGCAATCGCAAGTCCCAATAACGGCTACTCCACCTTGGCGGGACCAAGGCGTTCTGAACCTTACAAAGTCGCCGTACGCTAAACTACGGAATGTGCCAGTGCACGCTGTCACCATCGAAAATGGTTTCTGGGCACAGCGCCGCGAAGTCAACGTCAGCAAGAGCATTCCTTCGATGGAAAAATTGTTGGAAGCCAACGGCCGCATGGACAATTTTCGCCGCCTCATCGGCAAGAGCACTGCCGCGCAGCGAGGCCCAGTGTACTCGGACTCCGACGTTTACAAGTGGACGGAAGCCGCCGGGTTTGCTTTGCAATCCCGCGATCGTCCCGAACTCCGCGCTGCCGTCGAGAAAATTACTAAAGACGTCATTGCGGCGCAGCAGGCCGACGGTTACTTGAACACCTATTACGTTGGCGACCATGCCTCTCAACGAATGGAGCCGAAGGTCCAGCAGTGGGGTCACGAACTCTACAACATGGGCCATTTCCTGCAGGGCGCCGTCGGCTACTACCGCGCTACTGGTGATCGGAGTTTACTGGACGCGGGAATCCGCTTCGTAAATGATTTCCTTCTGCCCAATTTCGGTCCGGGCGCGGACAAGAAACCATTATTCTCGGGCCATCCGGAAATGGAACTGGCGCTCGTCGAGCTGTATCGAATGACCGGCGACAAACGCCATCTCGATCTCGCAGGCTACCTCCTCGCAGGTGACTCGCGGATTCAGGTGAAACCATGGGATTACGTCTATCATTTTTGCGGGATGCCCTTCACATCGCGAAAGCATCTCGAAGGTCATGCCGTGCGTGCCATGTACGCGTGCTGCGGCGCAACCGACTATTACTTGGAAACCGGCGATCCCGCTTATCGGAAAACTCTCGACGTGTTGTGGAACGACCTCGTCAAATCTAAAATGTACGTCACCGGCGGAGTGGGCGCGCGCAGCGATGGCGAGGCTTTCGGTGATCCTTATGAATTGCCCAATGCCCGGGCCTACGGGGAGAGTTGCGCGGCCATCGGGAACATGATGTGGAATTGGCGCATGCTGGCCGCGACCGGCGAAGCTAAATTCGCCGACGTCATAGAACGCGCCCTCTACAATGGCATCAATTCGGGCATGTCACTGGATGGCACGCTTTACTGCTACCGCAATCCGCTGGCGTTCGATCCTTCTGGTGGCGACAAGATTCGCAACGATTGGTACGACACCACTTGCTGCCCGCCGAATCTGGAGCGGACGTTTGCCTCGCTGCCGGGATATTTCTACAGCACCAGCAGCGAGGGCATCTATCTCCACTTCTTTGACAACTCGCAACTCGACTGGCATCTCGAAAGCGGTGTCGGTCTGAAGGTCCGTCAGAAGACAAATTATCCTTGGGACGGCGCCGTCGAAATTACCGTCACGCCCGCCGAACCTACAGAGTTCACTTTCTTCCTCCGAATCCCCGGATGGACCGACAGTCCCCAAGTCGGCATTAATGGGAAGCCGGTCACCGGCGCCACTCCCGGCCAGTACCTTCCGATTCGCCGCCACTGGTCCGGCCGAGACGTCATCCGCCTGCAATTCAACATGCAACCTCAACTTCTAGAGGCCAATGCGCAAGTCATCGAAAACAATGGCCGCGTCGCGGTACAGCGCGGACCGCTGGTTTACTGTTTGGAGCAAATCGACCAGCCGGAGGGCGTGGCTCTGAAAGACGTGGCGCTGCAGTTGGGCCCGAATTCGAACGTACACTTCCAGGAAGAATTTCAGAAAGACCTGCTTGGCGGCGTGCTCCTACTGCGCCATGCCGGTGCGGCCTATGGAGAATCGGCGGAGCACCGCCAGCTCTACTTCCGCTATTCCGGCGTGCTTCGAAAATCCAGGCCCGTGTCTCTTACCTTCATTCCCTATTACGCATGGGCCAACCGCGCGGCAACCCCGATGCAGGTCTGGACGCCGCTCTCGCAGTCGATCATTGGATAAATGGAGCGCCCTTCGTGTTATAAATTCACGTCATGACCGACAAATGGGGAAGGCGGCTGTTCAAAGCGGGCGCGGTCGCGTTATTGATCATTGGAGTGGTGCACTCAATCTCATTCTTCCAAAAACTACTCCCCGCAAACGATACCGAAAAGCAGCTACTGGACCTGATGTCCAACTACAAGTTCAACCTCGCGGGATCTTTCCGAAGCATGGACAACCTTTTGACGGGGTTTAGTATGTGTTTCATGCTGGCGGCGCTCGCCTTCGGAGGCTTTGATCTCTTGCTCTCGCGGGAACGAGCAGGCCTGCTGAAGCGTGCGGCGCTGATGAATATTCTCTGGCTAGCTGCCATGACCGCCGTTTCGCTTCGCTATTTTTTCATTGCCCCGACTTCGTTCCTGGTCGCCACGCTGCTCATTTTTGTGCTGGCCTGGTGGAAACTTCCTGCCGATGGGCCTGCTTGGCCACATCGATACCCCAGCGCTTAAGAACTCTTCGTTGACAAACCTAGGGGCTAACTCTAAGATTAGAGTTTGTCTCTACAGGGAAAGGTGTGACTGAGCGCAATGAGGACGTACGTAGCCAAGGGTGAAGAGGCCGAAGCGCTAAAAGTGGGCGCAAACTGGTTTGTTGTGGACGCCACGAACGTGGTGCTGGGGCGCCTGGCGACCAAAGTCGCGCGCATGCTGATGGGCAAGGACAATCCCAGCTTTACGCCATACCTCGATTCGGGCGACCACGTAGTCGTGATTAATGCCGACAAGGTTCGCATGACCGGAAACAAGGTCGAGCAAAAAATTTATTATTCGCATAGCGGATATCCCGGCGGGTTGAAGGAAGTACCGGCGAAAAGGCTGCGCGAGTCCAAGTCGGACTGGATGATCCGCGAAGCGGTTCTCGGCATGCTGCCGAAGAACAAGTTGCGCGCGCGGCGCGCGAAGAAGTTGCGCATCTACCGGGATGCCGCTGGTTTGGCGCGGCACGCGGGGCAGAAGCCCCAGGCTGTTTCGCTGTAAGCGGGATTTGTTTTTTCCGCACGTAGCTGTTCCTTCTAAGTGGTGCCTTAGCGGGGAATAAGCAGACGTGAAGTTTGAGATTGATCCGCAAGCAGCGGAAAGGATATTTGCCGCTGCACGGACTGGTATCGAGATGGCTGCCGGGCAGTCGTCCAATCGCGAGGAGGAACATTGGGTTCTACGGGCACGCCCATCACGGGCACACAAACTTGGTTTCTGGGAACCGGGCGGCGCAAGGAGTCGGTGGCGCGCGTGTTCCTGCGTCCGGGAACGGGCAAGTTCACCATCAACCGCCGGACGGTGGAACAGTATTTCCCGAACCACGCGTGGAAGCATGACGCGGTCGAGCCACTGAAGTTTACGAATATCGCGGACCAAGTGGACGTGGTAGTGACGGCGCATGGCGGCGGCGTAGGCGGACAGGCTGGCGCGGTGCGCATGGGATTGTCGCGGGCCATTTCGCGGTTCAATCCGGAGCTACGGCCGGCGCTGCGCAAGAACGGATTTTTGACGCGCGATTCGCGAATGAAGGAACGCAAGAAGTACGGACAGAAGGGCGCGCGCAAGCGCTTCCAGTTCACGAAGCGTTAATTTTTGCAGCTCCGGTAATAGCGGAGCTGCACCGAGCTCCAGCGAGTTGACGCAATTCAGCCCACTGAGATCACGGCCGGCAAGGAGCCGGCAAGAGGCTGTTCTTCGGCGCGAATTTTGCCGCAGATAGGCCGGACCAAAGTCCGGCCCTGCACCAGGCAAGAGAGGCGCAGACGCAAACAGCTATCCTATTAGGAGGAAACTTGGCAGTAGAAATTACGATGAAAGAGTTGCTGGAAGCCGGAGTTCACTTCGGTCACCAGACGCGGCGATGGAACCCGAAAATGAAGGAGTACATTTTCGGCGAACGCAACGGTATCCATATTATTGATCTTCAGAAAACCCTCAAGATGTTCCGCGAAGCGAGCCGCTTCGTGAGCGAGCTTTCCGGGCAAGGCAGAAATGTTCTTTTTGTGGGTACCAAGCGGCAGGCCCAGGAAGCGGTCGCCGAAGAGGCCAAGCGCTGCGGTGCGTTCTTCGTGAATCACCGCTGGCTGGGCGGAACGCTGACGAACTGGGCGACGCTGCAAAAGTCCATCAAGCGGCTGAAGCTGCTGAAGGCCATGAACGAGGATGGCCGCATCAAAGAACTCTCCAAGAAAGAACAAGCGCGCCTGGATCGCGAGATGAAGCACTTGTTTCAGAATCTCGAAGGCATTGAGAACATGACGCAGTTGCCGGACGCCATGTTCGTGATCGATTCCAACGCGGAAGAGATTGCCGTGAAGGAAGCGCGGCGCATGGGCGTGCCCGTGGTTTCGGTTGTGGATACGAATTGCGATCCGGACGTGGTGGACTGGATCATTCCCGGGAACGACGACGCGCTGCGCGCCATTCGCCTGTTCACGACGAAGATTGCAGATTCCGTGCAGGAAGGCCACACGGCGTACCAGCAGTCGCAGGTAGCGGAGCAGAAAGCCGCCGAGGATCAGGCGCTGGTCGACGGCGTCGAGTACGTTGATACCAGCGCCTACGAACAGTACGAGAAGCAAGAAGGCGACTTCGTGGAGGGCGTTGTGGAAACTCCCGCGGAGCCCGCCGAAATTGCCGAAGCTGCGGAAGCCACTGTTCCCCCTGACGACGAAAAACACTAAACATTATTGCGCGGGTGAAAAGTTTGTGAGGCCCGCGCCGAGCGATTCGGTGCGGGCCGTTTTGTAGCTAAGAGCGCTAAATAAGAAATTGCCAATCAGCAAAGAGAAAAAAGGATGAGTACACAACAGCCAGCGGTGCAAATCCCGGCACAACTCGTAAAGGAATTGCGCGAGCGGACCGGAGCGGGTTTCAACGATTGTCGCAACGCGTTGATCGAAGCGAACGGCGTGATCGAGAAGGCTATCGAGATTCTCCGGAAGAAGGGTCAAGCTGCGGCCGCGAAGAAAGCACAGCGCGAAGCCAGCGAGGGCCTGGTGGGCAGCTATATCCACGCAGGCGGGAAAATCGGCGTGCTCGTGGAGCTCAACTGCGAGTCCGACTTCGTAGCGCGCACGGAAGCATTCCAGCAGCTTTCGCACGATATTGCCATGCATATCGCGGCGCTCGATCCGCGCTACGTACGGCGCGAAGAAGTGACTCCGGACATGCTCGAAAAAGAGCGCGATATTTACAAGGCGCAAGCGCTGGCGACTGGCAAGCCCGAGGCGGTCGTCGAGAAAATCGTCAATGGAAAGATGGAGAAGTTCTACGAGGAAAATTGCCTCTACGAACAGCACTACATCAAGGACGAAAGCGTGACCATCGGCGAGATGATCACTCAGGCCATCGCTAAGCTTGGTGAGAACATTTCGATCCGGCGCTTCGTGCGGTTCAAAGTCGGCGAAGTAGGCGGCGGAGCTGCAGGGCCGGAGACGGCGTCTGTGCCGGTGCCGGTCAAAGCGTAATTTCAAGAACCACTTGAATCAACCTTCAGCGTCCCGGTCTAAACCGGGACGCTTTTTTTGTGGAGTGCGGGGGCTTGCTCCCGCTTTCGTTATTGCTCCATTTGACTTCGTCTCGCGGAAGAACTCGCCTTCAGCGTGTGGCAAAGCTGATGCCCTTCGCGCTGGTTGCGGTTTGCGGCAGCCGGAAGAGCGGGAGCAAGCCCCGCACTCCAAAGTGTGCGGGGGCGAACATAGTTTGTTACAATTCCCCGGGATTTGAGATCGCGCGAACGGAGTCTCATGGCAGCGACGACGAAAGCTGGAAAGAAAAGCGTGAGAAAAGCCAAACCAGCGTACAAAAGGATTCTGCTAAAGCTTTCCGGAGAATCTTTCCAGGGGCCGCAGGGATTTGGCATTCACGGAGAAACGATTCAGGCCATCGCGCGGGAATTGAAGGATGTTCACGCCTTGGGCGTGCAAGTTGCGATTATGGTCGGCGGCGGAAATATCTTCCGCGGGGCCCGGCAAAAAGGTTTTGAGATCGACCGCGCCACCGGCGATTACATGGGCATGCTCGCTACGGTCATCAATGCGCTGGCACTGCAGGACGCGCTGGAAAAAGAAGGCGTATTTACGCGCGTGCTGAGCGCCATCGAAATGAAAGAAGTTTCCGAACCGTTTATCCGGCGGCGCGCTGTGCGGCACCTGGAAAAAGACCGCGTGGTGATTTTTGCGGCAGGCACGGGGAATCCGTATTTCTCAACGGACACCGCGGCGGCGTTGCGCGCGATGGAAATCAAGGCGGACGTAATCCTGAAAGCCACGCGCGTGGACGGGGTTTACGACGCCGATCCGGAGCAGATTCCCGACGCGAAGTTTTTTGCCGCGATTTCCTATCGCGAAGTCTTGAGCCAGAACCTGAAGGTGATGGACTCGACGGCGATTTCGCTGTGCATGGACAACGGGATGCCGATCGTGGTGTTCAACATGAACCGGCCGGGGAATCTCAAGCGCGTGGTGCTAGGCGAGCGGGTAGGTTCCAAAGTGACGCCCGCTTGAAGCAGTTGCTAGTTGCAAGTTTTCAGTTGTTAGTGACAATCGGAAACCAGGCCAGAATCAAGATGGCTCCTTTCATTTTTTGACGTTGTAACTTCTTCGGGAACAAAAACCAGGAACAAAGGACTAAGAACTAAGGACTTCGAACATGACGACGAAAGAAGCGATTGCCGCGGGCAGGGTGCGGATGGAAAAGGCGGTCGATGATTTTCGCAAGGAGCTTGCGACGCTGCGCACGGGCCGCGCCAATGCTTCGATCTTGGATTCGATCCGCGTGGATTATCACGGGACGCCCATGCCTGTGAATCAGCTCGGGACGGTGGCGGTGCCGGAGCCGACCCTGCTGGTGATTTCGCCGTGGGACCCGAGCGTGGTGGGGCTGATTGATAAAGCGATTCGTGCTTCGGACCTGGGGCTGAATCCCACCAACGACGGCAAGGTGGTGCGCGTGCCGATGCCGTCGCCGACGGAAGAGCGCCGCAAAGAAATCGTGAAGCACCTGCACAAGGTGCTGGAGAATCACCGCACCGCGGTGCGCAACATCCGGCGGGACGTCAAGGAAACCATCGACAAGCTGGAGAAGGAAAAGAAGATCAGCCAGGACGAACAGAAGCGCGCGCTGGACGAGATGGAAAAGATTTCCCACGCGGAGACGAAGAAGATCGAGGATTTGTCAGCAGCGAAAGAGAGAGAGATTCTCGAACTCCGATAATTGTCCGTTGTTCGTTGTAAGTATTTTGTGAACTCAGGATCCTAAGGCCACTTCGCGGACCGAGCACTCTGCCCGTTTTCTATTGTCAATTCCCAATTATCAGTTTTCAGCGAAGAACACCTCGCGATTCGAGGTGGGTACACCCCCACCAATTCGCATGAATATTAAAATAAAAGACTTATGGAATTTGCATTTCGTAAACGGCAGATTCCAAAAGAGATGTTTTGGAAGCACCAACTGGGTAAGCGCATGAAAGACGTCCAGAAAAAAGAAAAGCGGGAGCAAGCTCCCGCACTCCATACGCAGTTGTCTACGAGATAAAATATATCATATTTTAAGGGGAAGTCAATTGGAAAAACATTTCCCTGTTGAAGCTCTTCTAAAACGTCCCCTTTTTTACCTCGATTAAAATGTCCCCTCACTCACGGGAAGACGGGTTACCTCTGGGGGCGTTGGAAGCGGCAGGCGGGGATGGTTTGACGGGGGAGGATTCCGGGCGGTCGAGGGTGAAGACTTGGGCCTGGTCGTTGAGGACGGCACGGAGGAAGGCGTTGTAGTCGGCGGCGCGGGGGACGGGGACCTGACGCAGGAGAAAGTTGATGTGGCGGGAAGCGGTGACGGTCAGACCCTTGGCGGAGTATTGGGAGGCGAAGGTGGCGTAGTCGCGTTGGACGGAAGTGCCGGTTGGCGCGGTCGCGGTCGTCCCGGGAGGAAGGTGAAGCGTCATGTGGGTTTCGACTTCGAGGGGAGTGCCGAGTTCGATGGGGGACGGAGCGGCGCCTGGGGCGGACTTTGGAGGCGGATCGGGCAAGCCCAGCTGGGGCAACAAAGCAGGGATGCGAACGGGTTTCTTCGACCAATCGACAAATTTTGGCTGAGTGATTTCGTAATCCACAGTGAAAGGCTCTTTCGTCGCATAAGGATCGGATGCAATGACGCTGGTCACGTGGCCGCGGAAGCCGTCGGAAATCGAGAGAAGCTGGGCGAGGTTCTTCCATTTCTCTTTTGGTGACTGATGGAAGGCCACGCGCAGAAGCAACTCGTTGTCGCCGCGCATGGAGTAATGAACTTCGGCGGTGAGCTTTCCGTCTTCCGCCAGAGCGGCTTCGACTCTAACCGTTTGCGAGGCAGCAAAGGGCAGATCCGCCACTACAGTTGTCCATAGTTCATTTACGGACTCGAGAAGCAATGCCCGCTTGCCCCGGAGTTGAGGTGAAATCGTCGCGAATGGTGCAACCTCCAGATTCAGGTCCATCCACACACCGGTCCAATGGCCCGGAAACGTGACCGCAAGAAGATGGTCGAAGATGGTTGGCCTTGGCAAGCCGCC
>WNFA01048885.1_pt1 | contig 10946 bp, 8 predicted proteins | sample 5400481 | NCBI WGS metagenome assembly WNFA01 (sample SAMN13153340, study PRJNA577476) | soil metagenome | isolation source: 120 cm saprolite under Douglas fir tree site 2 hole 1 replicate 2 | place: USA:California | collected 2015-04-18 | reverse complement strand
CACCGCTCGTTGCTGGTCGATCTGGTATCGTCTCTTCATAGCGACTCTCTCCTTTTTCTTGGCAGAAAAAACCACCCTCGGCCCATTATGACCGCGGATGTGAGAGTCGCTACTTTCTACGAATTAACGGGCATCCTCTTTCCGGGCAGCGCCTCAAGTGATACAGAAAATGAAGGACATCCAGTGAAAAACAAGAAGTTGGATTCAGATTGCGGACCGAACTGCCAGAAGTTCCGCCGTGTGGTGACAGTTTATCGGGCAGTGAGATGTGGAGTGGATAGAAAGACAAGTGGGGAAAAGTAGAGAGTAACTCTGTGAAAGCGAGGAGGCACGAGTGAGACAAATCACAAACCGGCGGCAGAATCTCAATGTTGTCCAACGATTTGCTAGAGGAGGAGTCATGAAGTCCAAGATTCAGGCGGTTTTGATTCTAAGTATCATTTCTGTGGGCGTAGCTTTAGCCCAAACATCCACGAACACCACAAGCACCACTTCCGCCACTAGCACCAGCACGCCCGAGTCTCAGATCATGGTATCTGCCCGAGATAATCAGAGCGCTGGGCAGCGCCTGGTCAAGGTCAGCGGAGTGTTAACCGATTTCGCGGGCAAGCCCTTAGGCGGCGCAGTGCAAGTGACATTTACACTCCACAAAGAACAAACCGCTCTGCTCGGTGCGACTCAAGCCGGTGGCGTCCCTGTGGAAATATTCGGGTCCGACGAGGCGCGTTGGCTGGGTGTCCAAGTTGAGGACCAGCCCCAACGGCCTCGCACGCTGCTGGTAAGTGTTCCATACGCCTTAAAGGCAGTTGAAGCTGAAAAGCTGGGGGGAAAGTCCGTCTCTGATTTCGTGCTGACGGAGAGTTTGGGCGAACAAGTTCGCCAGGAAATTCAGGCGCAGCGTCAAGTTGCAGGGCAGCCGATGCCGACCAGCGCGCCACGGCAGAAACAGGCCAGCACAATCAGCAGTGCGAGCCCTCAGGTGTCTTCGCTAGGGCCTAAGTTTCCGCCAAGCACGTTCAGTGGCACTACCAGCAACCAGATCGTGCTCGTTCAGCAGCATGGCAGCGGGCATGGTTTGGTTGCGCGGACACCCAGCAGCACGGGGGGAAGCGGCGTGGTTGGTATCGCCACTTCCACTTCCACTTCCAGCCCCCAGAACGGCGTGTACGGCCAGAATGCGGGGGCAGGAGCTGGTGTGGCCGGAATCGCCACTAACACTTCCGCCGGGGTCGGTGTGTACGGCCAGAGCGCGAACTTCGCCGGGGTGTTCGGTAATTCTGTGGTGACTTCCGGCTCTGCGAACGGCGTTTTCGGGCAGACTGCCAGCCCGTTTGGAACTGGGGTATTCGGTAACGCCACTCCGACGAATGGTCAAGCATCGGGCGTGTATGGGCAGACCGTCAACTGGGTCGGAGTGGGTGGCCAAGCCACAGCCACTTCCGGGGGCCCCGCATACGGCGTTTGGGGAGACAGCGTCAGCACCAGCGGGGTCGGTGTGGCGGGTTATGAGGACGCCACCTCTGGCTTCACGAATGGCGTGTTGGGACAAAGTGTCAGCCCAAACGGCAACGGCGTGATTGGAGTAAATAATTCCAATACTGCAGATTTTAATAACGGCGTTTTGGGCATCAATAACGCCACCTCCGGCAACGCCTATGGAGTAGCAGGCACAACAGCGACCAGCGGGTTTGGCGCTGGAGTGATCGGTGGTACGAGCGCGACTAGCGGCACGGCCTTCGGGGTGTTTGGTGTGGCCAATAGCCCGGCCGGAGCCGCATTATTTGGAAATGCCGCCTCGACTTCGGGTTTTCCCGTTGCCGTGGTCGGATTCCTCGACAGCAATGATGGCGGCGTAGCCGGTCAGTTCATAGCGCATACGGGAGCAGGTCTCATCCTGCAAGGCCTCTCCGGGCCTAATTTCAACCAAGTCCTCAGTTTGGACGGAAACGGGAACCTGCACATTACTGGCAACCTGACGGTCGACGGCACCAAGTCGTCCACCGCAAAGCTCCAAAGCGGACGGGAGGTCGCGCTGTACGCCGTTGAAAGCCCGGAAAACTGGTTCGAAGATTTTGGGAGTGCTGAACTGAAGGGCGGAGTGGCTTGGGTGCCGCTCGACTCTTCGTTTGCTGAGGCAACAAACGCAGCGATCACCTACCACGTATTTCTGACTCCGAATGGGGATTCCGATGGACTGTACGTTGCGCGAAAGGCTCCTACTGGTTTTGAAGTCAGAGAGCATGGAAGCAGCGGCTCCAACGTGGCGTTCGATTATCGGATCGTCGTAAGGCGCCGGGGCTATGAAACGATTCGCATGGCCGAAGTGCATGGCGACGCTAGGACGGTTGAGTTATCGCGGCAGCATCTCGCGCAGCTGGGAAACTCCGGCAATCTGAAGAAGGCAGGGGTCGTTACGGCCCCGCAAACTGGTTCGCGGCCAACGATTCGGCCTGTGCCACCACGACCCAGGGTTCCTCAACTGCCGAAGCCGAGTGTTCCGCAACCGTCGCGACTGCGGTAACTAGCCGCCACGCGGCCGTATTCAGCTAGCGCTTGGCCAAGTTTTCAGACGATGCGGCATGCCTGCCTGCCCAGGCAGGCTGCACCCGTAGAATCGAGGAAACAAGCACATGAAAAGAGTTGTTTCTGTTTTTCTGATGAGTTTGGTAGTGAGCAATCTCAGCCTCGCTGAAGAAGCCGCCTTCCGCGGCGTGAAGTTGGTGGGCCGATTCCCTGAATCGACGCACACCGGAGATGCCCAAGGATAAGTCGAAGGAACAGAAAGAAGCCACAAACAGAAGGAATAGCGAACGGAAACGTGCGAAGCAGAAACGTGCGAAGCACATTGACAGGTTGCGGTTGGACAGCAGAATTCCCGGTGCCCGCACACCCGCACCCATGGAGGGTCCTATGAAACGACTTCTTCCGCTGGCGTTCATTGTCTTGGCCGCGGTCACTTCAGCCCAAGCCCAATTCACATTCACCTCCATCGATTTTCCCGGAGGCACACTAACCACGGCTCGCGGCATCAACAATCACAGCGAGATTGTCGGCGCATACCGTATTGTGCCGCCACGCCACGCCCTGCTGATCAAAGACGGCCAATACATTCCACTTGCGCCCAACACTGTACTGGGCACGAACTTCAGTGAAGCCTTCAAGTCCAACGATCGTGGCGACGTGGTCGGCCAGTACATCGGCGATGACGGATTCACACACGGATTCCTGCTCAGCGAGGGTGTGGTGACCACGCTCGATTTCCCCGGCGCCGACACGTTAGCTTTAGGAATCAATGAGTCCGGTACAGTCGTCGGTTATTGGGATCTTGTCGATGCCAACGGCAACCTCGTCGCCGCCCACGGTTTCAAATGGAAGGACGGCGTCTTTACAGAAGCAGATTTTCCCGGTTCGGCAGACACGTTCGTATTTGGCATCAATGCGCGCGGCGATCTCGTCGGCGTGTGGGATTCTGGTCTGACTTCGCCGATCTCACACGGCTTCGTTTGCCCGAAGGGGCGGCAATGCTTCAGCTTTGATGTTCCTGTTGCTGGAGCCACCTTAACCCAAGCGGATGACATCAACGCTCACGGCGAGATAGCCGGTGTGTACCTCGATGTCAACGGTGTTGCACACGCATTTCTCATAGCTGGGGCCAATTTCACTTCTTTCGACTTCCCTGGCGCGACGGATACTTTAGCTTTTGGCATCAACTCCGCCGGTCAGATCGTCGGCCGCTACGATGTTGCCGATGGGTCGATTCACGGTTTTCTGGCGCAGCCACCCAGGAAGGGAAAACCACAGTAAGTATCAGTGTCTGGCCCAACTGAGAATCGAATGACAAGGACGTCTGACCCGTGACATTGACGCAGATTTGGAGTTTCGGAAATAGAAGTATGGCTCGGACGCAGCATCCTGAGGAGGATTCCGTGCAATTCCCAAGCTCTTACGACTCATCGCTTTGTTCGGGTATGTATTTCTGACCTCGGTGGCTCCAGCGCAGACGTCAGGAGCTTCGTCCGCCCCGAGCTCAAAATCGCTTTTCACTTCATTTGATTTTCCGGGTGCTGTTAATACGCAAGCGACGGCTATCACTCCATCCGGCGACATCGTAGGCAGGTACTTTAACGCAGACGGAAGCCAGCATGGCTTTCTGTTAAGCGAAGGAAAATATAAGTTCATTGATGTTCCCAATGCGACTCTGACTGACGTGACTTGCCACATGCAGCATTAGCATACGCAACAACACGTCAGACAATGGGAACCCACGCAATCGCTCGACTGCACCTGACTGCCAGGCCATTTGCTGCCATCCTGCGGGAAACAACGACTCGAGTACCTTCCAGTTTTCTTCGCCGATACGCATGCACCAAGCATAGGTCCACGAACATCAAGACTGTTTCTTAAGCGCTTATGTCGTAAGCGCTAACTTAAGCAGGACGGGCTAGAAGTTGACCCTCCCGGCCGGTCCCTGGGCGGTAACTTCCGAGTAGCCGACGAGCCGGGAGTTATCGAAGGCGGGTGATCCTTGTCAGAGCTAGCGATGACAGGCCCGATCGGTTTGGCCTGACAGCGCCTACCACCTGTGGGGCGTTATGCGGCGATCGAGGCCGCACTGGTGAGAACGGCGTCGCGAGTCACGGTGAATCGAGTTTCGAGGGCGGTTGACTGCGCGAATGGCAAGATCTACGGTGACGTGAGCGCTAGCGCATCCAGTCCGCGGAAAGGGCCATGCCCACCCACCTAGAATCACCCGAAGGTTTACGAACCTTCTTTCAGCCTGATTCGTGCGGACTCCAGGCGTGCAATGAAAGGAGATTCGTATGTTTCCCAACCCGCAAGATGCTCTTCCGCTTCCGCCGCGTCCGAACCTCGAACGCTACAAGAAACTTGCAAAAAAATTGGTTGAGTCCTGTAAATCGGGCGACGAAACGACTATCGGCGACTGGTCCGAGCAATGGATTGAGACGCTCACAAAACTGGCGGGATGGAAGAGCACCCGCCAGGCACTGGCGCGGATTGGCCGCTGGACTAACGAAGTTGAGGACTTCGCCCGCCGCAAGTTGTTGGGCAGCGGACCAGCCGACAGAAAGTGTGCTCTTGCCGATGCGCAATTCGTGATTGCGCGTTCGCATGGCTTCGAGAGTTGGCCGAAATTTGCCAAGCACCTCGAAGCGCTCGCGCGAAAGAGTTCGTCGGTCTCGAGATTCGAAGCGGCGGCCGATGCGATCGTCAGCGGTGACGTCGCGACGCTGAAGCGACTGCTGCGCGAAGACCCGAATTTGATTCGCGAGAGTTCCACACGCGAACACGGCGCCACATTGCTGCACTACGTTTCGGCGAACGGCGTTGAAGGGTATCGGCAGAAGACGCCGAAGAATATCGTCGCGATCACGGAGATGCTGTTGAACCTCGGCGCCGAGATCGATGCAACGGCGAACGTGTATGGTGGTGGATGCACAACTCTAGGCTTGGCGGCGACGAGCGTCTATCCCGAGCGCGCTGGTGTGCAGGAAGCGCTACTCCAGACGTTGCTGGACCATGGTGCGAGCCTTGAACAGCCTTCGATTGCCGGCAATAGGCAATCAATTGTGATTGCCTGTCTGGCAAATGGGCGCCCGAAAGCTGCCGAGTTTCTCGCCAGATGCGGTGCGCACCTCGACTTGGCGGGAGCCGCGGCGCTTGGCCGCTTGGACGTCGTCAACAGTTTCTTCGACGAAGACGGCACCTTGAAACCGAATGCCACTAGAGACCAACTGAGGGATGGTTTCATCTACGCGTGTGGATACGGCCGCAACAGGGTTGTTGAGTTCCTACTGGGAAAAGACATGGATCTGGCGGTGCACAGCGGCGACGGGCAAACCGCATTACACTGGGCCACGATCGGCGGACATCTGGACACGGTCAAGCTGTTGCTGCGCCACAGCGCACCACTTGAGGTGCAGAACCTGTACGGCGGCACGGTGTTAGGTCAAACGCTGTGGTCGGCGGCTCACGGCGGCGATCCGGATGTTTACATCGATATTCTCCAGGCGCTGGCTGCTGCTGGCGCAAAGATACCCGAGCGACATGTGTCGGTGAACACGCCCGTGAATGCATGGCTGGCGGAGCACGGCAGCCGCTCCGAGCCTGGCTGGTATTGGTACGGCGAAAAGCCCCGTCGCGAGAAGTAGTCAGTTTTGGAGCACCTCAACAAGGAACCTCGGAGCCACTGGGTCTGCGATTGTGCCCGTCTACGCGGAAGTAATCCGTTTTTTGAGACCGTCCAGTGGCGGGTTGGCCTATTTCCTCCGGATGACAGATTGATGACCCGAGAAGCGCTTATGCTCCGTTGCCCCCATAATCCTGGGAGAGTGGTTCCGCGCCCACAAGTACCAAATGGTCGTGGACCCGCAAACTGCGGAATATGCCAAGGGACAGGAAGTAGTTCCGCGCTCCCAAATGTCGTCGCGGCCATTGGATCTGGTCGTGGTGCTCGGCGGCGACGGGACATTTTTGTCGGCGGCACGGGCTATGGCCGCAACCGACGTTCCACTACTCGGGGTCAATCTGGGCTCACTTGGATTCCTCACCGAGGTGCCCCTGCCCGCTCTATATCCCACCCTTGAGGCGATCTCCCAAGGACGAGCGACTATCGAGTCGCGTTCTCTCATTCAATGCACTTTGTTCCGCGGGCCAGAAAATCTGGGCAGCTATCAGGTTCTTAACGACGTCGTGCTGAACAAGACCGCGATGGCTCGCCTTAACAACTACGATCTTTCAGTCGATAAGATATTTGTTTCCAGTTATCGGGCCGACGGCATGATCGTCGCCACACCCACCGGTTCTACTGCCTACTCGCTTTCGGCTGGAGGTCCGGTACTGATGCCCACGGTCGACGCATTCGTGATCACGCCGGTGTCTCCTCACTCGCTGACCCATCGCCCCCTGGTAGTGCCCGATTCCGCGGAGATCGAAATTGTGCTCAAAGGCAACGCGGAGGAGGCGTATCTCAGTCTGGATGGCCAGCCTGGCGTAGCTTTGCGGGATGGCGACCGTGTCCGTTGCCGCCGGTCGGCGCACAAGGTCAACCTGTTCCGTACCGGTACGGATTTCTTTGAAGTGCTGCGCACCAAGCTAAAGTGGGGTGAAAATAATCCGATTTGAATCGAGTCCCTTCCGCCTGAACGCAATTGCACCTCCCGCGGAACGGTGATCTCACCTAACGGTGGCCGACAAAGGAAAAGATCTTGCGAATGCAACGGCTTCTTTCCGTATTCATCTTCTCCATCGCAGCGGTTGCTCAATCTAAGCCTGCTGCTGATCTCATCGTTACCAATGCTAAGGTCTGGACCGTGGATAAAGCCTATCCCTCCGCTCAGGCTGTCGCGGTGCTCGGCGATCGCATCGTGGCGGTCGGTTCCCCTGCCGACGTCGATGCTTGGCGCGGCCCAAACACCCGACCCGCCGGGAGGCGTCATTGTTCGAGATGCCCAAGGCAATCCCACGGGCATACTGAAAGATGCAGCGACCGAGTATATCAACAGAGTAATTCCGCCGATGTCGCATGAGCAGCGCCTGCGGACCATCCGCCAAGCGCTTGCTCACGCAGCCTCACTCGGTGTCACCAGCATTCAAGACATGAATGACGAATATAGCGATGGTTACGCCGACATCGAGGCCTATTCGGAATTGCTTGAGCAAGGTGAGCTGACGGCACGAGTTTATGTTGCTCCTTCGATCAGCGACTGGCAGGATCAGGCGAAGATCGGCTTGCGCCATGGGTTCGGCTCTTCTTATCTAAGGGTTGGAGCATTGAAGGGATTCGCCGATGGATCGCTGGGCTCGCGTACGGCGTATTGTTTTGAGCCTTTGCACGATGATCCCTCGAATCGCGGCTTCTTGCGGGCCCAGATGCGGCCGCTTTCAGCCATGCGCCAGCGCATGATGAGGGCCGACGCCTCCGGCTTGCAGGTCTGCTTGCACGCGATTGGCGACCAGGCAATTTCCACGGTGCTGGATTTGTACTCTGAAGTCGAAAAATCCCACGGTCCCGGCGACCGTCGCTTCCGCATCGAGCATGCTCAGCACATGGCGGCCAAGGATTTCGATCGCTTCGCACAACTCCACCTGATCGCCTCAGTCCAGCCGACCCATGCCATTGACGACGGACGCTGGGCCGAGACCCGCATTGGCCACGAGCGCGCCAGTCGCACCTATGCCTTCCGAACCTTTCTTAACCACGGTGTGCGTCTCGCCTTTGGCACAGATTGGGAGGTGGCTCCACTCGACCCCATGTTAACCATCTACGCTGCTGTCACTCGCGCTACTTTGGACGGTAAGAGACCGGGCGGCTGGTTTCCAGAGCAAAAGTTGACCGTAGCGGAGGCGGTCGAAGCCTACACCATGGGTTCTGCCTACGCGGAATTTCAAGAGCAAGAGAAAGGATCCATCACGCCCAGCAAGCTCGCCGACATGGTCCTGCTCAGCGACGACCTTTTCACGATCGAACCCGCGAAGATTCGTGATGTAAAGGTTCTTAAGACAATCGTGGGAGGAAAAGTCGTTTTCGGTATCGAACCCATGAATTGACCACCAGCGTTCAACGCGCCTCCGGCGTCTCCATCACCGCTCATCCCGTAGCAAGTCAGCCACTTTTTCTCGACGACGGATTACTTTGGCTGATTTTCCCGCAACCAGCAGCTCCGCTGGGCGAGGCCGCGTGTTGTAGTTCGAGGCCAACGCCATTCCATAAGCGCCAACATCAAGAATCGCCAGCAACTCACCTTCTTCGACCCTTGGCAGCTCACGGTCGCGAGCAAAAAAGTCCCCTGATTCGCAGACTGGACCAACCACGTCAACCGCCTCGAATTTGACAGAAGCGTCCTCACTTCGCCGCACCGGCACGATCTCATGATGTGCACCATAGAGGGCAGGCCGAAGTAGGTCGTTCATCGCGGCGTCAACCACCACGAAGCGCTTGCCGTCGTTGGTTTTCCGATATACCACTCGCGTGACCAGCGCACCCGCAGGCCCCACGATTGAACGTCCCGGCTCCAGCAGCACATGCACATTCAGTCCCCGGAACGGTCGAGTAATCGCTTTCGAATAGCCCGAGGCATGATCAGAAAAATTCATTGCCGCCCCATTTTTGTAGGGAATGCCGAGGCCGCCACCTGCGTCCACGTAATTCACGTTATGCCCGTCCGCGCGCAACTCGCCGACCAGCACCGCGACGCGCGCCATGGCCTCGGCAAATGGCGCAACCTCGGTGATTTGCGAACCAATGTGAACGCTAACCCCAGTCACGTTGAGGTAGCGCACGGCTGATGCCTTCGCGTACAGGGTGCGTGCTTCTCGAATGGGCACTCCAAACTTGTGTTTCCGAAGCCCAGTCGAAATATATGGGTGAGTGTCCGCCGCCACGTCCGGATTCACGCGCAAAGCCACCGGCGCACTCATCCGCAACCTGGCAGCACATTCCGCTAATGTCCACAATTCAGATTCGCTCTCTACATTGAACAGAAGGATGCCGGCCTTCAGAGCCGCGGTTATTTCGTCACGCGTCTTCCCCACACCCGAGAAAACAACCTTCTTCGCTGCCCGGCGCTCTGCCACCAGAACCCGCTCCAATTCCCCGCCCGAGACTACGTCGAACCCGGACCCTCCCTTGGCCAGCAAGCGCAAGATATTCAGATTTGAGTTGGCCTTAACGGAATAGCAGATCGTGTGTGGCACGTGGCGGAAGGCTCGATCAAACGCGTCAAAGCGCTCGGTGATCATCGATGCCGAGTAGACATAGAGAGGAGTTGCATGGTGTTCCGCAAGTTTGGTTATGGCGATGTCATCGCAGTAAAGCAACAGGCCCGCGCTTCGCCGGAGAAGGCCCTTCTTCTCCTCGCGATAGACAAATCCAGGCGGACGCCCGGCCTCAGTAATCGGACTCCGACGGGTCATTTTCGTTTTGGGGCAGCCGGGGAGGCGCCACTTTTCACTTTTATGGCTACTACGGTCTGGTCGTCGAAGGTTTCCATTCCCGCCGAGTGTTCGGCGACCGCCTTGAACAGGCAATCGACCACGCAATCGGCTGACTTGGCGGCGCACTCATCCACAATTTGTTCAACGCGTCCCCGCCCGAACAATTCGCCATTGCGGTTGCGGGCGTCCAGGATGCCGTCGCTGAAAAATACAAACATATCGCCCGGCTTCATGCGGAAGCGGAACTCATCGTAGTCGGTCTCATCGAACAGACCCAATGGCAGTCCGGTAGCTTCGATCACTTGATTTTTTCCATCGTGCACATATATGGGACGAGGAAGACCTGAGTTGGCCACGGTCAACGTCCGGTTCTCGTCATCCCACAAGGCGTAAATGAGCGACACAAACTGTGCTTCAATCCGCCGTTCGGCCAGCGACATGTTGACCGCGGAAAGCATTTCCGCGGGCAGCGGCTCAATGGGAGCATGGGAACGCAAGATGCCACTTACCAGCGCCGCATAGATAGCCGCCGGCGCGCCCTTCCCGCTGACGTCGCCCACCACAATCCCCATCCGTGAAAGTGAATAGGGAATGAAATCGTAAAGATCCCCGCCGATGGCCCGCGCCGGTACAAACTTCGCCGCCACGTCCAGGTGAGCCAGCTTCGGCCGGGCCTGCGGCAAAAGTCGCACCTGTAACTCCCGCGCCAACGCCAAATCCCGATCCAGACGCCGTTCTTGACGCGCGATTTCCTCGTACAAGCGCGCGTTTTCCAGCGCAATTGCCACCTGCGCCGCCAGTGTCGTGATCGTGCGTTGATGCTCCTCGGTAAAAAATCCCCGGCGAGTGTGTTCCAGATCAAGCACTCCAATCACTCTGTCCTTGTAGATCAGCGGCACCGCCAATTCCGATCGCGTCTCCGGATTCGCCTCGATGTAGCGAGCATCTTTTTTCACGTCCGGCACCAGTACCGCCTGCTTTGATTCCGCCGC
>WNFA01005775.1_pt1 | contig 10946 bp, 14 predicted proteins | sample 5400481 | NCBI WGS metagenome assembly WNFA01 (sample SAMN13153340, study PRJNA577476) | soil metagenome | isolation source: 120 cm saprolite under Douglas fir tree site 2 hole 1 replicate 2 | place: USA:California | collected 2015-04-18 | reverse complement strand
CGGCCCGGTCTGGATTGTGGAGTTCGATGCCCCAGCGGAGTCGTTCAATGGCTACCAGCTGGTCAATGCGATTTCGGGCGAGCTGGAGGGCGGCGGTCGAACGCATTATTAGGCCGCCTGCCTCGACTAGCACACGGGAGGTCAACTTATCTTCGGGATCCATGCATGGTCTCGGCATGCCCCGGATTATCCTGGCTGATTGACACCAGGCGTCTTGATTAACGCCCAGTGCAGTCCACCATCGATGGTCCTCTGGATTGCGCCACGGACAGTCCCGTAACCAACAAGGGGATCGCCGAAGACAAAGATGCTTGGCACTCCCGCCGCGTCCTGGTAGTCCGAAGGATACGAATGCCAGGTCCTACCGACGTCTGTAGTCTCTAGCGCTGACTGGTTGTTGAAGAGCTTGAGCCAGCGGGACTCGGTGACAAGCGTGACGTTGTTACTTCCATAGCCTGGCGTGGCAAGGTAGGCCCAGGTCGCTCCGCCGTCTACCGAGCGGAAGATGTATTCGGTCTCCATTTGTGCGCCGTCCGGCATCCCCCAGGCCGGAATCAGGAGTGTTTTGCCGAAGCCTTTGACCAATCCCGCACGGAGTGCGAAACCAAGCCCAGGTGAAGCCGCCATCAGCGGTCGCGTAGATGGTCGGCCGGTGGTTAGGATCCCATGCCCCGAGAAAACCATGCATCGCGTCCACGAACGACAGTCCTTCCTTGCATTGTCCATACCCGATCCCACCGAGAACCTGATGCTGCCAGTCGACCGAGGCAACTCGCTGCCATGTGTCACCTCCATCGGCCGTGTGCCAGACCACCGTCCCAGCTCCGTTGCACTGTGTTTCCGGCACACCGCCGGTTGCGAACCACCCCTGGCGGTCGTCGATGAAGGAGACGTCAGGTTTCGGGAAGTTGCCTGGCGGAATCGGGCGCTGCAGCCAGGTATTGCCTTGATCGACGGAGCGATATAGATCCATGTTGCTGTCTAGGACCCAGACGGCCGGGGTCGACGGCGCGCTCAACATTGCCTCGCCCGGTGGCGCCATCGGCGTCGATGGCCGAACGAGAACGCCGGGAACTGGTGGGGCCGGCGTCGCGGATGGTGGGGTGGCAGCTGGGGCTTGGGTGGTATTGGGGGTCTGGGTGAGTGTCGAGCCACAGCCGCTGGCGAGGACCGCGATCAACGCCACGGTGATGGCCAGTGGCGCCGGCTTTGACGAGCTCAGATTGCGTCCGCCATTAAACGAGGCTTGCTGGGACTCGGTGACCAAACGCATGAATTTCACCGTCCACGACTTGCGGAGAGAGCGCTCGATTCCAACCACTCTATGAAAACGGTGCACGGGCCTCTTGGTTACATCACCCTGAGGCCAGCTGCCTGGAAAACCACACGCGTTTGAACCTATCTTCGAGATCCTTGAAGGTTCCGAGGCGAGTCATGGAGCGCTCGCAAATCCGGCAGGCAGGCGCTCCAATTGAATTCGGATGGCCCTCAGTCAGCGGCGGACTCGCCTTTCAAGCGGGGTGTCGAGAGTTCGATCCTCTCCGCCCCTAGTCCCCACCGAATTTGAGTTGCTTTGCAGCACCCGCCTCCTGGCCGCGCTGGCTTCCGCCGAGTAAGACTTCTTGGGATTCAGGAAGAGGTTCGTCGTATGAGGGAAGGTCCCGTTGTGACAGATAAGTCGGTATTCCCAAACCTGGTCTGAACCGTGGTTCGACCCGCCTGCTCGCAAGCCTGACCTGTTAGACAGCTGGTGCGGCCTCATGGTGTGACGAGTGCACTGCAGAGTCGCCGCGACCAGCCAGGCATTCCTTTTCGAGGCGGCGCAGCAGTCCAACCGCAAACTCGGGTTCCCCGTCGGTGGCCTCGGCGAGATCGAGCCGGCGGAACACTCCTATGTCCCGTTTTTGCCCAGCCCACTTGAGTTCGCCCTCGAAAAGACCTTTCAGGCGGAGGGACTTTGGGTCGTTGTTATTGTCTAGCTCCTGCAGCGCTCGCTCAAGCACACACCGATACCGTCGGAAAATTACGTGGTCACCATCGAGGGGGCAACTTCACCCGTTCGAGATTGAGGCCGGTAAATTCGACCCACCGCAACGTCGCCGACGAGAAATCGACATCCTCCATGACGCTGGGCTCCCGTTAGTTCAACTTATCTTCGAGATCCATGCCATGTCGGCTGCGGGTCGTGGAACAGTCACTGCTTGAGGAGGCGAGACGGGTGCAGGGCAGCCACCTTGCAGCGACTGCCCTACCAGACCGGTTACGGCGCGACGCGAGTCTCGAAGACGTCCGTGCGGTTTGTCGGGCTTCCGTTGTTGACCTGCACGAACACCGTGATGAAGGTGTTCCCGACGCTGGTCAGGCCCTCATAGTCGCCCAGGAAGAATCCAAACGGTCCGCGCGCGGCCGGCGCCTGCTCGATGTCGAAGGACGCCGGGGACAGCCTGGCCTCATCATGCCAGCTTGCCGGGTTCCCGCAGTCGCTTGCGCAGCGCACGATCCAGGCGTCCGTCGGAACGCCCGGGCTGGGGTCGTTGAAACGGAAGTCGTAGTAGGTAACCGCCACGCTGCCATCCGCGGCGACCTGCACCTGCGGAACGAACGCCTGCTCGTCCGCGGGGTTCGGGTTGCGCGGCGTCTGGTTCACCTTGATGGGGGCTGACCACGTGACGCCGCCGTCTGAGGACATGGAGAGAGCGACTTCGTCCACACCGCTGAACCGGGTGTCCTGCCAGACGGCGTAGATCTTGCGGCTGGTGCGGTCCACCGCGATGTCGGGGATCCCGCCTTCCGCCCGGATCGGGCGCCCGGTGTCGGGATCGAAGGCACCCCGCTCCAGACTTGCGGCGATCACCGTCGACCGACTGTCCCAGGTCACGCCTTTGTCAGTGGAGCGGATCACACTGATGCTCTCGCCCCGCTGGTCATTGGAGTTGTCATGTACGAAGAACTCGTCGAAGACGTCCAGCAGGTCACCGTTGGGCAGGACCACGATCTGGTTACCGATCGTGCCGTTGAACTCGCTCCGGTCGTAGATGTCCCGGGCGGGTTCCCAGGTTGCGCCGCCGTCGGTGGTGCGGGAGAAAAAGACCGGCTCCCGGAAGGACCTGGAATGGATCAACCCTTCGATGCTCGCCAGCGAGCTGCCCGAGGGACTGGTGAACCGGTCCCAGACGGCGTAGGCGAATTTCGAGTTGGTGGGATCCGCCGTGATGGACTCCTTGTCGTTGAAGGCGAACGAGGAGTCGCGACCGCCCGAGTCTCGGATCAGGCTGATCGGCTCGCTCCAGGTGTCGCCGCCGTTGGTTGACTTGCTCACCAGGACGCCGTTGCGGGCCGTGTTGGCGTCGAACGAAAGGCTGATCTGGTAGGCGTCCCCGTTGGGAGCGAACGTCACCCACGGGTCCGAGGAGCGCTCATAGTCGCCGCCGTTGGCAGCATTGCCGCCGGCGCACTCACTGAAGTGAGCGAACGCGTCGCTCCAGGTCGAGCCGCCGTTGTGGGTCACCCCGGCCGCCAGACCGTGGGCTCCGCCGTTGGACCAGCGATCCTGCTGCCAGACGGCGATGAGGTTGTTCGCATTAGTTGGGTTGACGCTGACCCAAGGCTCCTCTTCCGCATTCGGGTAAAGCGTTTCGCCCGGCGGAGGCGGCTGGCTGCCGCCAATGGTGCAGGCCGCGAACGGGCTTGGGTCTGAGATCTTTGTGAGTGGCGCCACCGTCAGCGGGCTGGCGGCGGCCGACTGGACGGTGGCGAACCCCAGCAAGAGCGCGAAGGTGCTAATCCACGTGGGTCTGGCGATCGGGTGCATCCCAGTACCTCCTCTGAGTCCATGCGGTCAGGTCCTCCCTCCTCGGCCACTATAGGCCGCGGCCTGCCAGCTCGGCAGGCGATCGGATGGCCCTGGTGTATGGGCCAACGTCGCAGGTGGTACCACAGTTTCACGCTCCGTCAAATCTGTTTGCCGATCCTCCTTTTCGCTCCCACTGTTGCGGCACAGGAAGGGACCTTGCGGTAGGCTATTGCGTGCAGGTCTTCCCCTGGTAGACAATCCGCTCCCCGTCGTAATTGCAGATGATGATCCGGACATCCGGGAGATGGTTCGGACGGCCCTGCAATTGGACGGCTTCCACGTGTTGGAAGCTTCGAACGGCCAGACGGCGTGGGAGCTTATTCTGGCGCGGCGGCCTGCGGTGGTCCTGGCGGATGTTCAAATGCCAGGAATCGGCGGACTCGAGCTTACCGCTCGCATCAAGGCGCACGGCTACCACGAAACGAGGGTGATCCTCTTCACTGGTGGGATGGCGACAGAGAAGCAGGCTCAAATGGCGGGTGCGGATGCTTATGTAACGAAGAGCGCGCCGCTGTCGGAGTTGCGTGCGGCCGTCAGGCGGCTGTGCTCCCGCACAGCGTGAGTCGGGACCAAGGCAAAGGTCCAGCGACGACTTGACTGCCTGGGCTGGAGCCTGGCCCGAGAGCGGCCGTCAGCCGGCTGGTCGCCAGTGGTTGATAGTCGTGACCGAGACCGGTCCGCTGATGCTCAATCAGTAGACTTTCACCCGACCGGACGGCCAGGTAAGGAGGCCAAAGGCGGTTGCTGGACCTGACGGCTGGACGGCAAACGAGCGACGCCCTGCTCTCGCGAGCCAAATCTGGAAGCCTCTAGGCTTCTAGGAGCAGTCGAAAGGCTGAGCCCTTCCCAGGATCGCTGACCACTTCCACGCGCCCCCCGTGTAACTCGGCTATCTGCTTGACAATGTACAGCCCGAGCCCCGTCCCCGGCGTGTTTTGAGCTTCCGGCATGACACCGCGATAGTACTTATCGAAGATATGAGGAATTTCCTCGGCTGGAATCCCGTACCCTTGATCCTCGACGACAATCGAGAGGGCGCCACGCTGCGCCTCGACCCGGACTTCGACTGAGGATTCCGGCGGGGAATACTTGACCGCGTTGCTGAGCAGGTTCTGGAGCGCAACCCGCATCCGATCGATGTCGACCTGGATCGTGGGGCGGGATGGATCGACGTGCTCGATGATCGCGATCCTCTTGGCCAGCGCTTCGGCCCGAACGACGTCCACAGCATCTTTGATCAGCTGGTTGACCGGATAGCGCTCGCGCCGCAGCACTTTGTCCGGTTCCTCCAGGCGGCCGACCGCCGCCAGGTCGTCAATCAGCTTGGCCATCTCGTTGGCGCTCACCGCAATCTTGAGGATTGCTTGATGCACCTCGGTTGGAACTTCCCCAAGATCTCCCGACTCGATCATGGACACGTAGCCGCGAAAGACGCTGAGTGGCCGGCGCAGTTCATGAGTCGTGAGCCGCATGAAACCGGATTTGAGAATGTCGAGTTCGGCGAACTGCGCATGCTGGGTTTTTTCAACTTCGTAGTAGCGTCGGGCCACCTCATGCTCGAGCCGGAAGAGCACATCGGTCAGGCGCAAGACCAGGGGCTCGATCGGAGGGTCTCGGAACACGAACGGAAGCAGCCCGTTTTTCATGACGACCAGGCTCTCATAGACCTCGTCGTAGTCTCGAGCCTCTTCGGCGTATCGGCGGCCAAGGCTGACCCCGTACTCGCTCACAAACTGCTTTCCGTCCCCCGCTGTGAACGAGCGTCGTAGTGCCTCGACAAATGCTTCGATGAACAGTCGCAGCGCCGCTTTGTCCGTATAGGTTCGGCGCAGCCAGGCACCGTCGTATCCCCAGAGGTCGGCGGTCAGCCGGTCGACCATCCGCTCCTGGTTGGCTCGAATAATTGCGGCCAGCCGATCATCTGCGCTCACTGGCGAGCCGGACGCGCTGGCTGGCTCCGGGCCGGGCCTCCCGCCTGCTTGCCGCTGGTCAGGGCTCATAGGTGCAGCAACTCTTGAGGCGCGTCCAGCTCGGCGTCGAGGCGGCTGACCGGTTCCCGCAAGCCGGAGAGCGCAGTTGTCATGATGACGGGGACGCTGGATACTGCCTCCTGCTTGCTCAGGACGCTGAGCACAGCTAACCGGCCAAGCCGGGACAGATGAATGTCCAGGCTGATCGCATCCGGTAGCAGCGATCCGGCCAGGTCGACGCCGGACACGCCGTCCCGAGCCATATCCACTTCGTGGCCCCCGCGCCGCAGCTTTGACATGTACAGCTCCGCGACTCTCGAATCGTCTTCGATGATCAGGACGCGCTGCCCGACTGTCACGGGCCTGGGTGCGGCCAGTCTACACCCGATCGGCGAAATGTAGACACAGATGGACTAACAATGTCGAGCGGGTAGGGTCGTCACTCTGGTTCGGATGCACACAGCGTGAAGGTGATGTCGCGGAAAGTGGTGACTAAACCGACGTGCGGTTCCGCACTCGCATTATGCGGGCTCCAGCTCCGAGCAGCGCTTTCACCACCTCCTCTGTCGCGGGCTCCGGCACTTGTTCATCCACTCCTGGCTCCAGTATCGACGGCCGACCGCCCACTCGTCGTTCGGCTCTTCGAGGATGGCGCACCGGCCGCAGCAGCCTCGCAGTTCCACCCGGCGTCGCGCATCTGCTCGCCGAGGAGCCGGTCCACGATGGAGCGGACGTCTTCGCCGAAGTAGGCCCCGATTGTTACGGCCTTGCCGTTGATGCACGGCTCGACCTCGCCCGCGAAAAAGGGCTCGCCGGCGTAGTCCCACCTGCTGTTCTCCCGGACCAGGGCGACGGCGCGCGCGCCCCTGCGCTCACGGGATCAAGACCGAAGTCCCGCAACAGCATCACCGTCCAGGTAGTGGAGGTCCACTCGGGGAAGAGGGCTCCAGGTGGAATAGGGACCTCTCAGGCAGCCCCGAAGACGCGCATCCTATCACCTTCGGGGACGGGGTTGGCGGTCGACTCCGCAGGAGATGGAGCCGGTGTCGCCAGGCGGCCAGAGCGCCCATGCGTGTCTTGGTTTACATCAATTCCGCGCAGCGGAGGCCAAGGGTTCTGCGTACGCTAGGTCGGGTGAGCCTCCCCGAGGGCCTCGTGTGCTTCGTGAAAGCCGACTGCCCGACCTGCCAGATGGTACAGCCGGTCCTGAGGCAGCTGGCTGCGGTCGACGCACCCCTGACCGTGTACACACAGGACGACCCTACGTTCCCAGCGGGCACCGCGCCTGTTGACGACACCTTGCTCGAAGTCTCCTACGGGCAACGCATCGAGATCGTGCCCACGCTGCTCCGAGTCGCGGGTGGCAAGCCGGTGGAGCGGCTGGAAGGGTGGGACCGGCGCGAGTGGGAGCGCCTAACCGGGATTGACGGACTCGGCGACGGCCTCCCGGCTTTTCGGCCGGGCTGCGGCTCGCGAACGCTCGACATCGGCATGCCCGAGATGCTCGCCATGCGCTACGACGGATCGCGGATTCGCTCTCGACGGATCGAGCTGGGCGCGCAGGAGGACGAGGTCGAGGCAACGTTCGCCCGCGGCTGGTCGGACGGGCTCCCGCTCGTACCGCCCACCCCACCGCGCGTACTTCGCATGCTGGAAGGGACGTCCCGGGATCCACAGGACGTGGTCGCGGTCGTGCCGCCCGACCTGGTTGAGTGCACCGTGGAAAAGGTGGCCGTCAACGCGGTGATGGCTGGCTGCCGGCCCGAATATCTGCCGGTCGTGCTGGCGGCGGTGGAGGCTGCCTGCACCGAGGCGTTCAATATCCACGGCATCCTGGCCACCACCTACTTCGTGGGCCCGGTGGTCATCGTCAACGGCCCCATCGCCCGGGAAATCGGGATGAACTCCGGGATCAACGCCCTAGGCCAGGGCAATCGCGCCAACGCCACCATCGGCCGCGCGCTGCAGCTGGTGATCCGCAACGTGGGCGGCGGCCGGCCCGGCGAGATCGATCGGGCCACGCTGGGCAATCCGGGCAAGTTCACCTTTTGCTTCGCCGAGGCGGAGGACACCTCACCCTGGGAATCCCTTTCGGTGGAACGCGGTCTGCCGCCCGGCACCTCGGCCGTGACGTTGTTCGCCGGTTCGGGCGTCCAACCGTTCTTCGACCAGCTGGCCCGCACGCCCGAGGCGCTGGCTCGATCGCTTGCCGCCTGCCTGCGGGTGGTTGGGCATCCAAAGTGGGGCCTGGCCTGGGACGCCCTCTGTGTCATTTCGCCCGAACACGCCCGGGTCTTCCGCGAGGCCGGCTGGTCCAAGGCACGGCTGCGAGATGAGCTCGGCTCCATCCTGACTTTCCCGGGTGCCGAAATGGTGAAAGGCGCTGGCGGGATTGCGGAAGGGATGCCCGAATCGGCGGTGGGCGCGACCGTGGCCAAGTTTCGCCCAGGTGGGCTGCTGTTCGCGCACGCCGGCGGCAGCGCGGGCCTCTTCTCCGCCATCATTGCCGGATGGGTAAGCGGCCCGGCCGGGACGGAGCCCGTCACTCAGGAGATCCGCCGATGATCGAGCTGCTCGATCCGACCAGCGAGCGCCAACCCGGCCATCGGCCCCGCGCGCCCCGGCCTGCGTCGCTCAAAGGACTCACCATCGGACTGCTCGACATCGCCAAGGCACGCGGGGATGTCTTCCTCGACCGAGTGGCCGAGCAGCTCACTGCTCGCGGCTTGCGGGTCGTCCGCTTTCGCAAGCCGACCTACACGAAGCCGGCACCGGCCGACCTCCGGGTGGAAATCCGGACCCACTGCGATGCCGTGATCGAAGCCCTGGCCGATTGAGGGTCCTGCGCGTCATGCAGTTCGCATGACATCACCGAGCTAGAGGCTTCCGGCCTTCCGGCCGTGCTGGCCGCGTCGTCTGAGTTCGAGACGGCCATTGAGGCCCAGGGACGGGCGCTCGGCTTCACCCCCAGCGTCGTTTACATCCCACATCCGATCCAGGATCGCACCGATGCCGAACTGGCGGTCCTCGCCGATGGAGCCATCGAACGTTTGCTGGCGAGCCTGACGGTTTAGCTCTCGCCTGGCTCCGGCAAACGGCCGGCCGCGAACGCATCTCGGACCTGCCAGCGGCTCTGCATGCCCAGCTTCCTGAGAATGCTCTTCACCTGGGTCTTCACGGTGTACACACTGACATGCAGGCTGGTCGCAATTTCGAGGTTTGACTGGCCGGCCGCCATCAGCAGGGCCACCCGCCGCTCGCACCGGCTCAGCCGCTTGCCATCGCCGAGCCCGGGCGGCGATGTGGGTCCTGGCCACCTGTCTCCTGTATCGCCATAAGACGGCCAGGGCTCAGCGCTCCTAGTGGCAGGCTGCCCTTGTAACGAGATGAGTAACGCGCCGATCTCGTCATCCCCCACCCCGTGCCGCCCAAAGCGGACCCGCAATAGGTCGCTTGGCGGTGCCTGTGATCGGCAGGCGCTGGTAGCCTCTGGGATATGCGTTACGCCGCCAGCCGGCGCGCCCGCGAGGTCAGCGAGGCGCAGAGCGAGTACCGGATGACCATGCTCTTATTGATCGGGTGCGTCCTGGTAGTGGTGGTGTTCGCAGGGTACATGCTCCAGATCACCGCCTCCAGCGTGACCAATCACCTGGCCCACATGACCGATCACGATTACCAGGTCTCTAGCGGGAAACTCTTGCCCTGACCTGCGAACTGGCTCTTGAAAGGCCGCCCCGCCGGGGGTAAGCTCGGTCCGTGGGCTGGTTGATCGCGCTAGCCGTGGTGGCCGCCGTCGCCTACGTCATTTGGGAGTTCCGCTGGTACTTCCGGACCCTTCGCCGGACCTGGCGAGCCGAGACCGAGCTCGACGACGCGCGAGCCAGCCGCGAGCCGGAACTCGCCGGCCGGCCGTAGCCCGAATCCGGGCTTAGCGAACCGCGGACGCGGCCCCGCTGCCGCGCGGCGCCGACACCGCGATCCCGGCGGCGCACTGCGGGCACTCGGCCGGGGCATACGAGGGGAAGTCCACCGTCAGGCAAGCAAAGAAGGGAACGGCCACCTCCAGCCGCCCTCCGGTTCGGTCGCCCAGCACGCCCACCCCGACCACCGCGCCGCCCGCCGCCTCGATGCAGGCCAGCATGTCCCGCAGCGAGCCACCAGTGGTGACGATGTCGTCCACCACCAGCACCCGCTCCCCAGGACGGACCCTGAACCCGCGTCGCAGCACCCGGTTGCAGGTGTCGCCCCGCTCCGCGTACACGGCGCGCACGCCCAGCTGGCGCGCCACCTCGTAGGCCAGGATGACGCCGCCGGTGGTGGGACCGGCCACCAGCTCCACGCCCGCACCGGCAAAGCGAGCGGCAATCATCCCGCAGAGCGCGGTGGTGGCTTTCGGGTCCTCCAGCAGGCGAAACTTCTCGAGGTACTCGGCTCCGTGGCGGCCGCTGGTGTAGGTGAAATGTCCGCGCAGCAGGGCGCCGGACCGCTCGAACAGCGCGAGCGCGTCAGACATGGGCCGGCGCTCGCAGCGGCAGGGCCGCCAGGCTGCTCCACCCGTGCTCGGTGAGGTGGGTTGCGATGCCGTCCCGGATCTCCCGCGCGGCCTGCGGCCGCACGTAGTTGGCGGTTCCCACCTGGACCGCGCTGGCCCCGGCCAGCAGGAATTCGAGGGCATCCTCCGTGGTCATGATGCCGCCCACGCCGACCACCGGGATGGAGACGGCACTGGCCACCTCCCACACCGCCCGGACGGCCAGGGGTCGAATCGCCGGACCGCTCAGGCCACCCACCTGGTTCTCCAGAACCGGGCGACGGTGCCTCACGTCGATCTTCATGCCCACCAGGGTGTTGATGGCCGACAGGCTATCGGCGCCGGCATCGGCGATGGCTCGCGCAATAGTCACTAGGTCCGTGACATTGGGAGTGAGCTTGACCATCAGCGGTAGCGAGGTCGCTTGGCGGACCGCCTGCGTCAATCGCCCCGCCAGCCGGGCGTCGACGCCGAACTGCAGGCCGGCCTCCACGTTGGGGCAGGAGATATTGAGCTCCAGCCCAGCGATGCCAGGCACGCCATCCAGACTTCGCGCAATGGCGACGTAATCCTCAACCGCATCGCCGGCCAC
>WNFA01005127.1_pt1 | contig 10946 bp, 6 predicted proteins | sample 5400481 | NCBI WGS metagenome assembly WNFA01 (sample SAMN13153340, study PRJNA577476) | soil metagenome | isolation source: 120 cm saprolite under Douglas fir tree site 2 hole 1 replicate 2 | place: USA:California | collected 2015-04-18 | reverse complement strand
GCACGATCCGGCAGCGGAGCACCACCTGCTGGGGGGTGCCGAAGGCAGAAACCCACTGCTGGACTTGCTGTCTGTCGATGTCGCTCAACGCCAAAGCAGGGACGGGAGAAGGCATAGCGGAGGATAGCGTATTCCATTTTGTATTGTCAAGTTATTTGTTGGACACACCACTAGTTGGTGCTGATGTCTACCTGTAATCACCGCTTGCAACACATCAAAATATAATCTTTTCTTTCATATCTTCTGACATAGGCGCGTCTGGCGAAATCTTTGTCTCGCGAGCATAAAGATGGCGCAACTTGGGCAGGTGGCCGATCGCGGTCAGGGCAGCAGGCGTGACCGGAGTATCAAAGAGGTTTAAGGACTCCAATTGGGATAGCGGGGCGAGCGCCTGCACCGTAGCGTTCGTGATTTTTGTGTGCATCAAACGTAATGAGCGCAGGCGCTTCATCGCACCGATGGCGCTGGAAGAGCTGTCGGTGATGGTGGTGCGGGAGAAATCCGCAATGACGATGTGCTCGCTGAGAGGGGCGAGCGCTGCCAGATCATTGTCTCCAAACTTGGAACCCAGCAACGACGCGTTGATTACCAGATCGGAGGAGCCACGCGACTCGTAGTCCAATGCAGCCGGGAAGCGCTGCTGCAGTTGCGCGACGATAGGCGCGAGGCCGGCGCGCTGTTTGGCAGTAGCAACGGGATCAAATTCCTCAAAGCGCGCTTCCGCAACTGCAGGTAAACGCTCCGAATCCAATGGGATATCTTTGATGGCGTCCGCTAATTGGGTACCCGATGCTCCGGCGGAAATCCACAGTTCGATCAGTTTCACTTCGTTTGGCGACAAAGGAGGCTTGTTTTGGGCGGGCATGAAGTCATCGTCGCCTGGAGGTAAGGTGATGCGGTGAAAAAGTTTGCTACTCTTGGGATTGCCAGCCTTGATGACCGGGCCATGCTTGCTGCCGCGCATGACTGCATTGTAACTGTAAAGGCGCAGGTCAGCTTTGTGCTTGGTGTGGCCGTGGCAGCCGATGCAGTGTCCCGCGAAAAGCGGTTGAATCCGAGCGCCAAAGAATGTGGCCGAACCGCCATTCGACGAGATAGTTTCAGGAATCCTGGGGGCGGGAAGCCCTAACAATGTGCACAGGCGTGCCGGCATATGTTCCGTTAGGTGATTCTCCCCTTGTGATACCTGGCCACCGCGATAACCCGTAAAGGACACTAGACCGACTGTGGCTAGTAGCGCGATGGCATAGACCGGATTGAGGTGCGATTCGCTGCTCCGCGCCCGAAAGAGCCAGCACAACCAGGCTGCGATTGCGACGGATACTCCACCCCACATGTGCTGCGTCACGAGCGGACCGGAATAACCACCGCTTCGGGCAAGACACCATCCGAGAGCTCCGGCCACAATAGCGCCGCAAGTCGCCACGCCCAGTATGAAGTCGGCCGAAGGAAGCAGATAGGGAAAGTAACGGCTGCGTCCGGCCAGCTCCATCACCGGCACCAGCACGAGTAGCGCGATTGGCAGGTGAACAGCTAAGAGGTGAAAACGGCCGACAAACTGCAGTAATTGCGCCCGCTCGTTTCCGTCCGGCGGAGCGAGCAGCACAAGAAGCAGAAGAAACAAGATTGGCACAAGCGTGAGAAGCCCAAACCAAGCCCGGGCTGAAATATGGTGAACCAAAAATGTCATGAATTCGTGAAACCCCGCTAGCTAACCGTGCCACGGACGGACATGGTCATGCCAGAACCTCGATCACAACTCGCGACGGTTTTACGCCCGTCACCTTTTGATCCAGGCCCTGGTAGGAATAGTTGAGCTTGTGGTGGTCGAAGCCCAAGATATATAAAATGGTTGCGTGCAGATCCCGGACCTCAACGGGATCCTTTACGATCTCGTATCCCATATCGTCGGTCTGGCCGAAAGTAAGGCCGGGTTTGACTCCGCCTCCGGCCATCCAAATGGTGAAAGCGCCAGGATTGTGATCACGGCCGATCAGTGTCATGGCCTGGCCGCCGCGATTTTCCCTCATTGAGGTGCGGCCAAATTCGCCGCCCCAAACCACCAACGTGTCCTCCATCATGCCACGAGCTTTCAGATCGGCCAGCAGCGCAGCGATGGGCTGATCCACTTCGCGGCAACGATCAGCGAAACCGATATTCAGGGCCTCCTTCGCGTTTGAACCGTGGCTGTCCCAGCCCCAATGATAGAGTTGAATGTAACGCACACCTCGTTCAGCCAGACGCCGCGCTACCAAGCAATTGTTGGCGAAACTGGATTCACCCGGATTCGACCCATAGGCTGCGCGGACCGCGGCAGGCTCTTTGCGGATATCCATCGCGTCGGTCGCGTCCATTTGCATGCGGAAGGACATCTCGTATTGGGCAATCCGCGTGACCGTCTCGGGATTCCCAAACTCGGCATAGCTTTGGCGATTGATTTCGTCGATTGCGTCCAACATGCTGCGTCGCAGGGACCTGCTCACTTTTGCGGGATTATCGAGATATAGCACAGGTTCCCCGTGGGAGCGGCATTGCACGCCCTGATAAACGCTCGGCAGAAATCCGGGTCCCCAAAGCTGCTTGCCACCATCGGGAGAATTGCCTCCCGAGAGCAGTACGATGAAACCAGGCAGGTTCTGATTTTCGGTGCCAAGTCCATAGAGCACCCAAGAGCCGAGTGCAGGGTGGCCGAGGCGCGCATCGCCCGTCTGCACTAGCAATTGTGCGGGCGCATGATTGAACTGATCCGTGCGCATCGATTTGATCAAACAAAGATCGTCAATGTGTTTTTCCAGACGGGGGAGGCGATCGGAAATCCATTGGCCGCTTTGTCCCGTCTGGTGAAAAGGATATTGGGAGCCGAGCAACTTGGGCACGCCGTTAATGAAGGCAAAGCGTTTGCCGGTCAAAAACGACATGGGACAATCCTGGCCGTCCAGCTTTGTCAGCGCGGGCTTATGTTCGAATAGCTCCAATTGGCTTGGCGCCCCGGCCATATGCAGATAGATGACGCGCTTCGCTCTGGCAGCAAACTGCGGCGGCAGGGCCGCCAGCGGGCTCTTGGGATCGCGAGTGAAATCGAGGCGCCGTGTGCCGTCTGCTGCGATTTCTCCTGCCATCGAGGAACTGAGGAGGGGCGAAGCTAATGTGCCCAGGAACATGGTGCCTAGCCCAGCGCTGAACGATCGCAGAAAATGGCGGCGGGTTTGCGCCAGCAAGCGCGCGTATATTTCCTCGGGGAGCAGTTCGCTTGCAGGTGCTCGCGGGTTTTGCTGATTGGCTGTGGAGCTTGTCATGGCAATCACCTCGTCAGGGCGGCGTCAAGATTGAACAGAACGCTGCCTACAGCCGTTAGTCCATCCATTTCTTTCGTGGAAGTACACACTTCTTGGACCGAGTTATCGCGTACTTTCATTTTTGCCGGTACGAGGGACGACTGGTTCGAAACAGTAAGAGTCTTCTTGAAGAAGTCGCGCAGAACCGATAGTTCCCGTGGTGTGGGATCGCGAGACAATACCAAACGCGATTCATAGGAAAGGCGAGCATCGAGAACATCCTCAGCGCTTGAGCCGCCGTTTGTTTTCGTGACAGCCTCTCTTATGGCTCGCCTCGCTAGTGACTCCGCCGCTTCCTGATAGACCGGGTCGTTCAAGGTCACCAATGCTTGCAAGGGAGTATTCGTCGGAATGCGCCTCGGAAGGCTGGTATCCCGGTCAGAAGCATCAAAGGTGAGGAAGCTGGGATATCCACTCGTGCGTTTTACAAAAGTATAGATTGCGCGCCGGTAGCGGTTGGGACCGGTGGCGTCCTTCCAGCCATCGTCGTTGTAGACGCTTTTCCAAACACCGGCAGGTTGCGGCGGCATGACCGGAGGTCCGCCCATAGTTCTATTTAGCAGGCCACTTGCTACGAGCGCCTGGTCGCGCAACATCTCGGCCGTGAGCCGCTGCAGGGGACCACGTGCCAACAAGCGATTGCGGGGGTCTCTTTCCGTGAGAACCGGGGTGGATGCGGCGCTCTGCCGGTAGGTGGCGCTGGTCACAAGCTCGCGCAGCAGGGCCTTTATATCCCAATGTAGGTCATTCTGGAAATGAAGCGCGAGCCAGTCCAGCAGTTCGGGGTGGCTAGGTCCCTCGCCTACGCTTCCGAAGTTTTCCAAAGTCTCCACGAGACCCGTGCCGAACAACTCCTCCCAATAGCGGTTCACAGCCACGCGGGCCGTTAGCGGCTGACCTGGAGCAAAGAACCACCTCGCAAGGGTGAGCCGGTTGCGTGGCTCGTCGGCGGGAAGTTTCGGAAAAATAGCCGGCACATCCGGGGCAAGGTCCGGTCCTATCTTGGTAAGAAAGTTTCCACGCTCGAATTCCAGCGTGGCCCTCTGCTCATAGGGCTGCTCTTCCGACATGACGGGAAGTTTGACGGTGGGGATCTTGGCCAATTTCCGCTCGAGGTCTTTGAGACGCGCAATGTCTTTCGCGCGCGAAGGATCTTGGCCCAAGGAAGTCCAACAGGGGTTGCCGCTCAATGACAGGCGCACACGCTGGATGAGCGCGGGCTTGGAGTCAATGCTTTGCGTCTGTTTCAGAGCCACCACGATACGGGATCCAGGCGCCAGTTGCAGAGGTTTTGAGGGAACCCCCACGATCCAGCGCGTGCGGAATAGCTTGGAATTGGCTGCGAAACCACTGGCAATTTCCTTGCCTCCCGGCGCCTGCTTTGGAGCAGGGCCTTTCGAAACGGAATCTTCGAGATTTGCTTCAGAGTCCTGAATGAAGTAGCGAAAGGCAATTTCTTCCTTAAGGCCATTCGGTCGGAGGATCGAGGCTTGTACCTTATCCACTATAAAGCCGGGCTCCGGAGTGTGGCGGGCCTTTACCTCTTCGAGCGGCGGTACCTCGACACGAATCGCCGTTACTACCCTCGCTCTCGCGGCAGCCATCAGCTCATAAAAGGATTGCGGCGGAGTGTTTGCATCGGCGAACGCCTCGCCATCGTGAATGTGAAAAGTTTTCGCCGGACCGCCGACAGCCTTGGCATGAGCGAGGCGCTTTTTCGTCACGGATAGCGTGTCAAGCAGATCTTTCATCTGCTCTGCCTTCGCCTTCGACGGCATTTTCTTTTCTTTGAGTTTCGAGAGCTCGAGTTCCAGCTCCGGTACAATCGGTTCCAGCGCCAATACCTCATTGGCCCCCGCTGACTGGATCGGCAGAAGCTCCCACCCAGATTTCTCTTGAACGGCGCGGTCTGACGCTTCTTGCGAACGAAGCAGCTGGGCAATCTCTTGCTGGATTTGAGAGGCCTCCGCATCGCGGGCTCTATCTTTCGGAACACGCAGAAATGGTGAATCGTCGTCCAAGTCCGCGTCGTTCGACGTGTTGAAAAAGGCCAGCGACTTGTAATAGTCCGTGTGGCGTATCGGATCGTACGGATGCGAATGGCACTGCACGCAATTCATAGTGACGCCGTTTAGCACGGACCACGTGGTGGCCACCCGGTCTATCACTGCGATCATTCGAAATTCTTCGTCGTCGGTGCCACCCTCTTGGTTGTTGGGAGTTTGGCGGTGGAAGGAGGTGGCGATGCGGTCTGCAAACGTCGGATTGGGAAAGAGATCGCCCGCCAACTGCGTTGTCACGAACTGGTCGTAGGGAAGGTTACGATTGAATGCATCAATGACCCAATCGCGGTAGGGCCACACGCCGGGACGACGGCGGTCCGCCTCGTAGCCCATCGAGTCGGCGTATCGGGCCAAGTCCAGCCACATGGATGCCCAGCGTTCGCCGTAGCCCGGCGATGCCAGCAAACGGTCTACCTGTTTCTCGTACGCGTTGGGAGAAGAGTCTGCCAAATAGGTAGCTTCCTCCTCTTCGGTCGGCGGGAGCCCGGTGAGATCCAGAGACACACGGCGCAGAAGTTCCGACTTGCTCGCTTCAAGCGCGGGCTTGAGTGATTCTCGGTCCAGGCGCGCGAGGATGAAGCGGTCCAGAGGTTGGCGTACCCAATCCGGGTGCTTCACCGGCGGCAACGGTTGCGATTTTGACGGTACGAACGCCCAATGATCTGACCACTTTGCGCCTTCTTTGATCCACCGGCGAAGTCATTCGATCTGGTCTGGCGGGAGTGGCGGCGCGTGATAAGGCATCCGCGCATCCGGGTCTGTCGACGTAACTCGTGCCATCAACTCAGAACCGTCAGCGTTGCCTGCCACAATGGTTGGGCGACCGGACTTGCCAATGCCGAGCGCCGCCTCTCGGAATATAAATGATACGCCGTTTTTCTGTCGAACTCCCCCATGGCATAAAATGCAATTCTGATTCAAGATAGGCTTGATATCGCGACTGAAATCCACTGGCTTGCGAAAAAACCGAGAAAATAGAGGGGCTGCACGGGACCAACTCGCCCACATTAGCCCCACGGCCCCAAGCGAAATGGCCACAATTCCGAGGCAACGGGAACGAAATGCAAACTTGGTCAGCATTGACAAGGGCCTGGACACTCTCCTCGTGATCTCGGGTAGCCCTTCCAAGAAATCTAACACGAATTTCTGATTTGGACCTCTACCTCGCGCATCGTATGCTCCTCCTGCCCTGTACACATCGAATTTGCCACCAGAGCAGGACCCTGGCGAGATCAGCTGGGTTCCAAGGGCTCGTTTCTGTCGTCTGACGAGGGCCGTTACTGCCGTGTATATTAACAAACACGGGGCTTGCTTTCGGTCGAAAGACAATTCCGCTGAGCTATAGCGGGAGGATTTCAGAATCAGAGAATCATCAACGCTTTGTTCGGTAGAGAGGAGGATCACCGGCTCCCCATAGAAGGACTGAAGCCGGAGCTAGGCACGAGCGGAGCGCCGCGCAGCGGGCCTTGGTCCTTGATGGTGGTCCGAGCGGAAGATACCGGCTGTTGGCCTGAGTTTTGACGTGGAGGCCCATTTCTTCCTTGAAGCGCCGAAAAAATCTCGTTTAGATGGCCGTGGCTGCGTTTTCTCGAGGTGTCTCTGGCGAATTGATACGGTGGAAGAGAAACGATCGGATCCGCGAAGCGCGCGGCGACCAAGAATGCAAACAGCAGATGGTTTAGTTGGAAGTTTCCCAAGGTTGACCGGATACGCAGCGATCGAGAGTCTTTGAAAGTTACGCAGCCACTGGTGTTTGATATAGGTTACGACAGTGAGGTTGCCATCGAAGCGACTCAGCAACGATGGAACGGACACCGCCAGGTCCGAACAGGCGGACCAGGGTAGCAAGGAAATGGATGACAAGAACCGCCAGGTGGCGCATCGAAGAATGGTAGCAGGGCGGAGAAATCCTGAGGAACCGTGGGTGAAATAACAATTCGCCAGCCACAGGGCAGGGCTGCCAAAAACAACCCTCGCTCTTTCAACACTCTACTCCGCAAAACTCGCATCGATTGATAAGCGTCTCGCCAAGGCTTGGGTAATGCCTGATATCGGGTAGGAGGTCGTGAACCAGCGAGCGTTAACGGGCAGCGTCTTCTCATCCTGTCGATACGGTGGCAAGTTTCGATGCAATGTAACATTGCAATGGCCTGACTCGCGAGGTCTCAGTTTCCTGTTCTTGAATGTCGTTGATTTCAAAGGCGTTCGCGCCGTATAAGGTTTTCAGTAGGGACAGGGAATCCAAGAAGGGTAATTCTAAGGCACTGTAAATAAATAAAGGTATCAATCTTGGAGTCATTGCATTAAGCTTCGCAGACGTGAACACCCTGTCCGAATTGAAGCGGAAGTTTCATTCTGTTTGGCCACATTTGGACGAGCGCACGCGTCGCATCATGGCCGCCAATGAAGCCGTGAGCTTGGGCTATGGAGGAGTTTCGCTGGTGCGGCGCGCCTGTGGCTTGTCGCGCAAGGCGATCGCCAAAGGTATTGGCGAAATCCAACGAAGGAGCCGGCCGTTGGTGGGCAGCGTGCGTCGGCCCGGGGCGGGACGCAAGCCCATCACGCAGTCCGATCCGCGGCTGGTGCAAACGCTGGAAGGGTTGATCGATGAGCAAACGCGCGGGGACCCTGAGTCTGCGCTGCGCTGGATTTGTAAAAGCACGCGGTCGATTGCCCGGGAACTTGACCAGCAGAAACATCCGGTCAGTCACATGAAGGTCGCGCAGATTCTTCACGACCTGGACTATAGCTTGCAGAGTAACCGCAAAACTGAGGAGGGTGCCGATCACCCCGATCGCGATGCGCAGTTTAGGCACATTAACGCCGCGGCGAAGAAATGTCTGAACCAAGGCAGCCCGGTGATTTCGGTAGACACCAAGAAGAAAGAACTCGCAGGAAACTACGACAATGCCGGTCGGCAGTGGCTGACGGCCAAACAGCCCCGCAAGGTCCAGGGTCACGACTTCCCCAGCCCCGCAGTACCGCGCGCCTATCCTTATGGTATTTACGACATCGGACGCAACGCGGGTTTTGTCAATGTAGGAACCGACCATGACACCGGCGCTTTTGCCGTGGCCTCCATTCGCGGATGGTGGCGCATGGAAGGCAGACGCATCTATCCAGATGCCCAGACGATTCTGATCACGGCCGACGGCGGCGGAAGCAACGGATGGCGGTTGCGGTTGTGGAAATTCGAATTGCAGAAATTCGCCGATCAGACGGGATTGTATATTTCGGTTTGCCACTTTCCTCCCGGCACCAGCAAATGGAACAAGATCGAACACCGGCTGTTTTCCTTTATCTCCTCAAATTGGCGCGGGGAGCCCTTGCGAGACTACGAAACGGTCGTCAAGCTCATCGCCAAGACAACCACGGCGAAGGGATTGAAAGTCACCTGCAGATTGGATCGCCGCAAATACCTGACGGGACGCGAGGTAAGCAATGCGCAAATGGAGCACCTCAACCTGGAACGCAACAAGTTTCACGGTGAGTGGAACTACGTCATCAAACCGAACGCAAAGATAAGTTGATACCTTTATTTATTTACGGCGTCTAAGCGGAAGAGGAACTTACCTTACAGAAAAATCACGGATGCGGAATCGCTGGGTCATCGGTAAGTTTCCGAATTGGCGGCGATTCGTCCGGAATCTCGCCTGTGGTTTCTCATATGCCGCCCTATGGACCCGAAGCCAATTGTCGGGTAGGCTGGCTAAGTACGTAGCAGTCCGCCGGGTACCTGTATGCTGTTCTGGTGCCGATCTGGGGGACGTTGTTGTTCAGCAGATAACCCTGTCCTTAAACTGAACCCAGGTACAGATGACACTTGGTCCTCGGGATTGGTAGGTTGCTCAGGATGGGCGATTCTGCTTCACGTGAGCTTGGTAAACGGCACCCGTACCCCGGCGAGATAGTTAGGATTCTCGGACAAAAACCGAGTCTCGGGGCAAAACCGAGTCTCGGAGCAAAACCGAATCTCGGAGCAAGACCGAATCTCGAACCAAGACCGAATCTCGCACCAAAACCGAATCTCGGAGCAAAACCGAATCTCGCACCAAGACCGATCCTCGCACCAAAACCGATCCTCGGACCAAAACCGATCCTCGCACCAAAACCAATCCTCGCACCAAAACCGAATCTCGGACCAAAACCGAATCTCGGATCAAAACCAGGAGGATTGCGCTTAGGCCTGGGGCTGGACCCAAAGCGCAAAAGCGTCAACCCGCAGGCGTGGAAAGACGCGATCGGGGCGAAAAGGGTCCCCGCCCGCTTAGCGCTTCTCCCTGAGGAGAAGCCACGCTGGGACCGCATCGGTCTGAGCGCTGGCGGACAATTGGCAATCCTAGCTGTCCTGCTTTTGCTACCGCAGATTTTCCCGGACGAGATGAATACCGACCTGAAGTATACTTACGTGGAGTTGATGCAGCCCGTCACGGAAATCCCGGTCGCCCCAGAGCCGGAGCCACCACCACCTCCTCCTCCAAAGCCGCCAAAGATAAAGGCTAAAGTTAAAGTTCCTCCACCGAAACCAAAGCCTGTTGAGCTGGAACCAAAGCCGGTGGTGCCGGAACTGGTGCCGGTGAAGTTGAACCCTACGCAGCCGCACATCTTTATGGTTTTGAAGCCTGAGACACCTAAGGTACGCATGGTAGACGCGAAGCCGATAGACCTCAACCCGGTGTTAGAAGTCGCCAAAGTGGATTTTCCGACCACGCAGCCCAAGCGTCCGAAAGAGGAAGTGAAGATCGAGAATCTTGGGTCCGGCAGCACGGCGCCGGGAACGCTGCTTGCTGCAGCGAACAAAGTGCAGACCGGCGGCTTTGGCGACCCGAACGGAATCGCGGGGCCCGGAAATCCGAACCGCGCCGCCAACATCAATCAAGCCGGGTCGCCTCTTCTGCCCGGCGGCCCGGGCAATGGCAACGGCAGTGGCGGCGCCAACGGCATGCGCGGCACGGTCGCTGAGGGGCCGAATAGACAAGCGGTCGGCAAGGGAGGCGGGAACACTCCTGTTAGCATTTTGGATAGGCCGCACCCCGTTTATTCGGACGAAGGCCGTACTCTCCGAATCGAAGGCGACGTAATTCTAGATGTGGTCTTCCTCGCATCCGGCCAACTTCAGGTGAACAGTGTGGTGAGCGGCCTGGGCCACGGTCTTGATCAAGCAGCAGTCCAGGCGGCAAAACAAATCCACTTCAAACCAGCAACACGGGACGGGCACCCCGTAGATTTTCCAGCCCGCGTGCGGATTTCATTCCGCGTGGCCGCCTGAGGAGGAAAGAGAGCCAAGCTTGCCGATCACCTGCGGACGGTGAATCAGGTCATTTATCGCTAGGTCAATCAGCAACTTCTCTTTTTCCCATGTAGTTCCTTCCTGATCCGCCAAAGGAACTTCTCCGGTAATCTGAGATTACCGGCCATCTCTAACGACGCCGGCCGTGTCAAGAGTTATTTTAAGTTTTTTTATTTTGCTTATCACTGAATTCGCGCACACTTCTCCTCCCACGCACGAAGCGTGTCCTTTCGGGTCTTCTCTTCTCACCTGTGGCAC
>WNFA01005125.1_pt1 | contig 10946 bp, 10 predicted proteins | sample 5400481 | NCBI WGS metagenome assembly WNFA01 (sample SAMN13153340, study PRJNA577476) | soil metagenome | isolation source: 120 cm saprolite under Douglas fir tree site 2 hole 1 replicate 2 | place: USA:California | collected 2015-04-18 | reverse complement strand
CCTCGAGCCTAGGTGGCGTGATGACCTTGAGGATCACAGCATCGCCCTGGCCAATGACCACGAATTGGTCGCCTTCGTTGAGCCCGAGATCATTGCGGACCTCTTCGGGAATGACGACTTGTCCTTTAGATGACAGCTTCGTGGTGGCGTAATCGGCCATAGTCAGTCGCCTCCGATCTTACTAGTAAGACTAGCATTGAGTTGGGCCTCCGATCAAATGGATCAAGCGAAGACCTGCCCTTGATCTATTTGCATTTTTCTTCAGAACCTGTTTCTTTCCGGGCTGAATATCGAATCGTAGCAGGAAATGTTCCGGAACCTGTGGTTGGCACCCTGGATTTCATCTATAAACCGGAATAAGTCGAAACCGAGTCGAAGCGCCCACCAATATATATATGCATCAAAATAGAGACTTGATCAGTACGCGTATATTTGAGAGAGGCAAATAGACTGCCGGAGATTTCTGGAATACCTAGGCGCCGTCACGGTCACGCCCCAGCTTTAGCCAGGAAAGTTTCGGAAAGCTGGACAACTGGTTGACGAAGCAGATATCCAAGGCGAACCCTGGTATATCGAAGATTGGATGGAGCACATGATGCCCATGTAGGGGCCAATCTCGGGTCCAAGTTGCTGAGTTTCCGATATTTGGTTGGAGGAGCAAATGATTTCTGGCGCTCACGTAGTTATCTACAGTAAAAACGCCGAAGCGGACCGCGCATTTTTTCGCGACGTTCTCGGATTCAAGTCCGTAGATGCGGGCCATGGCTGGCTGATCTTCGCGCTACCGCCGGGAGAAGCGGCATTCCACCCATCCGCTGAAAATGGTCCGCACGAACTCTATTTTATGTGGGACGGCCTTGATCATGAGGGCGTTTTCCGTAATTGGCTGGTCCGGCTTGCCCTCGACGAATCTCTGAGCGTTATTGTCCCGCTCAATGCAAATGTCGTGACATTGCGAGCGCCCGAGAAAGGGCCTGCCTTCGTATTTTTCGTATGAATAGGATGGTCTACCATCCTGTGTGGCTGCGGGTTTGGCGTACAGATTCCCATCAGCAATTGCTTCGCTAACGCCTCACAAGCTTTCCTGAAGCGTCCGTGGCGGAGCTGCCGCTGTAGAACCTGGCGCCCACAGGCTTGCCAAAATGGTTCGTGAAACGAATTCTCTTGACAGACATGAACCATGTGCAGTAACTTAACGGTGTTAAGTTACCGACGTAAAGTAAAGGACCGACGTTATGGGTGTCAAGGAAAGACGTGAGCGTGAGAAATCGGAGACCCGCGACAAGATACTGGACGCGGCCCGGGAGTTGTTCGTCACCGAGGGCTACGAAGGCGTCTCCATGCGCCAGGTGGCGGAGAAGATCGAATACTCGCCCACCGCCCTCTACGTCCACTTCACCGACAAGGAAGAGTTGTTCCGAGAACTCTGCCACCAGGACTATGCTCGCCTGGCGGTCGTTTTCCAGAGTTCACTGATGTCTTCGGACCCGATTGAGCGCCTCCGGCAGATCGGCGCCATCTACGTCGACTTTGGAACTCATTATGCCAATCACTACAAGTTCATGTTCATGACCGTGCATCCGCCATGCGAGCCGGACGACGAAGACCGCGAGATCATGGGCAATCCTGAGAAGGACGCATATGCGTTCCTCAGGTGGGCGGTGCAGCAGGCAATCGATGCGGGCTGCTTTCGCGAAGAAATACGCGACGCGGAGCTAGTTTCGCAGACACTATGGGCGTCGGTGCACGGCGTGATTTCGCTCAACATCGCAAAAGGCAGCGATCCTTGGGTGGATTGGCGTTCGCTGCAGGAACGCGCTGAACTGATGCTTGACGTCACGCTGCGCGGGCTCGTACGTGCCACGCGGGAGGAAAGGTAGCCATGCCTCCCCTGGCGCAACGAAATCTGTTTCACGACAAGGTCCGGTTGGCGGTCACGCTCACGGGAATCGTGTTTTCGGTGGTGTTGATCGTGGTGCAGTTAGGACTGTTCCTCGGGTTCACCACCGCCACCTCCAATCTGATCGATCACTCGGGCGCGGATTTGTGGATTACGTCGAAGAACGTACCTTATGTGGAGCAGGGAGTGGCCTTCAGCGAGCGCAAGCTGAACCAGACGCGAGCCGTGCCCGGCGTCGCGGATGCGCAAAAGATCATCGCGCGCTGGACGCAATGGAAGCGGCACGACGGCGGCGAGGAATCGGTGCAGGTCGTGGGACTCAACGTCGATGACATTCTGGAGCGGCCCTGGAACCTGGTCGAAGGACACGTCGAAGACTTGAAGTCGCCTGACGCAATCATCCTGGACGAACTCTACAAGCAGAAACTTGGCGTCACGCGTGTGGGTGAGGTCTTCGAAATCGGCGGACACCGCGCGCGGGTCGCGGGCTTCACGCGAGGGATTCGCTCGTTCACGACTTCGCCTTACGTTTTCACAACATTCAAGAACGCGCAGAGCTATACGGGAATGCGGGAAGATCAGACGTTGTTCATTCTGGTGAAGGTCGCGCCGGGAGCGAAGATCGATGACGTGCGCCGCGGCATCCTCGCCCCCGTGAAAGACGTCGAGGTCTATACCACTGCGCAGTTCAGCCACATGACGACGTTCTACTGGATGTTCACCACTGGCGCGGGTGTGGCCGTGCTGATCGCGGCGGTGCTGGGACTGGTGGTTGGCTTCGTCGTGGTGGCGCAGACGATCTATGCCACGACGATGGACCACATCCGTGAATACGGTACGTTGAAGGCCATGGGCGCACCCAACGGCTATGTCTATAAGGTCATCATGAAGCAGGCGGCCATCAGTGCGGTGATCGGATATGGGCTGGGAATGATCGTCAGCGTGTTTGTGGTGCAAGCCAGCCAGGAAGGCGGTGCGGCGATCCTGATGCCGATGCCGATGGCCGTGGGTATGTTCTTTGTGACGCTGGTGATGTGCGTCGGAGCCGCGCTGGTTTCTATCAACAAGGTGACGAGGATCGATCCGGCGATGGTGTTCAAGGGATGATGGCTCTTCTTGTCATTCCGAGCGAAGTGAGGAATCTGGGTTTCCTCGGCGCCGCCAAGAGCTTGGATTCCATGTCGCCTCGCTCCTCGGAATGACAAGTATCAGAGGCATTAGTCAGGAGAAATGCAGATGCAACCTGCAATCGCGGTTCGTGAGCTTACAAAAACCTACGCTGAGGGAAGTGCCGGGACACTTGCCCTGCGCGGCGTCGATGTTGAGGTCCACGCGGGAGAACTGCTCATGCTGATAGGTCCGTCGGGCAGCGGCAAGACGACGCTGCTGTCGATCATGGGTTGCATCCTGACGGCGAGTTCGGGGAGTGTCCGCATCATGGGCAAGGAAGTTACATCGCTGCGCGAGAAGGAATTGCCGGCCATCCGTCTGGCGCACATCGGCTTCGTGTTCCAAGGCTTTAATCTGTTCCCCACGCTGACGGCGGGCGAAAACGTGGAACTGATGCTCGATCTGAAGGGAGTCGCCGCGGCCTCGGCGAAGAAGCGCGCAGCCGAATTGCTTGACCAGGTAGGCCTCGCGGGTAAACACGACAGTTTTCCCGCCGACCTGAGCGGAGGTCAGAAGCAACGAGTGGCCATTGCGCGGGCGCTATCGGGGGATCCTGGGATCATCCTCGCCGACGAGCCCACGGCCGCGCTAGATTCGCACACCGGCAAGAACGTGATGGAGATGATGAGTGAGCTCGCGCACAAGCGCGGGCGCGCGGTGGTGATCGTCACCCACGACTCGCGCGTGCTGAATTTCGCCGATCGAATCGTGAAAATCGAAGACGGGGCGATTGCCCAGCCCTTGGAAGTTGAAACTGTTCCGGCGGGAATGCTGGTACACAACGCTTTGCAACCGAGTGTAAACCTGGTGTGAGCCAAAATTATGGAGTTGTTGTCATGACTGGAAACGTTCTTCGCAAGAATCTTCTTAAGAATAGAACCGCAGTCCTCATCGGCCTGGCAGCTTTCCTGCTGACGGTTTCGTTGGTCTTCGCCACCAGCCGCGGGCACAAGAATACAGCGAGCGCGACGGTGGCACCGACCAGCCGCGGCCCGCTGCTGATCGCCGGTCCCGGACGAGTAGAGCCGTACTCGGAAGACATCAAGATCGGTTCCGAGTTAAGTGGCCGGCTGAAATCAGTTTTCTTCGAGGAAGGAGACGCGATCCATCGTGGCCAGGTGCTCGCCGAACTCGAAAATTCCGACTACCGCGCGCAGGTGGCGTCGGCGAAGGCCAGTGTGGCGGCCAAAGCGGCGGCCCTTCGCAAGGTGATCAACGGCGCTCGCCGGCAGGAGCGTGATGGAGCGTGGTCTTCGGTGAACGAGGCCAAAGCAGTGATGGAGAACACCCAATCCGAGTTGCACCGCCGTCAGGAACTGTTCGCCGCTGGTGTAGTCTCACGCGAAGAACTGGATCGTTACGCCCGTGAGGCCGACGTCGCCAAGGCCAAGTATCAGGCGAGGGTTGAGCAGCACTCGCTCGTCGACGATCACCCCCGCGAGGAAGACCGCTCGCTGGCAGAGGCCGACTTGCAATTGGCAAAGGCGCAGCTTGAAGAAGCGCAAGCGCGCTACGAGAAGACTTTCATTCGCTCGCCCATCGATGGCAGCGTGCTGCGCAAGCATCATCGTAGCGGCGAGAGCGTCTCAAATTCCTCCACGGTTCCCGATCCCATCCTGACCATCGGCGACCGGAAGACGCTGCGTGTGCGCGTGGATGTCGACGAAACCGACGTCAGCAAAGTGCGCCTGGGACAAAAGGCCTATGTCACCGCCGACGCTTTCGGGCAGCAGAAGTTCTGGGGACAGGTAGTACGCGTAGGCCAGCAGCTCGGACCAAAGAATGTCCGTACTGATGGGCCCACGGAAAAAGTCGATACGAAGATTCTAGAGACGCTGGTCGAACTTGACCCCGGCGAGCAACTGCCCGATGGCCTGCGCGTGGATGCTTTCATCGTCCCTAACGGCGGCGAAGTGGCACAGGCTCAGCCGGGCCGCTTCTAGATGTCTGTCATCGTGCACGGGAGCTGAATGTTTGAGAGGTTGGCTTCCGACTCAGGCTTCGCGAGCCCCACGCACTCAGGATGTCTATCTCACATCTTCAACAACAACGAGGTGCCTGTGGACGGGCCGTACCTGGCATCTCGATTCGGACCGCTATCTGATAACTCCAGGCAAGCCGGATGTAATTTGGTTCCTTCCTGTTTGCCCGTCATCCGCCCAGAATCCGAAACCAGCCGGTCCGGGTCGTGAGCGTTATCGCTGTTTACGTCAGGAGCGCATTATTGAGGCCCGCGATAGCGCAATGCTGGCGACATAGCAGGCGAAAGAAATGCTGATACCTGTGAGAGGCACACTGAAAAGATAAACCTTGCAGAGCACAACAAGACCACCAAGCATTGCCAGCCCGACAACGAGCAGCAACGGTGACTGAAAGAGGAGTTGGCCATGGGCCAATGCGAGAAAACCAAAAACCAAGCCGAACAAAATAAGTCCCATGCTGTGGCTGGCATTGAAGCCCACCCAACACCACCACATTGTTGTTTCTTTCGTAATGACAGGTGCAATCTGGCTCATGCTGATTTGCAGTGCGGGGTCACGGGGCGTGAGCTTTGGCCCCCAGAACGTATAGACGAGGTGGACGACTCCGAGCGTAAAGATAATGCTCGCACTAAGAACCATGAGAATTTTTGCGGCCAAGATGCCCTCCCTATTTTGTGGGCGCATTGCCGATCCCTTTCAGCTTTGCAACGATTTCTCTACTTGCTCGTGATGCTCCACATTCTAGATTCTATGCCGCATCATTCTTTTGACGAAATACAAAGCCCGGCACGCGCCCAGGGGCCCTGCGTTCACCGTTTTGACGGATGGTTGGCGATAAATCGCAATAGCAGACAACCCCCGAATCGCCTCGTCACTGGGCAGCTGGTCGGCAAACAGGAAGTTGAGGGTGCTCTTGCTAATGAACCGATGCTCCTTGCTCCGACCCGCGGGAAAGGATTTATGAGGTGACTTCTAGATGAATCCCGCTGCGAGCATCCCGCTCAGAAACCTCCCGCACTTCGAGAATTTCGTCAGAACTGTATCATTCTGTAATGAGTCCGGAGCCGCGCTCCTGGGTTCCGTTGAGATCCTGGCGTTCCGCAATGACTACGCTTTCCCAGCTGGCGAGGTTCGCAAACTGCGTGTTGAGCAACTGCAATACATTGCGGTCCGCATTCGTTGACGCCGCGACGGTTGTTTGGTCCAGGCTCAGCGGTACGCGTTCGTGATAGATCTGCGCCCACGAACCGTCCACCGCCAACCCGAACTTTACCAGCGTTCCCAGCGCTCCTTTCGGTTCCATCATTTCCGCCAGCGTCGAGAGCGCCGCGCTCGCAAAATCCTTTGAAAGCCTTGCGGTCGGCAGGGAGGGACGCGGCAAAGTTTTGTAAAAGATCATTAGCGCGAGCCTCGAAGTGTTCTCATAGCCCTGCATTTCGGGACCACCCAATGAAATGCGGACGGCTTTCATGACCTCTACTCAGGGCTTCTGCGAATGAATCGAGCAATCTTCGTTCATGCATTTTGCCAGTTCGGTATCCTTTGGGATCAAATTTACGCCGGTCTCAAACACCTCGCCCTTTGCTGAATCAGGGTTTTCGAACTGCCATTCGAGGTGCTCAGTGTCGAAAACTCTTCGGACCACCAATCTGCCGCTTGCGATACTCGCGTCTTCGTTCACCGCAACCGTGAAGGTCACTACTGTCTTGTCAGTCGTCTGATGGTCTGGGAGCGGAAGGTCTGGGCCGAAGAAAATCCAGAGCGTGTCGCCGTGGGCAGTGGCTGACATTAACCGCAGTGAATACGAATCGGCAGAACGGACAAGGGTGAGGATGACTTCCGGAGCATCTGGGTCGTAAAGTTCGATTTGATCTATCAAAGCTCCTGCGTCATAGAGTTGCTTGATGGCGAGCATACTCCGCCGTCCGCCTTCTGCTCGAAGATCCCATTGCGCCGCCTCTGCGAGACTGACTGGACCGCTCTCGACACGCCATAGTTGTACACCCGGCAAAATCTGCCCAATCGTCATGTCGGTGGCATAGAATGTCCCGAGCTTAGCTCTGGATTGGGTTGGTTCCGGGACATATTCTCTGCCTCCGATTGTCAATGAGGTTCCTACAGCCGCTGCGGCACGGCGCGGCGCATAAAAGATAGCGATACCCGAATGGTCGGTTCGAGAAATCACCTCCGGTGAAGCGTGGGGCACCATTTGACCGGCGACGAATTGCCACTCGATCACCTGCCCGATCCGGTCGTGAAAGCGAATTCGGAATAGCGGGGTAGAGTCACCAAGCGTAAAGGCCTCAAAGTCGATTGGCGTCTCATAGGCATCCGCTCCATTTGCCTTTAGAGCATCCACCTTACGACTCAAGGTAGAGTAAAAGATCATTCGGTTCATGGTTTTGTCCAGCAGAACCACTTCGCAACGACCTTCGTCGACCAGCGCCTCAATCCTTGCGTAACGTGGATCATCCTCAACCGACTGTACGAAATATTGTGGCACGGAGCGAAACTTGACGTTTATCGGAAGGATCGGGGCTTGCGACGTCAAAGCCCTTACCGGAGCTTGAGCTTGGATGACGCTCTAGGCTTATAGTGAAGCCCGCATGTCAAGAGTGTGATCAATACGATTCGTTTCTTCATACTTCCTTCTTCTCCTTGGATTCTATCGACCGCGCGCACTGTGTTGAACCAAATCGTAGTTAAGACGGCCACTTTTCGGACTGGCCGCACGTGTTTGGCGCACAGTGTTCATTTGGGGCGGGATCGAACCCCACCCTGCTAGGTACGGTCTACTTCTGCTTGGGCGGGTAATTCTTCAACAATTTCTGCATAGCCTTGTTCAGGTTCTTTTGGTTCTTTTCCTGGTTCGAACTAGGATCAAGCGTCTTGGTGGCATTTCCAGTCCACACGAGTTGCTTCGTCGCTGGATCATACATATCGAGAACCAGAGTCCCCACGTGGATTGTCGAACTCGTGGCAGACGCCATTCCACCCCAACGGAAGCCACCGCCCATGCCGTATGCGTTCCACTGCGTCTCTTGACTGACCGCGACCTGATAGGCGAGATAAAGATCAGCTTTGTCGTTATCGGTCTTGGTCATGCCTTTCGACGCGAGTTACGAGTCGACAGACTGCTTGATTCGTGCGTCCACAATCTGGTTCGGGTGCTCGCCGCCCTCGATGCTGACCCACCTGTAAGTGTGATATTTCGAAAAATCCGTCCCCGGCATGAAGTTGTACCGCACGTCCTGCGCGGCCAGTGTTCCGGCTGCGAGCCACAACAGAGTCCCGGCCAACAACATTAGAAAGAGATTGCCGCCTCGTCCTACTTTCATTTCTACCTCCCTGTACTTATCTGATCTTGTCGCTTAACTCATCGTTTTACAGCAGGAGTTCCTGCTGTGAGCAGAAAGCCGCTGCTCAACGGGCGCCGGCGATCCTCGTGCCGTGGACCCGAAGGCCGGCGACAGCCTGCTGGTGGTCATGTGCCATCGGGCGCGAGCAATCGCGAATGTTGCGGCCGCGGCTGCTCGATTCATTTCAGTTCAGTTCAAAATACTCCAGTGTGCCTTCCCCTTCGCACGGGGACTGCCCAGATAACTTAAGAGTTATTGGGCTCACGAAGCGCGTATACCAAGGCTTTTTTGCCATGATCGCCGCGGCCGTCTTTATGAAAACCGATTGATCCGAAAGCTCATTGACAGACTTCACGAGGCGATCGGAAATCTTGAATTCGGCCCGGCTTCCATCAGCGGTGGCGTAGGAGACCCCTGAGGGGATCCGGCGCTCATGCTTTGGATCGGGATCGCGTACGGGGCCGCCCTCCACCGCCGATAGGTCGGACCCGTAGGCATTGACCTGCACCTGATGGTCATCACCGACGAAGAAGAGTGGAATACTGGTCCCGCCCACCGCAGCCTTCCCATGGATATCGGCGGCGATGATCGTGTAGCCGCCGGTTATGCCGCGCCCCCACCACCAGTTGTCGAATAGCTTGGCCGGTGAAACATTGCCCCAGTTGTGATCGTGATAACCGCTGCCCGTAACGGGGCGAGTCACGCCGTCTGCGGTCAGCGTCCCGGTAACAGCTCCCTCCGGCACGGCCACGAGCCACGCGAAGAACCTGTCGCCCGCCTCGATGTAGCCGGTTGCCGGGCGGTAGGAGGCGACCCTGCGGCGCAGGGTCAGATCGCAGCCCACACCGCCGCTTTCGGCGGCGTCCACGTGAATGGCGTAGGTATCGAGATCGCCTTTAAAGCTATGAGGGCCGATCTGAACATCTGCATGGTCGCTCGAAAACGCTCCCGGATCATCGAAGGTCCGCACGATGTGCCGGGTCGGCTTTCCTGGCGGCGTCAGATCGATATTCAGGGCCCGTTTGTGCGATCCGTAGAGCCAATTGTCACCGAACCAGACCACGAACACGGTCCCGTCATCGAACAATCCATCAAAATACCACCACTCGAAATAATCCGAGGACTGCGGCGTGCGCCGCCCATCTTCTCGGACCTCAATCTCCTTACCGATGCCTAGGGATTTGAAGTCCTCCGGAGCTGCCGCGAGGTGAAGCTTTGCGTCATTGGAAATCGGCGGCGCACATGAGCTGCATAGCACGGCGAGCGCGCATAGCGCGACACCCACCAACCGCCGTAAGCCAGCGCGTGCAGCTACAACCAAACGGCATTTGCGGCGAAGTGATGGCCGGACAGCCGGATCCAGGTCGCGGTGTTCTTCCCCTCCTTGATGTGCTGCTCCGCCCTGCTGCGATGGTTGTAGCCTCGTGCCCACAACGCTATAACTAAATGCGGTCATGATAATATTCTCCTTCGTACTCGCCTGAGTTAATTCGCAAATCCCCAAAAACGGGAAAAACGGGACCCTCAACGCTGTGTTGGGTCTTTTCAGGCTCTAAACTGCTGCCAGGCGTCCGGCGAGATCGGGCTAGAGCGACTCCGCGTTCCGATGAGCGATGGAACACCGAGTCTTTCGAGGTGATGATGCCCGGTCCCGACTTACGGGACCGAGCATGCTTTCCGTTGTCCGTCGTTTGCTCTGCGGATGCAACGGTTACTTAGACCCGACGAATCCATCCGTGTTTCCACCGGCGGCCACGTAAAATCCGACGATTTGTCCGCGGTCGTTGACCCCATTGATTGTGGTCGTGCCGATGCCCTCGGGATCATCGACTGACGTAAACTCTCCGTCTTCAAAGATGAAACCGTGGGTGAGACCTGATGCATCTACATATTGCCCAACGACCTCATCGTGATTGTTCAATCCGAATGCCTGTGTGAGTGTTGATTCCGGGAAATCGAGAGTTTTGAATTCTCCCTTAGAGATCAGAAAACCATGATTCTTCCCGGCGCCATCGATGTAGAAACCTGAGATCGACCCTTTGTCGTTGATGCCGGTGGCTTGGGCGCCGCCCACGGCTGCCGGGATGGTGATCACAGAGAATGCACCGCCCTTATTGTTAAAAATGTAAGGGTGATCGATGCCTGCGGCATCGGCGTAATAGCCGGCAGCCTGCTCGAGGTTATTCAGGCCGAGAAGCTGGTTGAGGGTTGTGCCAGGGAAATCCACGGTCGTGAAAGTGCCGTTGATATCCAGGAAGCCGTGATTGATTCCGGCCGCATCGATATAGAACCCGTCGGTATAGCCGCGGTTGTTGATTCCAATCACCTGCGTCTGCGCGGAATTTGGAAAATTCTCCAAAGTGAAATTGTTTGGGAAGCTGAAAACGAACCCCTTATTGACTGCAGTGCCGTGATAGCCGGCGATGGTATCAAAGTCGTTGATGCCGAGCGTTTGGGTGAATGTGTCATCCGGAAAAATGATCGTCCGAAAGTTAAAGCGGTGTTCGTGAGCTGAAATTGACATCGCGGCGCCGA
>WNFA01007410.1_pt1 | contig 10947 bp, 9 predicted proteins | sample 5400481 | NCBI WGS metagenome assembly WNFA01 (sample SAMN13153340, study PRJNA577476) | soil metagenome | isolation source: 120 cm saprolite under Douglas fir tree site 2 hole 1 replicate 2 | place: USA:California | collected 2015-04-18 | reverse complement strand
AGAAAATAAGCTTTGTAATGGCTTGGCGGCAAAAGCAACCCGCGCTCTTAGGCACCCGAAAAACGGATACAAACTTGACGCCACCGAATATCCCGCATAGCGGGACGCTCGTATATAAAAGTGCAGACAGCGCGTCATTATTTTGGTAAATAGGGACTGCTGGCTGTAATCGTTTACCGCATCCTGGGAATTCAAGCAGCCCCTTGGAAGTGACATTTTTCCTCGTGCACCATAAGAACCGAAAGGCAAGGAACAACGACGAACTATGAAAACTCGTTTCATCGCCGATCCGGTGCGTTACCGCACGATGACGACCACGCAGATTCGAGAAACATTCCTGATTGATAATCTCTGCGTGCCTGGAGAGATTCACCAGGTGTACATCGACTTGGATCGCGCAGTGGTGGGCATGGCCGCACCCTTGAAAAACCGAATTGCACTCACCGCGGATGACACGTTACGGGCGAAGTCCTTCACCGAACGGCGCGAAGTAGGAGTTCTGAACACCGGCGGCAGCGGCGCGGTTCAGGTTGGCAGCGACAGTTATGCTCTGGAAAATCTCGACTGCTTATATATAGGGCGCGGAGCCAAGGCGATTGAACTTGAGTCGGCCGATCCGGATTCACCAGCTGCATTTTATTTTCTCAGCTGTCCTGCGCATTCCAGTTATCCCACCACGCTGGTCCGTAAAGCCGATGCCAGCCTAGTTGAACTGGGCGGCGCCGAAATGTGTAACCGCCGCACCGTTTGTAAGTACATACATCTCGATGGCGCGCGGAGCTGCCAATTAGTAATGGGCGTAACGCATCTTCATTCGGGAAGCGCGTGGAATACGATGCCTGCTCACACCCATATGCGCCGATCTGAGATCTACATGTATTTCAATCTGCCCGAGCAAGCGCGGGTCTTTCACCTTATGGGGTTTGCGGAAGAAACTCGGCACATTGTTATGAAAGATCGCGAAATAGTAGTCTCTCCCGGCTGGTCGATTCACGCGGGGGTGGGGACCCAAGCGTATAGCTTCTGCTGGGGCATGGGGGGCGAGAACCAGGACTATGGAGACATGGATCCTGCTCCGATCGAAACACTTCGATAAGCCGATTGAAGAATGTCAGGAGAAGCGATGAAACTCCTTTCAATTTTTGTAGCCGCTGTATTCCTAATTCCACTTTACGCGTCGGCCAAAGACAAAGCTGAAGTTTTTTCGGGCAAGAGCGTCGCCTCACAGCTACAAGCTCTGGCGCAAACGGCGAAAGCGTCTGCGAGCGGTGGAGCTACACTCGGCGACTATGGATCGCATGCAATCAAACTCTCAGTGCGAATTACGAGCGGCGGAGCTGAAGTGCATGCGCACTATGATGACGTGTTCGTGGTGATTGAGGGAACGGCGACTCTGGTTACTGGAGGGACCGTTCTCGATTCCAAGACCGGCGAGGACGGCGAAACGAAGGGAAGCGGCATTCAGAATGGAACCTCACACACGATTGTCAAAGGTGACATCGTTCACGTGCCGGCAGGCACACCGCATCGACTGATCATTGCTCCCGGAGTAGTCTTCGGCGCGGTCGTAGTCAAAGTAAAAGAACCGTAGGTCGCTCAGCTGCCGTAGTGCGTCAGGAAAGGCGACGCTACGTGAGATTTTTTCTTCGCTCGCATACCCAGTGAGGCGGAGATTTCGCGGCAGCAGGTCAGCACACGTTGCGCAATCGCGCGAACATTTTGTGGGGTGATGCGCGAAGTCGGTCCCGAGACGCTTACGGCTGCAATGGCCCACCGATCCGCATTGAAAATGGGGGCACCGATACAACGAACACCGAGTTCAATCTCCTCGTCATCAATGGCATATCCGCGCCGCCGCACGGTCTCGAGATGCTCGAACAGCTTCTCACGTGAGCAAAGCGTTTTGGGCGTGTAGCGCTTAAAACGAATGCTCGAAACAATCTTTTCGATTGTTTCCTCAGGTTGAAATGCCAGCATCGCCTTTCCCATCGAGGTACAATAAACCGGGTTCGAACTTCCGATCTTCGAGCTCATGCAGATCCTGCGATTGGGTTCCACTTTGTCCACATATACAACCGATGTTTTCTGCAGAACGCCCAGATGTACTGTTTCGCGTACATCCATCGCGAGCCGCCGGAAGAATGGGTAAACCCGCGCACGCAGATCGATCTGCTCCACCGCTCGATTGCCGAGTTCATAGAGCTTCAGTCCCAGACGAAAACGATTCTCTGGAGTTCTCTCTATCAGCGCGCTACGTTCCAGAACCATGAGCGACCGATGGGCAGTGCTTTTGTGCAGGTTCATGCGATGGCAGATCTCGGCGAGACTGAGCGGTGCCTCACTCTCGCTCAGAACCTCGAGAACAGAAACGGCGCGCTCCAGACCATGCAGTTGATATGGTCCGTCGGTCTTGGCAACAGCTTCGGAAAGAGGCGTTGCAATGAATGTGTTAAGTGAGGCTCTCATAGAAATGTCCTCCATCGTTGATTAGCCCAAATCCGCCGATCTATCCCGGAGGCAGACCCTCCAGTTACATATAGCTCAGTGACGGCGCCTGCGCCAGTATTTTGAGATCACCGGATCGGGCAAGCGCACCACACAAATCGTCTCACACTAGCTGTAGCCTGACGAGCTGTTTGTTGGCATTTTGTGAAGTGGTGTACCGCATAGAGGGACGACCGCAGCACAATCTTCTTGACACGCATTATTGCCGCCTGCAAGAATCCCGCGCTGAGCGAAAGGTGCGGCAATGAAGGTTCTGACCGACTTGACCCAACGAGTCAGCGCCGGGTTAGCGACCGGCGAACAACATTATGAGATTGGCATCAACACGGAACCGCTTTTCGCTTGCCAAGATTGGCTTCCGTTGGGCAATGGCAGCGCATCGTCGGGTAGGCGGTCTGCCGCGAACCTTCAGCCTTAGTTCGGCCAGTCGGGATCGGAACTGGCAGCCAGTAGAAACAATCCTTTGATCCTCGATCAGTTCACGCTCGGCGGCAAGACCGCATTGGTCACCGGCGCTTCGGCGGGCCTGGGTGCGGCCATGGCGATTGCGTTGGCTGAAGCCGGAGCTGACGTAATCAGCCACGGAAATTCGCGCTCGCCGCAGGAGACTTGTCAGCAAGTCGAAAAGTTGGGACGCCGCGCATCCGGGATCCAGGCTGATTTGTCAAAACCCGGGGCTGCCGAGCATCTCTTTGCGGTAGCCCAGCAGATTGGGTCCGTGGACATCGTGGTCAACAACGCCGGAATCATCCGTCGCGCCAAGTCGGTAGACTACAACGATCAAGACTGGATGGCTGTCCTTCAAGTAAATCTGAATTCACTTTGGAAATTATGCCAGGCCGCAGGTCGCAGTTTTTTGAGCAGAGGATCGGGCGGAAAGATCATCAATGTCGCTTCGCTACTCGCTTTTCAGGGTGGCATTAGCGTTCCGGCGTATGCTGCGTCCAAGGGGGCTGTCGTGCAATTAACCAAAGCGCTGGCCAACGAATGGGCAGCGCAAGGCGTGAACGTGAACGCGATCGCGCCGGGCTACATGCGCACCGACAACACCGCCGCACTGCAACGCGATAAAGTTCGCAACCGTCAGATTCTCGAACGCATCCCCGCAGCGCGATGGGGAGAACCGAACGACATTTGTGGAGCCGCCGTGTTTCTTGCGTCCGCGGCCAGTAATTACATTCACGGCCATGTGCTCGTGGTGGACGGCGGATGGATGGGCCGATAGCGGCGGGCAGATAACCGCCCATATTTGTAGAGGCGAGTGTAACGTGCAGCAAAGCTCATCTAAGCTCGAACAGCCCTCGTGTGCGCCAACTTCAGGAACGGTCGATGCGGCGTTGCATGCTCGTGCTGGTGGGAACCTTCGCTGGGTTATCTGCGCCTTGCTGTTCTTCGCGACCACGATCAATTACATGGATCGGCAGGTCCTCGGACTGCTGGCGCCGTTACTCCAGAAAACTTTTGGATGGAGCGAGATCCAATACGGGAACATCGTGCAGATGTTCTTTTACGCGTATGCGTTGGGTCTCATCGTTGTGGGCCGTTTCATCGATCGCGTCGGAACGCGAATCGGATATGCCGCTGCCCTCGCTGTCTGGAGCCTCTCAGCGATCGGACACTCGCTTGCGAGATCCATCTTTGGATTCGGCACCGCGCGGTTTATGTTGGGTCTCGGGGAATCGGGCAATTTTCCGGCCGCGATAAAAACCGTCACCGAGTGGTTTCCGAAAAAAGAACGCGCTCTGGCGACCGGCATTTTTAATTCCGGATCGAACGTCGGCGCGGTGGTCGCTCCGCTAACTGTTCCGTGGATAGCTGTGCATCTGGGCTGGCGCTGGGCATTTGTCTTCACAGGATTTTTCAGTGCGACATGGCTCGTTCTATGGCTTCTGCTGTACAGGCGCCCACAGCAGCATCCCCGGCTCTCTCCGACTGAACTGCGGTATATCCAGAGCGATCCCTTCGAGCCTGAAACGAAAATTCCATGGCTGCGTCTGTTCCCGCATCGCCAGACGTGGGCGTTTGTGCTCGGCAAATCGATGACGGACCCGATTTGGTGGTTTTATCTCTTCTGGTTGCCAAAGTTTCTGCATGAAACCCACGGGGTGACCCTCACCGGTCTTGGTCCGCCGCTGGTCGCAATTTACATAGCCGCTGATTTTGGCAGCGTCGGCGGAGGATGGCTCTCCTCCAGTCTCCTCAAGCAGGGCTGGAACGTGAATCGCGCGCGTAAGAGTGCGATGTTGATTTGCGCTTTGTGCGTGGTGCCGGTGCTGTTTGTCTCGCAGGTAAAGGGATTGTGGCCCGCGGTAGCAATCATCGCGTTGGCCACCGCTGCTCACCAAGGCTGGTCGTGCAACATGTTCACTCTGGCTTCTGATATGTTCCCCCGTCACGCCATAGCTTCGGTGGTGGGAATCGGCGGATTTGGCGGCGCCGTGGGAGGTTTGTGTATCTCCTGGCTGGTGAGTCGGCTGTTACAGTGGACCCACAGCTATGCAGTGGTCCTGTTTATGGCTGGTTCAGCCTATCTATTTGCGTTGCTCTTAGTTCATCTTCTAGCGCCACGGTTGGAGCCAGTGCATATCGATTACGTTACGGCCTAGGAGCGACCAAAGAACCGGTTCGCGTGAGAGAGAGATTGAAGTCCGCGTTGTTAACGGTTCGCGGCCATCGGCCAAGAAAGTCTCGGCTTCGGTTGAAACCGTGGGCTCCCGGGGATTACGGAAATTCGAGAGAGACTTTTGCATGCAAATGAAAAAAGGAAGCGCAGTGTGGAAGTGCGTGGCACTGTGGGCCTTATTGGCGACACAGGACCTGTGGGCGGAGCCGCATCTGAAATCGATCAAAGTCGCCATTACCAATCCTACGGGCGAGAATCGTCCGGCGGAAAACATTGTCCTGCCAGTTCCGGAATTGAAGAAGATAGCTCCTGATTTTTACCCTGGCTCGCAGATCGTGACTGCGTCGAACGCCAGCACGATTGCCGAAGATGCGACTGTGTTGCATCCAACGGAACTTCCTTCCCAGGTGGATGATCTCGACCGCGACTCCACCCCGGACCAACTCGCGTTCCAGATCGATCTAAAGCCGCACCAGACTCGGATCGTAACCATTACGTGGGGCGCGGTGGACCGCATCTTTCGTCTGCGCGGCGATTACGAGAAGCAGACGAATGCGATCTTTACCAAGAAGATCGATGGTGTGGGCTGGGAATCGAAGCGCGACGCTTTCCGTCTGTACTTTGACAAGCGCAACGCGATCGATCTTTTCGGAAAGGCGAGGCCGAGTTTGCAGCTCGACCGGTACGCGACGCCTGGCTACGTCTATCACAACTATTCCCCCAATGGCCGCGACATTTATCTGGTCGCCGACGCATTAGGTATCGGCGCTCTTGCGGGATGGGTGAACGGCACGGCAGAGCACGTTGCGGACGTTGATGACCGCGGGTACCGCATCGTTTCTACCGGCCCGGTGCGCGCGATCATCGAACTCACTTATAAAGGCTGGAAGATCGCGGGAAAGAACGTTGACCTTCAGGAGCGAATTACGCAATGGGCAGGCGAGCGCGGCTTCCTGCAAACCATCGAATCGAGCAACGCGGGTGATCTGGTATTTGCAACCGGTCTCACCCAACAGCAAGGAATTCCCGAATTGCGTTCTCCGGCGACGGATGATCCGGCATGGCTGGCGATGTGGGGCGAGCAGGCTGTGGAAGGCGGAAACAAGGCGGTCTCGCCGATTTTGCGAGGAAGCAATTTGGGCCTGGCCATTGTCATGGCTCCGGGCGGCGGAGCGGTCGTGAACAAGGACAGCAAGGACTATCTGTTCACCTTTCCGCTGAAGAATGGGATTGCTTCCTGGTATTCGCTGGCTGCCTGGGACCAGGAGGGGACAAATGATCCGATCGCCGTGGACGGCGCGGGCGAACCGCGCTACTACGTGGCGCGTTTTGCGGACATTGACCACATGACCTCGCAAGAGCAGCTGCTGGCCTACGTGAAGCAGGTTGCTGGCCGGTTGAAGACGCCGGCGAACGTCAAGATCCTTTCGACTGCGGCGGAAGTTCAATCCGCACCGCCCGACAGTTTGCATCCGATCGGCTCGCGGACCTATAAGCAAGCGATCGACCTCCTGCAGAAAGAAATAGACCGCACCGCGGCGAAGTGGGAGCCAATCATTGCAGCGGCACCGCCGGGTGGTGTCAGTGACAGCGCTGGCGACGGCTTCTTTACCGATGGCGATAACCAGACCGGTGAATGGAAATCCCAAAAGGGATTCTTCTGGACAGGTAGCTTCTGGACGGCAGAGCTATGGAAGATGTACTCCCTCACGCATGACGAGAAGTACCGCCGTTGGGCAGAACTTTGGACCTCAGCTCTTGTAGGCAAGGAGTTCGAGCAGAATCATGACACCGGTTTTCTTTACTTCTATTCTTCAGTCCCCGGATTTCAGCTGACCGGTGATCCCAAGCTGCGCGCCAGCGCTCTCCGCGGGGCCGATCATTTGGTGCAGATGTTTAATCCGGTCACACAATTGATTCCCGCATGGAATGCAAACGGAGACGACACGATCATCGACACCATGATGAACCTGCAACTTCTGTGGTGGGCGAGCCATGAGACTGCCGATTCCAAATATCGCGATGTCGCTCTGAAGCACGCTCTGCGCGCGGCGTATTGGTTTATTCGGAATGACGGCTCGGTGATTCAGTCGGTTCACTACAATCCCGGCGACAACCGTCAGCAATTCCAACTCAGCGAGAACGGAAAGAATGACAGCTTCGTATTTCCGAATGATACGAAACCAGGTGAGCGCGTCTTCTATCACACTCATCAGGGATATTCCTGGGAGACGAGTTGGTCGCGCGGTACAGCGTGGGCCCTCTACGGATTTGCTACTGCATATCGTGAGACCAGGGATCCGAAGCTTTTGCAAACCGCGCAGAAAATCGCAGACTACATCATCGCCGAACTGCCGGAAGACGGCGTGCCCTGGTACGACTTCAGCGATGAAGGAGTTATGTATCGCAATCGCGACACTTCCGCGGCAGCGATCGCCGCGCGCGGCTTGCTTCAGTTGGCTGCGCTCACGCGAGATGCGCACAAGGCGCAGGCGTATCGAAGTCAGGCAGAGCGCATCACTCACTCGCTGATCGACCGCTATCTGACGCCAACCTACAAGGGAGACGCGACGCCTCCGGGAGTTTTGCGGCATGGAAGCGGTACGCGTCCTGCTGACGGCATGCTAATTTATGGACAGTACTACTTGCTTGAGACGCTGATCCAGCTCGATTCCGCAACCTCGACCGGGATCCGGCCAGCGGCACATTGAGCGGGAAACCCGTCACCTGCACTTTCCGTTGCTCGCCTTTGCTCGCGATTGCGGAATGGGACGGGCAAGCGGAAATTGTCACCTGCCGGTGTTCGCGCACGTGACCCAAACGACTCGGTGAGATGAGTTCTGGTTTGGGCATTCGGTCTGAAGTTTATCCGTCAGGGCATCTCCGCAGCAAAGCAATAACCTCGCTCGCGATCCTCAATATTTATCGCGCATCCTGAGCGGCCTTCGAACACAATTTGTGCCTGGATTGTGCCTGTACGGACGACCCAAATACGGGCAAGGAGTGACCAGCAATAGAAAGGATAACCATGCAACACGGGAGCATCATACGCGCGGAACGGCGGCACGGACCTGATGTCTGGGAGTTCAGATGACAGGAATCAGGGGCAGATGGCGAACGCAAACATCGCAGAATGGTTCTCGGATCAGTCGAACAGCTAGCAGCTAGCGGACGAAACAGCTGCTCGTCAGGCGATTGCCACGTTACGGCTTCAGCTGAATCGTGGCGACGCATGGCTCAAAACGAGGTCAACGACAGTCTCTGAGCTTGTGTTCCGGGATCCTCTCGTGTCCGCCACCGTGGCCCCGGCGTCAACTCGCTCGGCACTCGCTCCAGCCGTCGATACTTGCGCACCGTCTTGGCATCCATGCCCGCTTTGGCCGCCGCTGTTTCCAAACTCCCTTCCACTTTCACCAGGGCAAACAGCCTCCTCACCTGCCTTTCTGTGACCAAATCTGATGTCGCCAAGAACACAAACCAGAGCTTGGCTATTGTCGCTGATCGGGAATTCTAATTGTCGTTGGTCGGGAGTTCTGATTGCCGCCCATCAGTTCGACCCATTTTTCACTTACCCGTATCCGTACGCGTATCCGCCCGATTACATAGCTGCAAACTTCGGATACGTGAAGATCAAGACGGATCGCAAGGATGCCTCAGTCTACTTCGATGGCGGCTTTGCGGATAAGGTCGAGAAAACCAAGAAATTCGCGGTTCGACCCGGTAACCACGACATTGAGTTGCGCGATTCTGATGGTCGTACGCTGTACCAGGAACGGGTAGCGGTGCTCGTTGGCAAAACGACCGAACTACACGCTGGCTAGAAGGCAAACGAATTGGTCATGCCAAGTACCGAACCCTAGGAGACCGACTCGCCGCGGTAGCTCATCCAACGAAGCGACGCGGCGAGTCGCCGTCAGAAGAGCTCAGCGGCTGTCGCTGTTCATGACGCGCCTCCTTGCCCGCGGTCTCACAACTCAAACCTTCATCTCGGTCTCATTAACCTGGATAAACTCCTCGTGCATGGAGGGCGATATACGAGCTTTTTATCCTGATCTGCCAGCCTCCAAACACTTGTCCGCCGTTTCACGGAGTTTGAGCGCGGCGAGTCCTCCGTACTGACTTCGGCAATGCACGGCGCAGTTTGCGGATCGAGAGCTCCTCGGCAATGAGTTGGGCCGCACGATCCTCGATATTTTTCTGGCGCGCTGCAAGCATTCCTCTGATTTTCTGGTTCAAGGTCTTCATAATCGCTTCTCTGTTTCTTCAAAAGAATGTCTAGTCGCAACGGCGCACGGAACCTATTAACCGCATGTGTGAAAGTCAAACGACAAAGTACCCGTTGCAAAAGTGCCTGATTTAGTAGCCTGAGCGATGCCCTGAAAAAGATCGACACTTGGCGGCCAGCAACTTCCAGCACACAGCTTTGAGATAGCGCCTCTCATCTCACGCGGCACTCTCCCAACGTGGTCGCAGCCCCTGTGTTCTATTCGATCGAAAGCCAAGAAGCTTTCGCATCTCCTGCCTGAAGACGAAGCCTTGTTTCGCCTTCTGCCACTGCCTTCCTGCTACTACGATCGGGATCTCGTAGTTCTTGCAGAAGCCGATTAGAGCGCGCGAGCTCGTGCCGATTGTCTTTGCAATTGATGCAAGACAAACATATCGCTTTTTGAACTCAGCGATCGACTCTTCCGTTATTCGCAAGCCCTTGCGCGTGAACGTGACGCATTTGGGCAAAGGCACATCGACATTGTTCACAGACGGTGCCAGTCTTTTCAGTTTCTGAACAAACGCTTCGATGTCCAGTTCATGAAAGCCTGGTTTCGTTCTGAGAAAATGATTGACTTCGAAATCGCCGCTCGCTCTTAAGCTCTTCAGCAACTCGGTTGATATTCCGATCATTGCCGCCGCTTGCCTCGCCCTACAGATTTTGCCCGGGTGTGAGCGCGAGAGTCTTACAACATCGCTGTCAATTACCTTGCGTTCGGAGTTGCCACATCGGAAGCTCCGGGACGGCACTTCCTGATCCCTCAGAAGACGGGCCGCGGTCATGTTGTGAATGCCATATCGTCGAGCGAATGCTGTTTGCGATATGAACCGCTCGGGTTGGCCCGTTCTTAGGCGCCTCATCAGCTTCTTATCTACAACGCCACCTGCCCAGTGATTCGTCATGAAGTCCAGGAATGCACTTCTCAGAAAATCTCCATATTCTGTCGGCATGATCCACTTCTGCTTAAATAGTGAGCCGTATATTCCACGGAATTGCCCTCGCGATACTCCGCTCGAGGAATTCTGTGGAAGACCTTCCGCGATTGCCCGAAGCAGACGGAAGAAATTACTGGGCCAATCGGCCAAGACATCTGCAGCTGCCGAAACAACGCGCCGAGGGTTCGTCCGCTCGGAATCGTTCTTGACTGTCAGACTACGCTTGCCAAAGGATGGCGACCAATGACAGCAGGGATCGGAGATTCAGACGTTGTAGATGGGAGGAGGGCAATCCCGAAGCGTATTCTGCGGCAGGGGCAAGGCCGAGTATTTTCCTCCCGACGATATTAAGCAGATCAACCTCGGCCAAGCAGATTGGGGGCACCTCGGCACTCAGCAGATTTCCGCCACAGCGACATTCCAGCAGTCCCGGCCTGAACCAGCGCAGTGGCTTCATGCATCTTGGACAACAGGAGATCAGCAATTTCCTGTGGACAGCACATCCGGTCATGAGCGCCAAATCGAAGTGCGCCTCGATGAATCCCTTCTCTGCCACGCATTCGGGACACAGCTTGGGCCTGGTTACCACCAATTGGTGGGGTCCGAGCAAATGCCCA
>WNFA01017551.1_pt1 | contig 10948 bp, 10 predicted proteins | sample 5400481 | NCBI WGS metagenome assembly WNFA01 (sample SAMN13153340, study PRJNA577476) | soil metagenome | isolation source: 120 cm saprolite under Douglas fir tree site 2 hole 1 replicate 2 | place: USA:California | collected 2015-04-18 | reverse complement strand
ATGTTAGGCGGGTTCCTCGAGCTTGGGCTGGACGTGACGGTTGTCGGCGAGGTGTCGAACACGCCCTCAGAGGTAGCAGTCGTACCGCTGCCGGCGTTCCCCGAGCTATGGTCTCCACTGATCGTCGCCGCGCCCCTCCAGTTACTGTGCTACGAGATCGCCGGTTGTCGCGGGCTGGACGTCGAACGCCCCCTTGGCGGCCGATCCCGCGGTGAGACTTTCGACAGCGTTCACGCGGCCTGGACCCGCCAATCACGTGTTAAGTGAAGTCGGATGTTGAATCCGGAATATGTCTGCATCGGCACGTTGATGCTCGACGACATCAGCTACCCGTGGCGTGCCGAGGCACCCGCGACGCTCGGTGGCTCCGCGGTTCACGCTGGCGCGGGCATGCGCGTGTAGACCGACAGCAATGGGCTCCGTCACTCGCGGCAGCAACGCCCTGCCGCATGAGCAGACCACCCAACTGCGCGCGAATATGCCTTCGACCTTCGCGGCTTCACACGCGACCTGGCGAAGCCTGCACGGGCCTGGCAGCGATTCGACACTGACGAGCAACGCCATGAGACCTTTCAGTTTCCCGCGGTGGGGCAGGGCGATCTCCTTGTGTCCCCGACCGATGTGCCCGAGGCGTATCTCTCGGCCCGCGCAGTCCACTTGCTGGTGGGCACTATCGAGCACCACTTCGCACTGCTCGAGCATCTGCACACGAACGATATGGACCCGCTTGTGCTGATCGAGCCGTACTACGACCCGATCGAACGTGTGCCGCGAGACAGACTCGAGCAACTGCTCGAGCGCATCGACGCGTTCGCCCCGGATTTGAACGAGGCGCGAGCGGTGTGTGGCACGGACGACGTTCCTAGCATCTTGATGCATCTGGGCCGCGCCGGAACGATCGTGATCGTGCGCATGGGCAAGCGCGGAGCCGTCGTCTATGACCCACACACCGCGACCACCATCGAGATGCCCGCAATTGGCCGGCGTGTGGTCGACGTTACCGGTGCAGGCAACGCCTTCTGCGGCGGCTGGTTGGTCGGGTACACCGCCGCAAGGGACCTGCGGCGTGCCGCCTGCCAGGGCGCGGTCTCGGCCTCGTTCGCCGTCGGGCAATTCGGGCCGGCCCGTGTCTCCGCATTCGGCGCCGCGGAACGCGACGCGCGTCTTCGGCACGCCTGCCAACTCCTCACGTAACCGCCCGCGCCGTCGTACTCTAGGAGCGCATATGGCTACTGCGCGCGAGGACATTGTCGCCGCGGCCCGTGGCGACCAGCCCATGGACCTGGTGGTCCGCGGCGCTCATCTCGTGAACGTCTTCACAGCCGAGATCTATCCCGCCGACATCGGCATCAAGGATGACCGCTTCGCGGCGGTGGTGCGCTACGAGGACGGACGACCAGCGTACACCCTGAATGGCTTCCGTGAGGTGGACGCGGCCGGCCGGTTCGCCATGGCCGGGTTTGTTGACTCGCACGTACACATCGAGAGCATGATGGTGCCTCCCGACGAGTTTGCGAAAGCCGTCGTGCGCAACGGCACGACGGCCGCGGCGATCGATCCGCACGAGATCGCCAATGTGCTCGGGAAAGACGGAGTCCGCTACATGGTGGAAGCCAGCCAGGGCTTACCGGTGCGCATTCTGGTCACTGTTCCGTCCTGCGTGCCGCCCGTGCCCGGTCTGGAAACCTCCGGCGCAGAATTCCATGCCAAGGACGTCGACGAGCTCTTGCAGCTCCCGGGCGTGGTTGGTATTGCCGAGATCATGGACTACCCCGGCGTGATCAACCACCACGCGCGCATAGCTGGCATCGTCAGCGTCGGTCTCGACCGTCTGGTGGTCAACGAGGGCCACGCGCCGCAGGTCAGCGGACGCTGGCTGCAGGCCTACCTGGCCGCCGGCGTCACCTCGGACCACGAGAGCCGCCAGGCCGCCGAAATCCTGGAGAAGCTGCGCGCCGGCATGCTGATCCACATCCGCGACTCCAGCTTCGGCCACTATGTCGGCGAGGCGGCCGCTGCCTGGAAACAAGTACCCCACAGCGTCAACTTCACCATGTGCACCGACGATATCGAACCGGACGACGTGATCAAGCGTGGGCACATGAACCGCGTGGTACGACTGGCCATCGAAGCCGGCATTCCTGCCCCACTGGCGATCCGCTACGCAACCCTGAACGGGGCACTACGCTATCGCAAACTGGACCTTGGAGCAGTGGGACCAGGCTACCTGGCTGACCTGCTGCTGGTGGACGACCTGGAGAGCATGCGCGTCCGCGACGTGTATGTCGAGGGCCGGCAGGTGGTTGCCGACGGCGAGCTGATAGTCGACGTGCGCAGCAGTGTGGCGCCGCCGTTGCACAACACGATGCGCCTGCCAGAGCTGGTGGAGGACGATTTCACCATCCACGCGCCGTTCGCCGAGGGTGACATCGAACTGACGACCATCGAGTTCGCGCCGCGCAATCGCACCGTCCAGGGCCGCCTGCGCGTGCCCGTGAAGGGCGGCAGGGTAGCTGAATTGCCACCGGACTACGTATTCATCTCCGTCACCGGCCGTCACGGCCAGGGCCAGAAGCCGTTCGTCGGCGTGCTCAAGGGCCTCGGCTTGCGGAGTGGCGCCCACGGCACCACCGTCGCCCACGATAGCCACAACCTGGTCATCGCCGGAAGGAACGCCGCGGACATGCTTCTGGTAGCAAGAACGCTGGCGAAATGCGGCGGCGGCTTCTGTCTGGCTAATGACGGCCAGGTGCTGGCCACGTTGGCGTTGCCAATAGCGGGTCTGATGACGCCCGAACCTGTCGAGCAGGTCGCTCCCCGCGTCGAGGTGTATAACGCACGCTCGATCGAGCTCGGACTCCTGCCAGGCCAGCGGTCGCCGATCCTGTCGCTGGCGGGCATCGCGTTGCCGGTCAGTCCGGACGTCAAAATTACGAACCTGGGGCTGGTGCATGTCAACAGCCAGCAGTTCGTCCCACTGTTCAACGCCGCCTGATGGCTCCGATCCGTGTGTTACTGGCTGGCGAATCCTGGGTATCCAACAGTACTCACTTCAAAGGCTGGGACTTCTTTTCCAGCACCATTTATGAGACCGGCGTGATGTACCTGGAAGCGGCAGTCACGGCGGGGGTATGGCATTCAAGCACCTTCCGGGTCACCTGGCTGGCGGGGAATTTCCGAACACGGAAGAAGGACTCTCGGTATACGACGTCGTCATCTTGAGTGACATTGGCGCCAATACGTTGTTGCTTCATCCGGATACCTGGATCCATGGCCGGCCGACTCCGAATCGTCTCCGACCACTCCGGGAGTGGGTGACGCGCGGCGGCGGACTGATCATGTGCGGCGGCCTACTACTCCTTTGCTGGGATCTACGGCGCCGCCGCTACCACCGCACGCCAATCGAGGACGTCTTGCCCGTGGACATCTTGCCGTACGATGACCGTGTCGAGGCACCGCAGGGTGTCGTTCCGGTCCTGGTTGACGCTGAGCATCCGATCGTGGCGGGGATGCCGGGTCCATGGCCAGCCCTCCTGGGCTACAACGAGGTCAGCCTCAAACCCGATGCTCAACTGCTGGCCACTGTGGACGAGCACCCGCTTCTGGCGGTGCGCTCTGTTGACCGCGGTCGCACGCTCGCATGGATGTCGGACATTGGACCGCACTGGTGCCCTGAGCCGTTCGCAACCTGGGAAGGCTATGCGCGCCTGTGGTGTCAGGCAATCGCGTGGACTGCCGGCGAATAGCTTCGACTTTACGCCAATAGCTGTCGCTGCTCCGGGCTCAGCGAGCGAGCGGTGAGGACGCGCTCGCGGCGCCAGAGCGCGGCGGTCGCGGCGAGCGCCAGCGGTACCAGGATCGGAAGGACGAGCGCGATGTCGAGAACCCCACGGGTGGCGCTGAGAGTGCGCTCCGAGCCGGCCAACTCACGGCCGCTGCCGTCGACCATCCGCAATGTCTGCGCTCCGCGCTCACCAGGAGCCTCGACGCGGAACGCCCGCAGGTCTGGGCTACGCGTACTGGCTGGCGCGGCCGATTCGGGTTTGAACGGCACGATCGAGTAGCCGAGCGCGGCGCCCGGCACCTGCTCGACGCTGTAATCGGCGAGCGCGATCGAGCGCCCATCAGCATCCAGGGTCGCCTGTTCAACTGGCGCGATGTGGACCCAGGTCCAACGGTTGGGTGTCGCCTCGAGGTCCTGCGGGTTCTGCAGCCGCGTGTACTCGAGGCTGTTGAACTCGCGGGCTACGAACGGCCGCACGTAGACGACACCGCCGGGGAGGACGTAGATGACGTTGCTTGGATCGTCGGCCGTCTCGGGCCTGGTCCACTTTGCCTGTGGCACGACCTCGTAGCCGATTCCCTGCCGACGTGGGGCGATCGCGAGGAGCCGTTTCTGACTGCCGGGCACGATTGCGCCATCAGGTGCCCGGACCTGGAGTGCGTACTCGCCGAGCGCGAGCTGGACCGGAAAGCCGCGCGCCAAGTCGGAGCTGTAGAGGGTGAACGGCGCCGGCTGAACCGGCGGTGTCTGTGGAGTCGCAGCGCCACCAGCACTACGCAGTTCATCGAGCCGCTGATTGAACTGCTCCGTTTCGTTGGTGTACGTGCGTAGCCGATCGAGGTACGAGGTGCGCTCGGCCTCGAACACAGCGCGTTGCTCGCGCGCCTGATCGCCAAGCGAAATGCGCCCAGTGCCGAGCCCGCCCGCGCGGTCGAACTGGACGACATAGTCGGTCAATTCGACGCGCTGGACGAGTCGACCGTCGCGCAGGACTTCAAGTGTGCCGGGTACCAGTTCGTTGAGCGCGGTCCAATCGGCGCGGTAATCGTTGGTAATCGGCCAGAAGTAGACCTCCGTCATCTTTGGGTCGAGCACAGCGACCTGGTCGGCTAGCAGGTAGATTGCGTCAACCGAGGCTGGCGCGAAAGTACCGGTGTACTCGGTACCCGTGAAGACGTTCAGACCGTAGACGAACTGCTGCTCGCGGTCGGTCACGTCGGCCCTGGATGGGCTGGCGAGCACAGCGACCGCAAAGGCGGCCGCGCATAACGAGAATGGTGTGCGTAGTTTCCGTGCAGGTCGCCTCATCGGCGCACTCCCCTGCGCTGAAGGACCCAGACGGCGGCCGCAAGCAGGACAGCACAATGAACCAGCGACAGGGTAAGCGCGCCGACGTAGGCGAGCGGGTCGCCGCGCACGACCGCGTCGACGCCGTTCTCGAGCGCCGTGAACGGCGAGACCAGGCCGAGCAGCCGATCGAGCCAAATCGCCCCGTCGCGCGCGAAAAGCAGCGGACTGTAGTTGTTTGCTACACGCACGCCACTCAGCAGCTCGCTGCCGAAGCGCACCGCCAGAAAGAGCGCGGTCAGCGCCGCGAAAAGCGCGAACGCGGTCCGTACGCTGCGGGTCAACGTCGAGAGCAACAGCCCGAGTGCCACGACCGCGGCCGCGGTCGTGGCGGAGAGCAGCAGCTCCAGCGCAAACGAGCCGTTCAGGTCCAGTCCAGTCATAACTGCAACTGACGAGAAAAGCAGGCCGCTGAGGAGCGCCATTGGCATGTAGACCGCGAGGTGGGCCAGATGCTTCGCCAGCACGTAGGCGGCGGGGTCGACCGGCCCATAGAACAGCGTCTCGAGCGTACCCTGCTCGCGCTCGCGGGCCACCATCGCTGCCGAGCTGAGCGCTAGGAACAGCATTGCCAACGTCGCCGCGACGAAAAACGGCAGCGAGAAGGCGTAACTTCTTGCTGCGCAGATTGGGGGATCTCAGGAGTCTTAGCAGCGCGTCCTCGGCTCGTGAGCAGCCCTCACCCCCGCCCCGCGAAGCGCCGAGGGCGGACTCTCCAGTGGAGAGTTCGCCCGAAGGAACTCCCAGAGGGAGAGGGAGAGGGAGTGGAGCGTTGTCAGCCGTCAAGCGAACGAATGCGTCCTCGAGCGAAAGCTGCCGCTGGTGCATCTGGACGATCAGCCCGCCGTGACTGGCAACCAGCGACGAGATATCGCGCCGGTGGTCTGGGCCGTGAATCACTCGAACCTGCAGCAAAGCTTGCTCCGGGCGGCCGTTGGTGGCCACGTCAACCGCAGTGACGAAAGGTTGGAGTCGCAGGGAGTCGACCAGCCCGGATGAGAACTGCTCGACGTCAAGCTCGATCGAGAGGCCCGGCTCGAGCCGCGCACCAATGCGCGCGACAGTGTCCTCAGCGACAAGCCGACCTCCGCAGAGGATCCCGACTCGGTCGGCGGTTCGCTCGACCTCGCTCAGGATATGCGATGAAATCAGGATCGTCGTGCCACGCGCGCGCTCCTCGACGAGCAGCTCGCGCACCTGCCGGATCCCCTGTGGGTCGAGCCCGGACACTGGCTCGTCCAGCACCAGCAGCTCCGGTCGGTGCAGCAGGGCGCGGGCCAGGCCGAGCTTCTGCTGCATCCCGCGCGAGTGGTCGCGCGCGCGCAGGCGGCGGAACTCGTGCAGTCCCAGCCGCTCGAGCAGCTCCACGGCTCGGGTTGACACATCGGCGACCTGGTAGAGCCGCCCGAAGAGCTGGAGATATTCCCAGGCAGAGAGGTCGTCGTACAGGTACTGCCGCTCGCCGACCACCCCGATCCGACCATTGACCGCGAAAGGGTCGACCGGCGCCACCCGGCCGAACAGCTCCATCCGCCCGCCGGTCGGCTTTTCGATCCCAAGCAACATCAGCAGTGTGGTCGTCTTACCGGCGCCGTTCGGGCCGAGGAAGCCATAGATCTCGCCGCGCCGCACCGTCAGGTCGAGGTCCTGCACGGCGTTGACCCCGTCCCGGTAGCGCTTGACCAGGCCCACCGTTCGCACAACTGGCTGCGAGTCGGCGGTTTCGCCGTCTCGCTGTTTCGCCATCACGCCTACTCGCCGGTCAGGCGGTCCTCCGGCATAGAACGTCCATCCATCGCTCGATAAAGCGCGCCGAGTCGACCTCGAGAACAACGCGAGCATTGGCCTGCTCAGTCGGCGCCCAGGGGCGCAGGTCGGCGACAGTCATGCCGCGTGTCTGGGTGCCAGTCAACTCGACGTCCACCCGCACCAAGGGGGCGTGGGTGGCCAGGCTGCGGTCGGCCGCGATCGCGAGGGCCAGGGCATCGTGCATCGTGCACTCGCGCCGACCATATCGAGCAGCGTAGCGCTCGAGGTAGTACTGACTGATGAGCGAGATGTGGCGGGCGGCCGGCGTGCCACACTGAGCCAGCTCCGCCAGATGTTGCTCCGACAGCATCGTCTTCATCGTCACATCCAGCCCGACCGCGGTGATGGGCCAGCCGGCCTCGAAGACCATCTGCGCGGCCTCAGGGTCATGCCAGATGTTCGCTTCGGCCCACTTTGCCGCATTGCCTGGCGCAAGGAAGTTGCCGCCCATCAACACCACCTCCTTGTAGAGCTGCGCGATGCTCGGGTCGAGCGCCAACGCCGCCGCGACATTTGTCAGCGGCGCGATAGGCACCAGAGTGAGCTCGCCAGGGTGTTCGTGGGCCAGCCGGACCAGCAGCTCGGCGGCCGACTCTTTGACCGGCTCGAGCTTGGGGGGTGGCAGATTGGTGTTGCCCTGTCCGTCTGCGCCGTGGACGCCGTTGCCAAGCTCCCAGATCGGGCCGAGCAGCGGCTTGCGGGCTCCCATCGCGACTGGAATGCTGGGCATCTGCACGATTTCGAGCAGGCGCAGCGTGTTGGCAGTCGTCGTCTCAACCCAGATGTTGCCCCAGCAGCAAGTCAGCCCAACGATCTCGATGTTGGGCGAGAGCAGGCCGTAGAGAATCGCCATAGCGTCGTCGACGCCGGTGTCGCAGTCGATGACAACGCGGGTGGGGGCGGTGTCGGTCATTTCATCCCCGAGAGGACTGCACCCCTGAAGTAGAAGCGTTGGCCGAACAGGAACAACAACAGGACCGGCACCACTGCCGACACGAGCCCGGCAAACGTGCGTCCCCAGTAGATCGTGCGGTCGGTCGTCTGACTGGCGATCATGACCTGGATCACCTGGAGGTCCAATGAAGAGGTCGCGATCAGCGGCCAGTAGAACAGGTTCCAGATGAACTGGAATTCGATCAGCGCCGCGGTCAGGATCGCCGGAACCGCGTTTGGAAAGACTATCTGCCAGAGGATCTGCCAGTAGTTGGCGCCGTCGACCAGGGCCGCCTCGTCGAGCTCCTTGGGGATCGTGCCCAGGAACTGGGTCAGCATGAACACGATGAACGGGCTCGCAAAGAACGGTACGATCATCGACCAGTAGGTGTTGCGCATCCCCAGGTCGCTGACGACCAGGTACAGCGGCACGACTGTCACTTCGAACGGCAGTAAGAAGGTGGCCACGACGAAAGCAGTCAGGTATTTCTTGCCTGGGAACGGGAGTCGGGCGAAGAAATAGGCGGCCATCGTGTTGAACACCAGCGAGCAGCTGACGACCGCGATCGAGATGAGGCCGGAGTTCATCAGGCCGATGTGGAACTTGAGGCCGCCCTTTTGACCAGCCTCTGAGATGCCGTAGATGTCGAGGAAGTTCTGCAGCGTCCACTCAACTGGCACGATCGTGTTCCACGAGAACGGAAACATGTAGCCGGTGATCTCCGACTCCTTGCGTAGGGAGCCGAAGAACATCCAGATGAACGGACCGAGGAACAGCACCACGATCAGGAGATAGACCACCGAGCGGCCAACCAGCTCAGCGACATGGCCCACTCGGATCCGGCTTTCCTGCCTAAAGGCCAGGGCCAGGGCACCGCCCGCCCCATCCAGGGTGGCCATGCCCTGTCGTTCTTCTCGCACGCGGAGCGGCAGCTTCCCGGCGGCCATCAGTAATCGACGTTGCCCTTCAGGGCATTGAACTGCAGCCCACTGACCGCTACGAGCAGTACCAGGACGATGAACGACATCGCGCTCGCGTAGCCCATGTCGTTGTACTGAAAGCCATTCTGATAGATGTAGTAGACGATCGCATCGGTGGCGTAAAACGGGCCGCCCTGGGTCATGACGAAGATCGGGATGAAGACCTGCATCGCCGAGATCGTCTGAGTGACGACGACGAAGAGAAGGACAGGTTTGAGCAACGGGAGGGTGATGGCAAAGAACTGCCGGATCCGCCCGGCCCCGTCGATGGCGGCCGCGTCGTAGAACATCGCGGGGATGCCTTTGAGGCCAGCCACGAAGATGATGGTGCTGAAGCCGACTTCCTTCCAGACCATCATGAACACCATCGACGGCAAGGCCAGGACGGGGTTCGACATGAAAGCGGTGTGCCCGATGCCGAAGACACCGAGGAGGCTCTGAATCAGGCCGAGATCCTTGTTGTACATCATCGCCCAGAGCAGAGACCCGACGACCAGGGAGGTCACCACCGGGATGAAAATGATCGTTCGGATGGCGCCCATGCCGCGCACCTCACGTGACACGAAGAGGGCGAGCAACAGTGCGAGCGCAACCTGGGCCGGCACCTTCATCAGCGCGAACTTGATCGCCACGAGCAGCGAGGTGACAAACAAGTCGTCTTCAAAGGCATGCACGTAGTTTTTGAACCCGACGAAGTCGCCGAAGCCGCCGAGCAGGCTGTAGTCGTACAGGCTCGCCTGACCAGCCAGCAGAATCGGGACGTAGCGGAAGATCGCGAAGTTGAGCAGGGCTGGCAGAACGAAGACCAACGCGAAGAGGTAGCGCCGACGCTGCAGGGTCAGCCACCCGCTGCGCGGGGCCAGTCCGGCGATAGCCTGGGCGGTCAACGTCCTTTACGGCCTGGTCTGCCAGTCCTTGTACTTCGCCGTCAGACTGTCTGACCGTTTGGCCAGAGCCGTGGCAAGCTGCTGTATGTCGAGGTTCGTGCCCTGGACGAGGTTGCCGACGAACTCCTGCATCAGGCCGTTGTACTCAGTGAAGCCCACGGTGACAATACGGGGCTGGCCAGCCTGCAGGAACTGCTCTCGGACCAATGACCGCGGTGCCGACTTGTAGTCCGGGAGTGTGTTCAGCACGTCGACGCTGGATGGGAGCTGTCCGAAGCGATCGTAGAAGATCTTCGAGCCAACTGGGCCCGATAGGTACTTGATGAAGTCGGCCGCCTCTTGCCTATTCTGGCTGTTGGCGCCGAGTGCATAGTGCCAGCTGTCGGTGTGACAGATCTGGGTTCCGCCCTGGAAATACGGGATCCCGGTCACGCCGTACTTGAACTTATCGCCGAGGCGCTCGTAGGTGCCGATCGCGTTATCGGGCGAGACAAAGAATGCAGCCCGGCCGTCAAACCACGCGTTCGGGATGCCCTCGACCGCGCTGACCTGGTACTTCGCATGGAGGTCGTGGAAGAACGAATGGCCCTTGACGGCGTCAGCGGTGTCGAAGTAGCCGGTGATCGTCAGACCGTCGTCGGCGATGCCTTTGTAGGCCGGCGAGCCCTTCGCTCCGGCCGATCGACGCATCAGGCCGGCTTCGTAGTCCTGGCCTGGCGCGTTGCCCTGACCCCAGCGGATGCCGTACGTCTGCGGTGGTGCGTTGGTTTTCTGCCAGGCATCGAGCGCCTGATCCATCGTCCAACTCTCGGCCAGCTGCTGGGGCGGCTTGATGCCGGCCTTGTCGGTCATGTCCTGGTTGAACCACATGAGGGAGCATGACTCCATCTGTGGTGGGGCGAAGAACTTACCGCGATATTGCGAGGTTTGGAGCGACGTGGGCGTCCAGTTCTTCTTGATGTAGTCCTGGTCGAAATACTCGTCCATCGGCGCGATGACCTTGTTGTAGGCAAAGTTCCAGACGTTCGGGCCGTCGGCCAGGATGATGTCAGTTGGCGTCTTTGCCGCCGCGTTGGCCTGGATCTTGGGAAAGAGCTGATCGAACGGCAACAGCTCGAAGTCGACGTCGATCTCGGGGTGGACCTTCTGGTACTCCTTCAGGACCGCAGTCAGGGCGAACTGTTGATCGTCGCTCTGAACGCCAATG
>WNFA01008045.1_pt1 | contig 10948 bp, 12 predicted proteins | sample 5400481 | NCBI WGS metagenome assembly WNFA01 (sample SAMN13153340, study PRJNA577476) | soil metagenome | isolation source: 120 cm saprolite under Douglas fir tree site 2 hole 1 replicate 2 | place: USA:California | collected 2015-04-18 | reverse complement strand
CCGAGCAAGTGAGACAATGCCCGGTTTCGGTCCCAATACTGTGCAACTCGCAGATCAGGAATGCGCGCGAGCGCGCCCCTCGAAGGAGCGGTGAAATCGGTCACTAGTACCGGCTCCCAGATCACAAAAACCCGCACGTCCTGTCCATGGATTTCTCGCAGCATTCGTTCGGTTGCAGAGGCCCCCTGCAAACAATAGGCTCAAGTGGGCGACAGCATGACAACAATGCGGATGGAAGATGCTGAAGCGTTGAATGCAGTTTTTAACGGCGCAAGATCGCCCGAAGAAAAACTCACCAGAGGAGGCTGTCCCTTGGGAGTCGAATGTCCTCCATAGAAGTAGTACGCGGCTCCAAGCAACACCACAACGACTACAGCAAGAAGAAATCGCTTTCGATTCATGATTTGCCCGCTAAAAGATCGGCCACCAGGTTAGCGATTATCTGTGGGAAGAAGATGAATACAAACACGACAATTGCCGAGAACCACAAGAGGAAGATGCTGATCCTGCTGGGTTTGCAATTGCATTGCCTGGCCCGCCAGGACTTGTAAAAGCCGAAGGCAATGAGCAATACCGATAAGACCAGCAGGTAAGGGCGTAACTGCGTGAAAAATGCCGATGTGCCTGCCGTTCCGGCAGCAAACAAAAACGGCAGCAGCGGCAGGCAGCAGCTTGAGGCCGCAATCACACTGCCGAGCGCAGCCAGACTGGCAACGACGGTGGTCCTCGACCCGGATTTATTTGTTGCCTGATTTTCTGCCAACTGAGGCATATTTGCTCTTAGAGTCGTTCATCCGGTCGAGCCTTGTGAGTAGGGGACAACAGTCCTCATGCTTGATTTCGCGTTTCAGGCGCAGCTCCCTATTGCAATTCCTGAGTGCCCCGCGAAGCTCGGCTTCCAACCGTGCCAGACTCTTAATCTTGTCCCGTACATCGGGCAGCTTGTGCGTGAACATGGTTTGCACTTCGGAACACGCATGATGCTTTTGCCGTAAGGCCAGCAGTTCTTTAACTTCGGTCAGAGAGAACCCGAGTTCCTGAGCGTGCCGCACAAATTTAAGCTCGTGAATCTGCTCCCCCTCGAATAAGCGATAGCCGCCAACACTGCGACTCGCGCCCTTAATGAGTCCGAGCTTTTGATAGAAGCGGATTGTATCCGCACTGACCCCGGCCAGCTCTGCAGCCTTTCCAATGTGTACTGCCTCTGGCATATGTAGAGGATAAACCCTGGAGTTAAGTCCAGAGTCAAGGGGTCTATCCCAAACGCACGGTTGCGCAGCCCCGAATTTTCAGTCCCAATCCGCTAAAGCAGAAAGGAAGAAACTCCATGAGCACTGGCAGGCATGTCGCCGGCGAGTTGTCCAAAATTGGACGGCAGCAGCTGGCGCAAATTCCAGTACCTGAACCAACTGAACTACGCCCTCAATAAAGTCGCTTCCCGTCGCACCCCAACGGTGGTCCATGATATCGAGTTCCGAAGCGAGTTGCACTTCCTTGTCTAAACCTGGCGACAGTGCAGTCTCCTCGGATCAGCCTCGGATCGGTCCAGTGCAGGTTCTGATTGGCGGCATCTCGGGAACTCGTCAAAACCGAATCAGGAGCATTGTTGGCCTAACATCGGGACTTCACCAGCCATCCGGTCGGAGGTGAAATAGCGTGTTTGGATCAAGTGTCCTCAAAGTGTCGACATTGTGGAAAGCAAGTGCTGTATCATTTCGCCGCTATGAAAAACGCCTTGATTCGTCACGCCGTTTTCGTCCTATTCTTGGTACCCTCGCTGTCCGCCGCGCAAGGAAAGAACGCCGGTGGCTTGAAGACGGAGTACCTGGACGACTTTGCAGAGACCTGCAAACACTTAGATCAGCTTTCGGAAGCGATGCCCGCCAACAAATACAGCTGGCGACCAGGGCCAGGAGTGCGCTCCGTGAGCGAAGTCTATGTCCACATCGCCAATGGGAACTTCCTACTCCTCTCCTTGACCGGGGTGAAGCTTCGAACTGAATACTTTCCCAATTTGACGACAGATGCAAAAGGCAAACCCGACACGCAAGCGGTTTTCAAGCGTATGGGCGAACTGGAGAAGACGGTCGCGGAGAAGGATGCCGTAACGCGAATGCTGAAGTCCTCCCTTGATGAAGTCCGCAACCGATTCTCGCAACTAACTCCTGCCGAACTCGATCGACCTGCGGATTTCTTCGGGGAGAAGACGACGGTGCGAAGGATCTACTTGCGGATCTTTGCTCATGCAAATGAGCACTATGGCCAATCAGTTGCTTATGCTCGCGTGAATGGAATTCCGCCGCCCTGGTCTCAGACGCAGAAGCCGGAATGACATGTGTCAGGATCGGAATTAATCATTTAGATTCGGTTGACCATCCTTAAAGTACGCCTGCGGCGATATGTGGTGTATGTGGCTGAGTTCCTCGCCTCCGACGACGGCGTCATCATGGCGCGTGTGGTCACCGGCATCCACGATGACAAGAAACTCCAAGGAGTATTTTTGGAGAGGTATGTGATGCCAAGGCGTCAGATGCAACGCCGCTTTGTCGGAGAGGCTATCGCGTCGGGCCAACTGAAGTGGGTAATGGTTGCAGGGACACGCTCCGTTAGATAAGGGCTTTGCCGAACGTATCTTTGACAAAGTGATTCTAGCGTTTCAGAGAAAATAATTAGGCTGTAAGGCGAAAGGCGAGGCGGGTGTGGCACTATGAGAGTTCGCCGCATCGGCCTGCTAACCGCGATTGTCCTCTTTGCTGCTGCGTGCGATGCGCAGCAACGTCCGGCGGAGGCTCCTCTCCAGATTCCGAATCCTCATTATGTAACGATCAGTGAATCGATCGTTGTCGACGCGCCAGTGGACAAGGTGTGGGCGCGGGTCGAGAGCATCGGTTAAAGGAGTACCTGGCTAACCCTGAAGAGCCCGATCAAGCTTCTCTGCGTCGAATCCCACGATGACCGAACCGTCAATGACAATGACGGGAGCGGTCATGTATCCAAGTTTCTTGAGATCGGCAAGGGCGCCAGGATCTTGCGCTATGTCCCTCTCTTGAAACTTGATGCCTTTTTGCGAAAGATACTCTTTCGCTTGGTCGCAGAACATTCACCCATGCTGAGAATAAACCACGATGTTCTTCATCATTCCTCACCTCCCGCTTGGGTTTTGCCGTCTTCCAGCAACCGCTGGATGGACTCCTTCGCTCCGCTGATAGCATCGCGGACGGGATTATCAGAATAAATCGGCTTCGGCGGAGCGTCTTGCAGGAGCGTTCCCGGCGCATATACCGCGATGTAGTCCCACACTACAGTTGAGCGATTACGTTCTCGAGCAAGTGAGACAGCGTTCGTTTTTTGTCCCACCACATGACGTGTCGTGGTGTCAAAGACCACCAGTTGATCGGCATTCATATGGGAGATGTAGAGACGTCCTTGATCTTGATCAAGGCTTTGATAATCAAAACGCACCGCTGGCCCCGGCATGGGAATGTCGGCGACGGTGCGGAGAGGCGGATTCCCGGAGCCGGCAGCCTGCGGTCCAGCGAGAAGGGAGAAGGTAACTCCCAGCACCAAAATGACCATCGCAGCAATGGTTGAAAGTCGCATCAAACTCAGATTTTCAGGTTTCATTGGCATTCCTCAGATTTTCCCGGATGACCCTCCCACCGCACCTTGAACTGAATCCGAATTTCTGCCCTGATTTGGGCAGGAAAGAGTCTCTCGTGATGCGGCAAGGACCATAACACTACCTCATCCGCTGCCCCTTCGTGCCTGAAGATTTCTTCAGGAAAACTTAAGTGTCCAGTCACGAGTCTGGCCCATACTATCTCGGGGGTGATCCTTGCGTATTTTGATCGTAGAGGACGAAGCAAAAGTCGCTCGCGCGCTGGAGGAGGGCTGAAAGCGCGAGGAATACGATGTCGTCGTTGCGCGCACCGGCGAAGAGGGCTTCTACTTGGTTAGTGCCGAGCAATTCGATCTCGTGATCCTGGATCTCATGCTTCCTGGGCGCAGCGGGCTGCAAGTGCTGTCCACGCTTCGCAAACGCGGATTGGTGACTCCTGTCCTGATTCTCACCGCGCGCGATGCGATTGAGGACAGAGTGCAGGGCCTGGATGGTGGCGCGGACGATTACCTGGTGAAACCCTTCGCCTTCCCCGAATTATCAGCTCGCGTTCGAGCGCTTCTGAGGCGCTGCAGAACGGAACAAGTCGTCCGGCTCAAAGTCGCCGACTTGGAAATGGATCTGGTGGCGCGAAAGGTGAAGAGGGGTGGGAAGGACGTGGAATTCACTCTGCGGGAGTTTGAACTGCTCGAATATCTCCTCAAGCACAAGGAGCAAGTCGTTTCGCGGGAAATGTTGGCCCGCGAAGTATGGAAGGAAACGTCCAGGGCCACACCGCTCGATAACGTAATCGATATTCACATGAATTCTGAATTCCGGACCATGGATTCAAGTCCGGCGCGGCTGACAGCGGAATTTGCCGAGACCAGAACGCGAATCCGTTGCTCGCCGCTCGTTCTTGGCATCAATTCACCGCGCGGGTCGATCGTCAAGCGTAATGCTCAACTGTGTAGGTGCTCCACCACGCAAGACCGTTACTGGAACTTTCTCGCCGACGTTTGCCGACGACAGAATCTGTTGAACGCTCTCTACTCCTTCGAGTGGCCGACCTTGGAGTTCGACGAGGATATCGCCCAGAAGTATTCCAGCCCGGTCTGCCGGACCACTCGGTTCCACGTGGACGACGACCAGGCCACTCGTCAATTCCGATTTCAACTTGCTGCGCAGCGACTCCGGGACCGCGACCGGCTGCATTGCAAGACCCAGATATGGGCGGGAGATGTGTCCCTTTTCAAGCAGCTCATCGACCACACGATTGACGGTACTCGCCGGAATGGTGACAGCTCTGCCACGCGCCACTCCGCGGGTGTTGATTCCAATCACCTTGCCTTCGGCGTTGACCAGCGGCCCACCCGAAAAACCGGAATAGATCTCAAGATCCAGCCGTATGTGTTGGTCGATCTTGCCGCCTGCCCAGGTTCGCCATGGTCCACTTAGCCCGCCTATAATTCCGGCGCTCGCTACCAGGTTTCCACGCCAACTGCGACCAAGCGCGAGAACCAGGTTCGCAAGTTTCAAACCGGACGCATCCGCAAGCGCTGGCAGCGGAAGCTTCACCTCATCTGCCAGCTTCAGAATCGCGAGATCTGTCGATGGATCGCGCCCGGCAACTGTGGCCGCGAAATATTTTTCGGCCCCGAGGAGCACGCTAATGCCCTCACTTCGTCGAATACCGTGGTTAACCGTAACGATTACATCCTTGCGCCATTGGATGCCGCTCGATGGGATTCGGTGCTGAGCGTGGACCGCGACAACCGAAGACGCAACCGCTTCCGCGGCCGCGGCTAGGTCGTTGGATACATTCTGCAGTGGCGATGCCATAGATTCTCCCTCAAAACTGATCTTCACGGACGCGTTGTGTTGTTCCGTGTAAGATCAGCATGAGGCAAGAATCCAAAGCGCACATCAGCCATACAGCCAGTTTTCACCTGGAAGATCGGCTAGTTACCTCAATTGGACAATGGTCGGCTGTTCAGACTCTTTGAGCAATTTGGGAGGGGATCCTCGGTCAGTTACTCCTCCGGCAAAAGCAGCGTGGTTGCAGACCGATCTGCCTCGGTGATGATCCACAGCAGGTGCCATGCTCTTCTGGAGGGCCTTAGCCTATATGCTCACCCTCGTATCATTAAGAAGTTAGAGACGATATGAGTGGGCTCATGGCTTTCGATTGCTGAGCAGCTACCAGACCGATGCCGGGGAGAGGACTCTTCGGGGCGAATCCTGAGAAAACGTATTCTCAAATTGTGGTAGTATGCTCCCGGTCCGATTCACTTCGCCCATGGATATTCGGGAAATTGCCAGGCGGGCAAAGGTTTCAACCGCCACCGTGTCTCGAACGATCAACCGTGTTCCCACCGTTGACCCGCAACTTGCGCGGCGAGTGTGGAAGATAGTTGACGAGCTTGGATACTACCCAAACACGCAGGCGCGTGCGCTGGTGTCGGGCAGAAGCCGGATCTTGGGTCTGATCGTTTCGGAAATCACCAATCCCTTCTTCCCTGAGATCGTTCAGGCCTTTGAGGACATCTCGGTGCAGCACAATTACGAAATCCTTTTGACCTCCACCGTTCATGATCCCAAGCGGATGGAACTGGCCGTACGACGGATGATCGAGCGTAGAGTTGACGGCGTCGCCATCCTGACATTCGGAATGGAGGATTCGCTCATCGCCGATCTCCGCTTTCGCAAAGTCCCCTTGGTGTTCGTGGACGTAGGGCCACCGCTCCCAGGAGTGGGCAATATTCGCGTCCACTACCAGCATGGAATCCGGCAAGCAGTACAGCACTTGGCCGCGCTCCGGCACGTCCGGATTGCCTTCGTTTCGGGACCGTCGCATCTCAGATCTGCCTTGGCTCGAAAAGCAGCGTTTGAAGAGTCCATGCAGGAAATCGGCCTGGATGTTGCGCCGGAATTAATGGTTGTGGGAGATCACACGATGGAGGGTGGTATGCAGGCACTAGTGGAACTCGCCAGATTACGTAATCGCCCCACTGCGATCGTGTGCTCCAATGATATGTCGGCGATTGGCATTATGCGGCAAGCGTACGACTATGGCATCATTGTCCCGCAAGATCTTTCGGTTGTGGGCTTCGACGATATCCGGCTGGCACAGTTCATGATTCCGCCGTTAACGACCGTACAGATGTCACAAACCGACCTGGCAAGACTTGCATTTCGGGCCTTGATGAATGAAGTGGGACGAGAAGTTCCAGCACCCAAAGGGTCGGAGTACATGCTGACTACGAACCTTGTCTTGAGGAAGTCGACAGCTCTTGCGCCGTCCCGACCGCAGGCATCCCGAGTCGATTAGAAATGCCGCCGCGTGTACCTCGACACTTGCAGCGGCTCTGCCCTCAACTTTCTTCCAACTCCTCCCTTCCAATTCCTCGCTCATGGAGGACTTCCAACTTAACGTTGTCTGTTTCGAGTGCCTTGGAAGCTTCTTCAAAAAACACTTGACAAATCATCAGAAATAAGATCAATATTTGCCGCGATGAGTAAACGTATACTCATTGCGGGCAATAGTCAGGTTTTTCAATATTGAACGCCACCCCCCCATGTATTGACCCATCCTGGGTGGATGAACTTTCGGAAAGAAGATTATGCGGAGGTGATTGTGAAAAGTACCCGAGTAGCCCTGTTGCTTACATGCTTAGTCCTCACGGTTCTGATGGCTTGGCCCTCCCCAGTGACAGCGCAAGCCGTGTACGGGACGATCAGCGGCACGGTTACTGATTCCAGTGGCGCTGTAGTCCCCGGTGCGCGCGTGAGGGTCACGAATGTGAATACCAGCGTGACCGTAATGTTAACGACAAACGCGGTGGGGATCTACAGCGCAAACAGCCTTATCCCTGGCGTCTACAAAGTGGAAGCGGAGGCAAAGGGCTTCAAGACGGCGGTGGCGGACAAGATTCAGCTTGAGGTGAATGCCAATCCCAAAGTTGATTTGGCCCTGACCGTGGGTCAAACCAGCGAGAGGGTGGAAGTCACTGCGGAAAATGCGGCCATCTTGCACACCCAGCAATCCGATCTCGGACAAACTCTGAATGTGACTCAGTTACAGGACCTGCCAACCCAAAGTGGCACCGGCCGAAGTCCCTACAACTTCCTCGCCCTGGCGCCAGGGGTCTCGCAGCAGTTCGGCTGCTCCGGCGGCGGAACCGGAGTCGGTGGGTGTGGAAATAGTGGAAATGTGCGCATCAGCGGCAGCCGGCCCAGAAATGACGACAACGTGCTGGACGGCACCTCGATTACCCCGCCGGTGTTTGGCGGGCAAGACGTGCAACCAACCGTAGAGGCGATCCAGGAGTTCCGCATCGAGCAGAACAGCATGTCTGCAGAATACGGAAAAGCCGGCGGCGCGATTGTGATTCAGGTCAGCAAGTCCGGAACGAATCAGTTCCACGGTTCGGCTTACGAATACAACAAGAACCAGAAACTGGATGCGAAGGATTTCTTTGTGGCGCCCGGTGGAACCAAGAACCCATTTACATACGATGAGTTTGGTGGCAGTATCGGCGGCCCCATCATAAAGGGAAAGTTGTTTTTCTTTGTAGATTACGAAGCGATCCGCGCGCACGGAAGCCAACCGGTAACCGGTGTGTTGGTCCCGAACTCCACGTTCCGCAGCGGCGATATGGGGGCCTTGTGCACTGGCAATGGTGGCAGCTTCGATGCCTCCGGCAACTGCAGCGGAGGTGCAGGCCAGCAGATCTTGGATCCGAACACGGGAACTGCGATTCCGTTTAACAACATTGCGAACAATACATGTGCTGGTTGCGCAGCTCCCAGTGCAGTTTCCCAAGCCCTGCTGGGAGTCTGGGCAAGTGGTGGCACGGCAGCAGGAATTGGGGTCGATTCATTAACCTTCAATGCCCCTAGCAGCACCACACGAAACCGGTTTAATCCGCGTATCGACGTCAATCTCAGGCAGGCTGATCATGTTTTCGGCGCTTGGCATACGGATTACGGGGTCGACTATGGCTTCAACCCCGTATATCTGGGAAATGCGGGCAGGCAAATTGGGCGTACAAGCCAATATGCTGGCACGATTGGATGGACCCACACTTTCACTACGACGCTGCTCAACGAATTCCGCTTTGGGATCACGCATCGAATTGGCGATCGCACCGCGTTTGGCGTGGGCGCCACCACCCCCTCCACGTTCGGACTGAGCGGCATCCCGAATTGCCTGTCTTCCGTTCCCGACACTAGCAGCGGTAGCAAGTGCGGCACACCGGGCGTAACGATAAAGGGCTNGAATGCTCTACGAGCCCGCATCTACGTTTCATTTTGGTGACAATGTCAGCAAGCTGATCGGCCGAGACAACATCAAGGTAGGAGCCCAATTCGACCACTACTCGATGGACAATTACCAGCCCAACACAGTGGATGGGCAGTTTGGTTTTAATGGAGGATTCACCGGCAATGGCTTCGCCGATTTCTTGTTCGGAGTAGTGTCCGGGGGCAGCAACGTCGAAGTGCAAAACGCATTTGCTTCCTCACGAGCCTGGTCCTATTCCCTGTTTTTCCAGGACGATTTCAAGATGACCTCCAGGCTCACATTGAACCTTGGACTGAGATGGCAATACGATCAGTCGTTCCACGAAACGCACCATGGAGATGCGTTCTTCAATCCTTTCACCGCGGCGTGGGAGCAATTCGGCGTGAACGGAACGCCGGACACCACGCTCGACCCGTCCAAGCATCAATTTGAGCCGCGCATCGGATTCGCATATAACCCTCGCGCGGGGTTTGTGGTTCGCGGGGGTTACGGCATTATGCACCCAGGATTCGTAGGCCACGGCCGAGCTGGCGACGGGCAGCCCGGGCCCAACTTGCTTGCGACAACACCCATCTCCGCGGGCGCGTTTTGGGACACTGGTTTGAACGTGACCAGTCCTGCCCCCTCAGCGATCACCGCGCCCATCCCGGTCAATGGAAATGTTTCATTCTCCTCCTGGGCCCCCCGCAAGCAATATCCTACTTATGCACAGCTCTGGAACTTGACAGTCGAGAAGCAATTCGGCTCCAATACCGTTGCACAACTCGGATATGTGGGTAGCAAAGGCACCCATTTACCTGTCAACTATGCCTACAATATCTGCCAGCAATCGCCCGAGAGTCTGGCGGCGGCGGGATGGAATGCCACAATCAGCCCCTATTGCTCCGCGACCGCGGCTGCCGAAGCAGGGATATGGAATCTGGTCGTAAATCCCGGCTGGTGGGGGCTCTCCAGTTCCATCTACCATTCACTGCAGGCGCAATTTGACCATCGTTTCTCGCATGGCTTCTCCTTGCTTGCGAACTTCACCTGGAGCAAGCTGATCGACGATTCATCGTCGGATTGGGGTGGCTTCTGGTCGCTTGACGTCTTAGGCCAGGATTTCTACAACCGGAAGGCTGAGAGATCGGTAAGCGCGGGCGACGTACCGAAACGCTTTACCCTAGCGCCGATTGTCGAACTCCCATTTGGTCCCGGCAAGAGATGGTTGAGTAACGGCGTTGGCGGCGCCGTATTGGGCGGCTGGCGAATAGCCACCATCTACACAATTCAAGCCGGCACTCCTTTTGGCATCACTGACAACGCTTACGGATACTGCAACGGCGCACATATGCTCTCTGACCGCCCCATTATCATCGCCAACCCATTGCCGTCGGGCTTTCAGCAGAGCACCAATCTCTGGTTCAATAATCAGGCATTTGATTTCAGCGGTACGTGTCCCGGATCACCCACGCTTGTCGGATACCCTGGATTCGACATAACGAAAGCGTTCGGCACGAGCCCTCGTTTCCTTTCCAATGTGCGCAACCCCGGCGTCGACAACCTCGACTTCTCCCTGCAGAAAGATTTCAAGATTCCACTCGGAGAGCAAACTCGTCTCGTCTTCTCTGGTGATTTCTTTAATCTTCCGAACCATCCCCAGTTCACTGAGCCCAACGCCGATCCACTTGCGGGCTACAATCCCGCGAATCCCGGTGCGGGCCTGCGCGGTTCGGGCTTCGGGACGATCGGTCAAACATCTCTTCCCAACCGCATTATCCAGCTCGGACTGCATCTCTACTTCTGAGCTACTGATTACCCGGGAGCGTTCAATCAGAACGCTCCCGCTCTTTTTTTCTTTTCCTAGAAGTGTCAGCATGAACGAGTGCCCGACAAAAACGTCACAGTTTGGAACTCGTCGAAACTAAGATATTGCGTTGTTCAGTCGGTTGATGACCTGGCGCACGGGTTAGCGTCGTGAAGCGGAACGCAGTGAAAAGACTCCGGCATTGATTCCCCAGCAGCCAGAGGTGCGTGAAAGAAGGGATAATCCTTGCATAAACAAC
>WNFA01005747.1_pt1 | contig 10948 bp, 7 predicted proteins | sample 5400481 | NCBI WGS metagenome assembly WNFA01 (sample SAMN13153340, study PRJNA577476) | soil metagenome | isolation source: 120 cm saprolite under Douglas fir tree site 2 hole 1 replicate 2 | place: USA:California | collected 2015-04-18 | reverse complement strand
CCTCCCAGATCCACGGCTCACCGGCCTTTTCGGCGAGGTCGCGATACCACTTGGCGAGGTTGCGGAGCTTTGTCGCCTGTTCCATCTCGAAGGGACCCCTAGCGGCGGTTTATCCGAGCGTCGTTTTAAGGGCGCAGATGGCTTGTGCGATGGCGCCGCGGGTGGCCGGCGTGTCGGCGAGCGCATTCAGCATGACGAAATCGTGGATTGTTCCGTTATACCGGGTAGAGGTGACCCGCACGCCGGCGTTCGACAGCCGGCGGGCGTAGGCTTCGCCCTCGTCACGCAGCACATCGTTCTCATCGACTATGACGAGCGCCTCGGGCAGGCCTGCGAGCTGGTCGAGCGAGGCGTTGAGCGGCGTCGCGGTAATTTGCCGGCGTGCCGCGGGATCAGGCAGGTAGGCGTCCCAGAACCATTCCATGGCGCGCTTTGTCAACCACGGCCCATCGGCGAAGCGGGTATAGGAAGGCGTGGTGAAATCGGCATCCGTGACCGGATAGAACAGCACCTGGAAGGCGATTTTCGGGCCGCGGCGTTGCTTGGCCATCAGGGTCAACGCGGCCGCCATGTTCCCGCCGACGCTGTCGCCCGCTACCGCTAGGCGTGAGGGATCGATGCGCAAGCTTGCACAGTGATCGACCGCGTAGCAGGTCGCGGCGTAAGCCTGCTCGATAGCGACCGGATAACGGGCTTCCGGCGCACGGTCATAATGGACGAAGACAACCGCTGCCTTGACGCCGACGGCGATCTCTCTGACGAGGCGATCATGCGTATCTCGGTCGCCGAGGATCCAGCCGCCGCCATGACAATACATTACCACCGGCAAAACCTCGGTGGTGCCGCCCGGGCGAATGATCCGGACCGGCACGGATCCGGTGGGGCCGACCGGAAAGGTGATGTCCTCGATCTCAGCACTCGGCTTGCCCACCGGCGCCGACTGTGCCCGGGCCAGAACAGACCGTGCTTCGGTTGGCGACAAGGTGTAGATCGGCAGCGCGCCGGCCAGGCTGCCGATGAATTGTTGAGTGTGAAGCTCCAGGTCCGGCTGGGCCGCATCCATCAAGGGCATGAATGTTTTCCTGTGATTACGTTGCGAGTGAGACCGCTATCCCGAATGAGCCGTAAGCGATCTGGCGCCGGTTCGCTCAGTTGTCCGGGCCGCTTTAATTTAAAAGGACCTCGCCGTGGTCCCGGTCAGGATGTCAGCCTTGCGATTAAGCGCCGCGATCAGACCGTCGATGCCGTCGTTCCTGAGGATGGCGGCGAATTCCGACCGACGGGTCGCCACTTCGCTGATCGCACCGTCGAGATAGACGTCCGAGATCAGCCAAGCCTCGCCGCGGCGGCGCATCATGTAGTCGACTTTGACCGGCTCACCGCTGGCTTTGATGATCTGGCTCTTCACCATCACCCCGGATGGGGCGGACTGCTCACCAGTCACCTCTAGCCTCTGTCCGGCGTAGCTGTCAAAGCGGTCGGCATAGATCGCCGAGATGTAGCGTCCGACGCTCTCGGTCACCTGCTGGCGCTGCGCCTCGCTCAGGCCGGCCCAGGATGAGCCGACCGACAACCGCGCCATCGAGGCGATGTCGAAAGTGCGGCGAATGACCGGATCCAGTTGGGTGAAACGCCCGCTTTGCCCCAACGTCCGGCCGTTCTTCATTGTGTTGAGCAGAGCGTCGTAGAGACCCTGCACGGTATCGCCGCCGCTCGCCGGCGCGGAATGGACCGGATAGGAAAGCATGCCGAGGCCGAGACCGGCGGCAAGAGCCACGGCTTTCCATATTGGCATTTTTGGTACAATCGGTTGGCCGATGGCTTGATTATAGATCGCTGGAAAAGAGCGTATCGTCATGTTTCCTCTCCTTTTCGCGCGGCTGAGCCAAGCCAGTCCCGGCAGGATCCGGCGCCCTCAGCGTGAGCGGGACCAAACCGTCTGCCAGAGTGATCTCGGGCACACCAACAGTGCGGCGATCGCCGAGAAATCGATTGGGGAACCAATCTTTGACTTGAGCGGTGCCCCCGTCGCGTCGGGCGCTGGCAAGCACCCCAGCCGACGATCGAGCGAATTGCGGCAGTGAACCGGTAGCCGCGGCCGAACTCAGTGCGGATCAAGTCGCGGTCTTCGCCGAGAGCCTTGCGCAGCGCGGAGATCTGAACCTTCAAGTTCTCCTCCGCCACGACGATGCCTGGCCACACACGGCTGAGGAGCTCGTCTTTGGTGACCAGCGATCCGTCGGCCTCCAGCAAAACCAGAAGAAGATCGAGTGCGCGCGTTCCCAACTCTATCGGCACGCCGTCGGCAACTAATTGCCGTTGGCGCAGCAACACGCGGAAACGGCCGAATTCGAGCGTCGTGTCGGCTGTTGCGAGACGCGATCGGTTTGCGCCATGCGCCGGCGGGTTTTCGCGGTAGAGGGCGGGCTCGGCGTAGGTATTCGTCGTCATCCTGGACCCTTCGTTTGGTCTATGGGCGGCAATTTGGCGCGGCGTTGCGCGCTGGTCGCGTTAATGGTTGTGAAATTGTGTTAACGGCGGCCTTTGCAGCGATTTGCGGGCACCGGGATCGCGGCAGAGCGCCTGAGTAGCTTGCTGTCGCGTTGTGTAAGTTCTCCGCGGTCTGTATGAATCGGAGGCCCTTGAGGACGATTCCTCGGTGGATGAAGAAACCTTCGTCTTCGGATCGTTCCGCCTGATCCCCGCTCAGCGCATGCTGCTCGAGGACGGGAAACCACTACGGCTCGGCAGCCGGGCCTTGGACATCCTCGTCACGCTTATCGAGAGCGCCGGCGAGACGATCCGCAAGGACCAGCTGATCTCCCGCACCTGGCCCGCTACAGTGGTCGACGAGGGGGCGCTGCGGGTTCATGTCGCCGCCCTGCGCAAGGCGCTGGGGGATGGCCGCGCGGGAACGCGGTATATCGCCAACGTCCCAAGCCGGGGCTACAGCTTTGTCGCGCCGGTAATGCGCGAGCGCGCGCAGCCGGCGACCGCCCCGCGGGACATAGCGGTCGTGGGCGACAATTTGCCGGCGCCCCTCACTCGCATCGTTGGCCGCGACGACGTCATCGCGGCTTTGACGACACAGCTAGCTCGACGCCGCTTTCTGACCATCGTCGGCCCGGGCGGGATCGGCAAGACCACGGTGGCGATCGCGGTCGCCGAAACCGTGCGTGCGTCCTATAGGGACGGGGTCTGGTTCGTCGGGCTCGCCTCGCTGGCTGATCCGGACCTGGTGCCGAGCACCCTCGGCGCCGTGCTCGGAATCTCTCTGCCCGGCGTCAACCCGATATTTGGGGTGACCGCATGGCTGCGCGACAAGCATGCCTTGATCGTGCTCGACAGCTGCGAACACGTCATTGGCGCAGCGGCGGCGCTGGCCGAAGCCGTCCTGAAGACGGCTCCGCGCGTTCATATTCTGGCCACCAGCCGCGAACCGTTGCGGGCCGAAGGCGAGCGGCTGCACCGGCTGCCCTCCCTGGAGGTTCCACCGGCCTTGGGCAATCTCGCGCCCGACGATGCGCTACGATATTCGGCAGTCCAGCTATTCGCCGACCGGGCCATGGCGACCGTGGACGGCTTCTCCCTCGCCGATGCCGATGTCTCGGCGGTCCTGGAGATTTGTCGCAGGCTCGATGGCGTGCCGCTGGCGCTGGAACTGGCGGCTGCCCGCGTCGATGCGTTTGGCGTCAAGGGCCTCGCCGCGCGCCTCGACGATCGGTTCGCCGTGCTGACGAAGGGCCGGCGCACTGCGCTGCCGCGGCACCAAACTCTTCGCGCGGCCATCGATTGGAGCTACGACCTGCTACCGGAAATCGAGCAGGTCGTATTTCGCCGCCTTGCGGTCTTCCGGGGCAGCTTTACCATGGAGGCGGCCGCTGCCGTCGCCGTAGATGAGCGGATCAAAGCCGCCGATGTGATCGAGGGCGTCGTAAATCTGGTTGGGAAGTCGCTGATTATGACAGACATCAGTGGCGACATCACCTACTTTCGGCTCCTCGACACGACCCGCTCCTACGCGCGCGATAAATTGACGGACAGGGGCGAAGCCGAACAGGCCGCGCGACGCCATGCGGAATTTTTTCGCGATCTCATCGCGCCAACGGTACCCGGCTCCCAGCTACGGCCTGCCGTCGAGGACGTGGCCCGCTATGGACGAGAGATCGACAACGTGCGCGCGGCGCTCGACTGGGCCTTCTCTCCGGTCGGTGACCCTTCGATCGGCGCCGTGCTAACGGCCGCGTACGCGCCGGTGTGGTTAAATTTTGCGTTGATGGCCGAGTGCACTGAGCGGACCGAGCGCGCGCTGGACAGTCTTGAGCCCGATTTGAACTTGAGCGCGCGCCTCAGAATGCAGCTGCATCTCGCGTTTGGAGATGCGCTGCTTCACTCGGCGGGCTTCGTGGAAAGGACCGGGATGGTGTTGGCCGAGGCGCTCGAAACCGCCGAAAGCTTGGATGACGTCGTCTCGCATTTGCGCGCTCTGTGGGCCATGTGGAGCTACCGGCTCAACATCGGTGATAACCGCGCTGCGCAACCCTTGGCAGAACGATTCTCGCACGTTGCACGCTATGCTGGGGACAGGGCCGATGTTCTTGTGGGTGATCGGCTCATAGGTACCACGATGCACTACAGTGGTAGCCAGCCACAGGCCCAAGACCACCTGCAACGTGTGCTTGACTTCTATGTTGCACCGAACAATCAACGACACACGATGTGGTTTCACCATGACCAGCGCGTCATGGCCCGCACGGCGTTGGCCCGGGTGCTTTCACTGCAGGGGTCACTGGAGCAAGCCATGCAGAACGCCCAGACAAGCCTGGAGGATACCCAGGCTGGGGACCACATACTGTCGATGTGCTACGCTCTCGGCGAGGCGGTATGTCCGATCGCATTGATGACCGGTGACCTCGCTGCCGCCGAGCGGTCAGTGGCAATGCTGAATGATATTGTGACGAAGTACAGTGTGACCATCTACAAGAGCCTAGGACCGTGCCTGGGAGGCGAATTGCTGGTCAGGCGCGGTGAGTTCTCTGCAGGTTCCATCATGCTGCGCGACGCGCTCGAAAGGCTCCCCGCGACCTGGGGAGTTGAAAGGCGCACCTCCTGGTTCCTCGGCGTTCTAGCGGAAGGATTGGCGGGTGCCGAACGGTTTACCGAAGCATTCGCCACGATTGACGAAGCGCTTGCGCAAGCCGACCGCAGCGGGCAGCACTGGTGTATTGCCGAACTACATCGTGTGAAGGGCGAACTGCTGCTCCAGGAAGCGGGGGATCAGTCCATCCCGGCGGCCGAAGACTGCTTTCAAGGGGCGCTCGAGATAGCCCAGGAACAGGGAGCCCTGTTCTGGGAGTTGCGGGCTGCTCTGAGTCTTGCCCGCTGGAGGATAAGGCAGGATCGGCAGGAAATCGCGAGACAAATTCTCGCGCCGGTCTACGATCGATTTACAGAGGGCTTCGAAACCGCAGATCTAAAACAGGCGAAAGCCCTGCTGGAGCAATTGGCGTAAGCCGGCGTTTGTTTGGCTCGGGGAAGGTAGCCGGTTAGCAGGTCGGCTGATCCGCGGCTTTAATTTGACCCGGCAATGGTGGAACCCGATCCGAGAGCGCCGGGACCGACAGAGACCGGTGCGATGGAAACGTCCTTCCGGCCGGGCAGAGTTGGGATGACATCCGGCCTCCTTTTGTCTCGTGCGCTGTGGGCCGCGTGCACAATTTTGTGACTAATAGCTCCGTGGATCCCTACCGCGTTGCCAAACCTTCCACCAGCGGTATGCACTTACCAGATTGCCGGACAGCCAGCCCTCGCACAACCAAGGCCGGGCTTTCCATTGGTGATGACGAAGGAAGCCTATCTGAACGCTAGGGTCGCCGAGGGTTTCGGAATAGACTTGGCTAAGCCAATCGACTGTCGGGCGAGAAAATGGCTCCTGTCCGCCGTCTAACCGCGATGCTCGCCGCCGACGTGGCCGGCTATTCGCGCCTGATGGGCGCGGACGAAGAGGGGACGCACGAACGCCTGAAAGCGCATCTCGGGGAACTGGTCGATCCAAAGATCAAGCAGCACAGGGGCCGTACCGTAAAGAACACCGGCGACGGCCTGTTGGCAGAGTTTGCGAGTGTAGTGGATGCCGTGCGCTGCGCTGTGGAGATCCGGCGTGGGATGATTGACCGTGAGGCCGAGTTGCCTGAGGAGCAGCGGATCAGGTTTCGCATCGGCGTCAATCTCGGCGATGTGATTGTTGAGAAACACGACATCTTCGGCGACGGTGTGAACGTTGCGGCTCGTTTGGAGGCGCTCGCCGAGCCCGGTGGGATCTGTGTGAGCCAGGTTGCGCGCGATCAAGTGCGCGACAAGCTGGATTTCGCCTTCGAGGACTTAGGCGAGCAGCACGTTAAGAGCATCGCCCGGCCAGTGCGTGTGTACCGGGTTCGGGATCCCGCCATTCCGATCGAGCAGTCGTCGTTGATCTCGCCTCAGCCATTGCCCCTGCCCAACAAGCCGGATCATGACGAAACCTTCGTTTTCGGATCGTTCCGGCTGATCCCCGCGCAGCGGATGCTGCTCGACGACGGGAAGCCGCTGCGGCTCGGCAGTCGAGCCTTGGACATTCTTCTCGCGCTCGTTGAAAGCGCCGGCGAGACGATCCCGAAGGATCAGCTCATAGCCCGCACCTGGCCGGATACGGTCGTCGACGAAGGGGCGTTGCGGGTGCATGTCGCGGCGCTGCGCAAGGCGCTCGGCGATGGCCGCGCGGGCAGGCGCTACGTCGCCAACAATCCCGGCCGAGGCTACGCCTTTGTCGCACCGGTGACGCGCGAGCATGCGCGCCCGGACCCTGCTTCGGCGGACGGAGCGGCCGACGTCAACAATCTGCCCGCACCGCTCACGCGCATCGTCGGCCGCGACGACACCATCGCCGGGTTGGCGACACAGCTGGGCCGGCGCCGTTTTCTGACGATCGTCGGTGCGGGCGGGATCGGCAAGACCACGGTGGCGGTCGCCGTCGCGGACATCGTGCGCGCGTCGTACAAGGACGGCGCCTGGTTCGTCGGGCTGGCGTCCTTGGCCGATCCCGACCTGGTGCCGAGCGCCCTCGGCGCCGCGCTGGGGATCCCTCCTTCGGGCGCCGCCCCCTTGCGGGGGTTGGCCGCGTGGTTGCGCGACAAGACCGCCCTGATCGTGCTCGACAGCTGCGAGCACGTTATCGACGCGGCGGCGGCATTGGCCGAGGCGGTGCTGAAGGCGGCGCCCGGTATCAGCATTTTGACCACGAGCCGCGAGCCCCTGCGGGCAGAGGGCGAGTCGCTGCATCGCCTGACCGCGCTGGAACTCCCGTCGGATTCGGTCGATCTCGCCGCCGGCGATGCGCTGCGCTACTCGGCCGTCCAACTGTTCAACGAGCGCGCCATGGCGGCCGTGGATGGGTTCGCCCTTGCCGATGCGGACGTGCCGGCGGTTCTGGAGATTTGTCGTAGGCTCGACGGCATTCCGCTGGCGCTCGAACTGGCGGCGGCGCGAGTTGACGTCTTCGGAGTGCGCGACCTGGCAGCGCATCTCGACGATCGTTTTGGGGTTTTGACGAGCGGCCGGCGGACCGCTCTGCCCCGGCATCAGACGCTCGGCGCTGCGCTCGACTGGAGCTATCAGCTGCTCCCGGAAGAAGAGCGGGCGGTCCTGCGTCGGCTCAGCGTGTTCGCCGGCGATTTCCCGCTGGAAGCTGCGGTCGCCGTCGCAGCCGATCCTGGTCCGTCCGAGGTTGTAGAGCATGTCGCAAACCTCGTCAGCAAATCGCTGGTCGCCGCCCATCCTCGCGGCGAGATCGTTCAGTATCGTCTCCTCGATACCACGCGCCTCTACGCCTTGGAGAAGCTCAAGAGTTCGGGCGAACTCCAACAAGTCGCCCGACGCCACGCGGAATATTATCGAGCCTTCTTCGCGCCCGCGGAAGCCGAAAGCGAGTCGCGACCGCAAGCCGAGTGGCTGGCCATCTACGGCCGGCATCTCGACAATGTGCGCGCCGGCCTCGATTGGGCATTTTCTCCGGAGGGCGACCCGCAGATCGGTGTGGCGTTGACCATCGCTGTTGTGCCGCTATGGGAACAGCTATCGCTGTTGGGCGAGTGCCGCGAGCGGGTTGCGCGGGCGCTGTCCGCCCTCGAAGGTGAAGAGGCTGCGACTGCGCGACCGCGCATGCAGCTTTCCGCGGCGCTCGGCTGGTCGCTGATGTACGGCGTCGGCCGCGCCAGAGAGGCCGGCCCCGCCTGGGCAACCACGCTCGATCTCGCGGAACGGCTCGACGACACGGGCTACCGGCTGCGCGCCCTCTGGAGCTTGTGCATCGACCAATTCAACAGTGGCGAGCTTCGCACCGCGCTCGAATTCGCTCGGCGCTTCGCCGGCTTGGCGGCACAGACCAGCGATGCGATCGATTTGATGATGGCCGAGCGTCTCCTCGCCACGGCCTTGCATTACTTCGGCGACCAACGAGCGGCACGCCATCATATCGACCGCGCGCTCGCCCAGCTTGCGGCCTTGGCGCAGCAACCCCAGATCGTCCGCGTGCGGTTCGAAATGCGGGTGTCGACGCACTATTTCCAGGCCCGCATCCTGTGGCTGCAAGGATTTGCCGATCAGGCGCTGCGTGTGGTCGGGCACAATATCGAGGAAGGGCGCGCCATCGGGCAGGCCTTGTCCTTTTGCAGCGTGCTGGGTCAGGGGGCATGCCCGATCGCCCTCTTGGCCGGCGATCTCGAGGCCGCCGAGCGATACGGCGCCATGCTCGTCGACCATACTGAGCGCCATCCGATACGCATGTGGCAGGTCTGGGCCCGCTGCTTCAACGGTTTAGTGAGTGCCAAGCGCGGTGATATCGCCGGTGGGTTGTCGGCTCTACGTGGCGGGCTCGAGCAGGCCGGCGAAGCGAGGTTTCTGCCGCGCTTCCTCCTCCTGCTCGGCGAACTGGCGGCGTGCCTCGGCACGGCCGGTGAGGTCGCGTTGGGGCTCGAAACCGTCGACGCGGCGCTTGCACGCTGCGAAGCCCGCGACGAACGCTGGTATTTCGCGGAGTTGCTGCGCATCAGGGGTGAATTGATTTTATTAGGGAATGCGTCAGATGCTGCCGCTGCCGCCGAAGAACATTTTCGACGCGCGCTCGACTGGGCCCAGCGCCAGGACGCTCTCTCCTGGGAGCTGCGAGCAGCGATGAGCCTCGCGATGCTCTGGCGAGATCGGCACCGCACCGCGGAGGCGCGCGAGCTGCTGGGGCCGGTTTACGGCCGCTTCACCGAGAGTTTCGCGACAACCGACCTGCAACAGGCGAAAATCCTGCTGGAGCAATTGGCGTAACCGCGGAAGCGGGTGCGCGGCTTACGCGGGGTGCAGCCGCGCGCGTACCTGGCCGGAAGCCTCTCCGATCGGCCGGCGGAGCGCTAAAGTTGGGCGATGCCGGCTCGGGCGCAGTCTTCATCCTGTTGCGATGTGCCGCCGCCGACGCCGCAGGCGCCCTCGACAATACCGTTCCGCACGATCGGCACCGCCCCCTGGCCCATGATCATTTGGCCGCCCGAGGCGGCGGCAATGCCGCGGGGAGTCGGCTGATCGGCGCGCTCGGACATCTCGCCGCTCGGGCGACCAAATGCAGCCGACGCGACCGCCTTGCCCTGGCTGCCATAGGCGCTTGCCCAGATCGCGTTGTCCATGCGCTGAAGTGCTATCAGACGGCCGCCGCTGTCGCAGACCGCAGCACTGATCTTGATGTTGAGCTCCTGCGCCTTCGCCAAGGCGCCCCGAATGATGCGATTGGCTTCGTCCAAGGTCAGACTCATCGATTCTCTCCCTAGCGAGACATTGATATGAGCGCGTGATTATAGCGCGTCGGCGGCGGTGTGACCTGCTTTCGCTATTCGATCGGGACGATCATCTTGCCGATCGGCCAGAGCGCGATGCCGGCGAGCTTCAAATGCGCCCAGGCGAAGGGCAGCCCGATGATCGTAATCGCCAAGGCGACGGCCGTGATCAGATGTCCGAGCGCCAACCACCATCCGGCGAGCAGGAGCCAGATGACATTGCCGAGAATGCCGAGCGGACCGGTGCCGATATCGTCGTAGCCGGTGTATTCGGCGCGAGACACCGCCCGCTGACCAAATGGCAGCAGAGTGTAGAGGGCGATGTTGAAAGCCGCTCGGGTCCACGGCTGACCGCGGCGAGCAGCCAGCCGGCCGCCATCCATACACCGCCCGTGACGATCCAGAGAATGTTGAGCAGTAATCGGAAAAGCGGCATTCAGAGCCCGCTCACTCATTCCGGCAGCTCGAGCTCCTCGATCGCGGCCTTCAAAAAACGCGCCGCTTCGCCCCCGGTCACCGCCCGATGGTCGAAGGACAGCGATAACGGCAGGAGGCGGTGGGCGACGAGCTTGCCATCGGCCACGACCGCACGCGGCGCGATGCGGCCGGCGCCGAGGATCGCGACTTGTGGGGGCACGATGACCAGTGCGGCGAACCGCCCTCCGAACATCCCGAAATTCGACAATGTGATGGTCTGGCCACGCAACTCGGCGAGCGGCACCGAGCGCGCTCGAACGTCGCGCTTCATCGCCTCGATCCCGCGCCGCAGATCGGCGGCGTCGCGGCCGCCGACATTGCGCAATACCGGGACGAAGAGCCCGTCCCCGGTATCGACCGCGAGGCCGAGATCGATCTGCTTGATCAACCGCCGCTCCATATTATGCCCGTCATACCAGGCGTTGAGCGCCGGAACCGCCGTGCAGCCGGCGACCACCGCCCGGACCAGCCGGATCGTCGTGTCGCTGCCCGGCACCCAAGCCTCGATATCGGCCTCGTCCGACACCGTCGCCGGAACGATCTCGGCGTGCGAGCGCGCCATGTTGACGGCCATCGCCCGGCGAACGCCCGAAAGCGGCTCGGGCGGGCCGGCGGCGGTC
>WNFA01005123.1_pt1 | contig 10951 bp, 8 predicted proteins | sample 5400481 | NCBI WGS metagenome assembly WNFA01 (sample SAMN13153340, study PRJNA577476) | soil metagenome | isolation source: 120 cm saprolite under Douglas fir tree site 2 hole 1 replicate 2 | place: USA:California | collected 2015-04-18 | reverse complement strand
GGGCGAGGTAGTGCCGCGGATGACGCTGCCCGCCGCAAGCGGCGCTTCCTTTACATCTTCGACGAGCCTACAACGGGCTTACATTTTGACGACGTCAGCAAACTCCTCGCCGCTTTCCGCCGTCTGATAGAAGCAGGGGGCTCGATTGTAGTCATCGAGCACAATCTGGAAGTGATCAAGACGGCTGACTGGGTGATCGACCTTGGTCCCGAGGGCGGCAATCGCGGCGGCAAGGTGGTCGGAGTCGGTCCACCCGAGGCCATCGCCAAGCTGGCCAGCTCTTATACTGGGAAGTATCTGGCGCGTGTGTTGAACGGAAATGGCAAACCTCGCTCCCATGGGCGCTCCTAGATTTCTGACCTATCCCCTGCTGGCACTGCTAGGCGGCACGTGTGTGTTCGCGCGCTCCCAGGACAAACCCTCGCCACCGGCGAACTCGTCGACTACTCAGACAATTCACGAAAAGACCGGGCCCAACTCCAGCCGGACGATCCGACGCACCACGATTCTCAAGGAAGCTTCGTCCCCAGAACTCGGGCAGGCGGAAGAGGCAATTCAGAAACAGGACTATGCGGCCGCCGAGCCGCTGTTGCAGAAGGTTGTGGACCGCGATCCCAACAATTATGTTGCTTGGTTTGATCTGGGGTTTGTGGAGAACGCGTTGGGTAAGGTCGATACTTCGATCGCTGCCTACCGCAAGTCTGTGGCCGCAAAGCCTGATGTCTTCGAGTCGAATCTGAATCTTGGACTGCAGTTGGCGAAGAGTGACCAGCCGGAAGCGGAACAGTTCCTGCGCGCCGCCACGCAGCTCAGGCCCACCAGCCATGTCGCAGAAGGTCAATATCGGGCATGGCTTTCTCTGGCGCACATCCTGGAGAAACGCAACTCTGAGCAGGCCTTGTCGGCTTACCACCAGGCCGCAATCCTGCAGCCCAAAGAGGCCGAGCCGCATCTCGCAGCCGGGCACCTGCTCGAGCAAGAAAACAAGTTTTCTGATGCGGAGCAGGAATACAAGCAGGCCCTCGCTCTTGATCGCGCCTCGGACGCGCTGACCGGGCTGGCGAATGTTTACATGCGCGGGCGACGTTTCCCCGAAGCTGAGGAGTACCTGCGTAAGGTTGTGGCGGCGAAGCCTGAGCAGGCAGCCGCTCACGTGCAACTAGGACGCGTACTCGAAGCGGAAGGCAAGCATGATGACGCCATCGAGGAGTTAGAAACTGGAGCGAAGCTTGCTCCGTCGGACGAGTCGGTCCAGCGCGATTTGGCGGAACTCTACACGACGGCTGGCAAACATGATCGCGCTGAGGCGGTCTATCGCACTTTGCTGGCCGCGCATCCTAACGACGCCGAACTCCATCGCGGTTTCGGTCAGTCACTGCTGCGGCAGAAGAAGTTTGCTGATGCTCAGCAGGAATTTCTTGCCAGCGTGAAGCTCAAGCCCGATCTCGGCGAAGCCTATGGCGATCTGGCGTTCGCGGCCAGCGAGAACAAAGATTATCCGCTGGTCATCAAGGCGCTGGACGCCCGCGCGAAATTCCTGCCGGAGATTCCGATAACGTATTTTCTCCGAGCTTCGGCGCTGGATCATCTGCGCGACTACAAGCAGGCGTCGGCTAACTATCACCTCTTTCTCAATGCTGCCAACGGGAAGTATCCTGATCAGGAGTGGCAGGCCAGGCACCGGCTGATTGCGATTGAGCCAAAGAAATGAATGTGGGTGGGAATGGATGATGGGTACAGCAAGAAATCGTTCCTGTTGGTGTGTAACCCTGGTGGTTGCGCTTTCATTGGCTTCCTCGGCACTCATCCGAGCCACCGCCAAAGAACCGACCGTCGATGAGTTGAAAGCGCGGCTGTCTTCCACGAACATTGGCGATCGCCCGCACCTCTGCCTGCAGATCGCTGAGCGTCAACTGCAGGAGGCAGACAAGCTTTACGCGGCCGTGGAAAGCGAAAAGGCGCAGGCGACACTTACCGACGTCGTCGCCTTCTCCGAACTGGCGCGAGATTATTCCATTCAATCCCACAAGCATCAGAAACAAACCGAAATTGCGGTGCGAAGAATGACGCGGAAGCTGACCGACCTGAAACATGTCGTCACGCACGAAGAGCAGCCGGCGGTGCAGAATGCCATCGATAAACTCGAAAGAGTGCGCGATGACCTGCTGCTCGCCATGTTTCCCAAGAGGGGGGACAAATGAAGAAGATCCTTGAGCTTCGTTTTCTGGTTGTCATTTGCCTGTTGGCTCTGACTGCTGCGGCGTTCGCGCAGCGTCATCGTGATCCCCTCACTCAGGAAGAAATCGGCCAAGTGCGCGATGCCAGTTGGGAACCCCAGCAGCGTCTGAAACTCTACGTGCAATTTGCCCGCGACCGCCTGGTCAAGCTCGAGGAGATGAGGAACAACCCCAAGACCACGGATCGAGCCAGGACAACGCATGACATGCTCGACGATTTCCTGCTGATTTACGACGAGCTTAACGACAACCTGGATACGTACGTCGACCGTAAGGACGACATCCGCAAACCGTTGAAACTCGTGATCGAAGCGGACACTGAATTCCAGGCCAAGCTGCGCGCGCTCAAGGATGCGGCGGACGTTCCACGACAAGAGGCACAGCAATACGAATTCGTTCTTACCAACGCGGTCGAAACTCTGGATACGTCAGCCGAGGACCATCGCAAGCTGATGACCGATCAGGAAGAAGCCGCGAAACAAAAGAAGTTGCACGCGCACGCGAAGAACAGCGGCAAGCCCGAATAGACAACTCGGAGCGGCACTAAATCGAATTGGTGTCGCCTCACTTGCCGGTGCCACTGAGTCGAATCTTTTGCGGGCTGCCGGCGGCGTTGTCGCTAACCGTCACAATTCCATTCCGGGTTCCGGCCCCGCTGGGAGTAAACGTGATGCTTACAGCACAGCTGCCGCCGCCCGCCACGGTACCCGCACAGCTATTTGTCTGGGCGAAGTCGCCCCCCGCGCTCATGCTGGAAATCACGAGCGCCGCGCTTCCGACATCGTGCAGAATCACGGTCTGCGCCGGGCTGGTTGTGCCCACCGCCTGAGGACTGAGAGTCAAAGACGCAGGCGTGAAGCTGACTCCCGGGGCGTTGTTGGGGTTGATTTTCCCTACAAATACGTCGGTAGTGCCACCGCCAAAACCCGACTGAAATGCTCGCGGCGTGATCGGAAAATCTGCGGACTGAGTCCATCCCGCCACATAGGCATTGCCGGTTTGGTCGACACTGATGAAATCCGCCAGTTCAGCGCCAGAACCGCCCAGGTAAGTGGAATAGACGAAAGCCGAACCTTGTGGGTTGAGTTCGGTGACGAAGACGTCGCAGCCTCCGTTCTTGGCTGCCTGAATGGGATTTACCACCGGGAAGTTGGCCGAACAGGTCTGACCTGAAACGTACGCGTTGCCCTGAGAATCGACAGCCGTCCCGCCGGCGATTTCGAACTGATCTCCGCCAAGATAGCTGGCGTAGACCAAGGAGGCGGAGCCAGTAAGTTGGGTATTAAACTTGGCCACCAAAGCGTCCGCATTGCCGCCAATCACCATCTGCGCGGCGCCCGCTGTAACTGGAAAGTCGTTCGAATATGTGAAACCGGACAGGTAGATGTTGCCCGCCGCATCCGCTGCGGTCGAATACGTAGCCTCATAGCCCGAGCCACCGAAGTAAGTGGAATAAGAGAGGTGTGTTCCGGTGGCATTGAAAGTGGTTACGAAGATATCGCAACCACCCGCAGGAGCCAGCCGGAAGGCACCCGCTGTCACAGGGAAATCCGAGCTACAGGTGCTGCCCACAACCGAGGCCCGTCCGGACCCGTCGACCGCGACACCACCGGCAGCATCCCCCGTTGTGCCGCCTAGATAGGTAGAGTAAATCTTTTGCGTGCCAGTCGAGTTGATCTTAGTGAGGAAGGCATTGTGGCATAGTGCAGGAGCGCCACTGCGACCGAAACATGTATTGTTTCCCTTCAGCTGAGTCTGGAAGGCGCCCGGCGTTGTGGGAAAGTCCGTGGAGCCAGTATCTCCGGCTACATAAGCATTGCCATGGGAGTCGATAGCCAGGCCCTCTGGATGTTCATTGCCGCTTCCGCCAAGATAACTGGAGTAGATCAGTCCAGAGCCAGTGGAATTCAGCTTGGTCACAAATGCGTCGCCGCAGACGTAGTCATCACAGACAGACGGTGTTCCACCGAAGGTGGGCTGGAACGCGCCCGCAGTGACTGGGAAGTTGATCGACTTCGTGAGTCCGGCAACGTATGCGTTTCCAAAGCTGTCCAAAGCCAGGCCGTAGGCATAGTCTGAGTCGCTTCCGCCGAGGTACGTTGAGTAGATAACTGCGGTACCTGCGGCGTTGATCTTGGTCACGAAGGCGTCTCCGCAAAATAACGTCGCTTGATCGCAGATTGCCGGCGCGCCGCCAAAGCTGGCTTGATAGTCGCCAGCTGTCACCGGAAAATCGGGAGACCTCGTGCCTGACGCAACGTAAGCATTGCCCGAGGAATCAAAGGCAACGTTGACGCTGTCGAACGCGTCTGCGGCGGTGCCGCCCAGAAAGCTCGAATAGCTCAATACCGGGTCAATGATCAGGGCCTTGGTCTTGTCGTAAGCAGAAATCTCGAAGCCGACTCGATTCGTTCCAATCAGTTTGTAGTGACCGTTGATTATTCTGCGTTGGCCGGCGTCATCGGCCGTCTGATAAACAACGGGTTTGTGGAAGCGCACTTCGGCCGCGCCCGTACCAGCCACTAATGCTCCCGTAGAGTCGATGTGTAAGAGCTGCTCTTCGCCCTTATCGACAGTTTGCTCTGCGAGTTCCAGTTGGACAGCTCCCGGATCAGCGCCCGGAGCAACCACAAAGTCATACTCAAGCTGACCCTGGCTGCCGTAGTAGACAAGATCGATGCCAGGATAGACGCTCGCGTACTTCACCTTGGCGTAATTCGGAATGCAGCTGTGCCACATCAACGGGTTATTTCCCGTGAAATAGTTGCTTTTGCCGGGCAGTTCGTCGAGACCCGCAGCTTTCACACCAGTGCGAGCCGCCACAATTCTCATGCGCAGGAAAGCCGGGGCTGACCGGCTCGACTTCACTGCAGGGGACGCCGCAGAGCGAATTCCGACAAGTTTCCCCACCTCCAGCACGGCTTCGTCGCCAGCCAGGAAGAGGGTGTACCCGTGGCCGCGCGATAGAAACTGCACGCGGGAATCGCTTTGGCCCTGGTTGCGTTCAAATGCCAGGGGAAGCTGGCTGTACTTCGCGGCCATAGCGGCTCGTTCACCGGCCGGACCGGTTATGTCGCGATCAACTGGAGCGCTGCCGCGCAGCGGATCAAATGGCCCGACCTGTACTCCGCCGGAAACAGTCAGCAACACAGTGGCGAGAACACCAAGACCGAATCGAAGCATGGCGACGCCTCCTATAGAAAGGTGGAAGCTGGAGCAGGAGCCTTGCCTCGCGACAGAGTGAGCTTCTCCCGGGCGTATTCATCAGGGAGGCCGAGGCTGGCGCAAAGCTTATACCGTTGGCTAGCGATGTCAAGCGAAATCAAGGCCAGGCAGGGCTTTTGGACGATCGGGCAAGCAGACGCCCTCGTCAGGAGGTCTGGGAGGACGTGCTAATCTACCCTCACCGTGCGTGAAGGGCTGCTTGAACTTTTCCAGGAAACCTACTGCGAGCTGCGTCCTGCCTCTTCCCTGCCCGAATTGAAAATCGAATTCTTCGCCTTTGCCAATGTCAACAACACGATCCGGTTGCGCGATGGACGGCTGCTGGTAAGGCTCTCGGATTTGCTGGAGGGAGCTCCGGAGTCGGTCCTGCGCGCGATTGCGCATATCCTTCTAGCCAAGATGTACCGCAAGCCCATTGACCGCTCACACGCGGCACGCTATCGCAAGTACGTCGCCAGCCATGAGATCGTACGCAAGGCTCATCTCGTACGCCAGATGCGGGGGCGCAAGCGGCTGCGGCCGCCGCAGGGATTCTTCTACGATCTCGATTCCATCTTCGAGGGCCTGAACTCCCGCTTCTTTCATGGCCTGCTGGCCCGTCCGCGCATGAGTTGGAGCCAGATCCGCACCCGCCGCATTCTTGGCCACTACGATCCCGCACATAACGCCATCATCATCAGCCGCATCTTTGACCATCACGCTGTGCCGCGCTATGCGGTGGAATACATCGTGTATCACGAGATGCTTCACCTGAAGCATCCGGTGAAGTTGCGCGGCAGCCGGAGATGCGTGCATTCAGCTGAGTTCCAGGCAGAGGAGAAACTGTTTCCACAACTCGCGGAGGCCAATGCTTTTCTCAAGCGGTTGTAGGATAGATAATTGCGCCGGAGGAGACGGCAATGAAAATCGGCTTATACAGCATCACGTACCGGGGAGTGTGGTACCGCGGCGAGGCGATCGATATTTTCAACCTGGTGCGTCTAGCCAGGCGGCAGGGCTGGGAGGGACTGGAACTGGACGCCGAGCGGCCTCATGCTGCGCCCATGGATCTGTCCGCCGACGACAGGCGGCGCCTGCGCGATCTCGCTGGCGACGTCGGACTCGAGCTATGCGCGGTCTCGCCCAACTGTGACCTTTCAAGCCCCGTTTCGGTTCAGCGCGAAGCCATGATCGGCTACGTGCGAGAGTGCATCAAGCTCGCGCACGATCTGGGTTCTCCGATCTGCAAGATCTTCGCCGCGTGGCGTGGTGTCACGCTCCGTGACGGTCTCGCGACCTACGACGACACCTACGGCTACAACCAATACGGGTTTTGGAAAGGTGACCGCCGTGGCTTCGTCGTCGAGTCCATGCGCGAGCTCTGCAGGGTGGCTGAGGATTACGGCGTGGTGCTTGCGATGCAGAATCACGGTCCCGATGTCGTCAACCGCTATCAGGATGTGCTGTCACTCATAGAAGAGGTCGGCTCTCCCGCGTTCAAGGCGTGCATGGACATCAACATCGAGCCCGAGGCGGATTCGCCAGAGCATGCCCGCGAAATGGCACTGGCCAGTGGAGCCCTGCAAATTCACTCGCATATGAACGGGGAATTCGCGAGGCGTCCGGACGGCAGGGTGGATTTGGTAGGCGCTGGCTATTTCGACGAGCACTTCTGGGGAAGGCAAGTGGCCTATCCCGCGTATGTCGCTGCACTGGTCTCGTCTGGATACAGGGGCTACATGAACTGGGAGTTCTGTCACCCCGGACTGGAGAACGGAAGGCCTGTCGGGATCGAGTACGTCCACAACCAGACGCAGATGGCCTTCGAGTACCTCTCAGCGCTACGCGCCGCAGCCCAGCAGAAGGCCGAGGCAATGGTCGTCCGCTAGATAGCTGCGGTTGATCCCTTCCCTGCAGGAGAAGCAATTAAGGGCCGGAATCACCCCTCGTGATCCCGATCACACTCCATTGTGAGGTAGCAGATTGACTGCCTTGGCGGTTGCGGCATATCCTTGAAGTTGAAATTGAAATTCATTTTCAAAATCATAGGACGCTGTTGAGATGCTCCAGGCCTTCATCATTACGCTGCGCGAAGGCGTTGAAGCCGCGCTTATCGTCGGCATCACGCTGGCCTATCTGACAAAGATTGGCCGCGCTGAGCTTCGCAAGACCGTCTATGCCGCGTTGGGCGCCGCTTTCCTCGGCAGCATTGCAGTGGCCGTAGTGATTTCCCGCACCCACCTGAATCAGGAGGTCTTTGAAGGCTGGGTGATGCTGATCGCTGCCTTCTTCGTCGTCACCATGGTCATCTTCATGATGAAGACGGGGCGCAAGCTCAAGGGACAGATCGAGGGCAAAGTCGGCCTGCTGGCGGGCAACGACGCGTGGTTCGGCCTGTTCATCTTCATTTTCCTGATGGTACTGCGCGAGGGGGTGGAGACTGTCCTGATGCTGGCTGGGGTGTCGCTCAACTCGACCGAGCTGATGAGCTTCCTCGGAACCCTGTTGGGCGTGCTCGTCGCGATAGCCTTCGGCGTGATGTTCGTCAAGGGCAGCGTGCGCATCAACTTGCAGAAATTCTTCCGCGTCACCACGGCGATCCTGTTCCTGGTGGCGGCACAATTGGTGATTGCGGGCCTGCACGAACTGTCCGAGAACGGCGTCATTCCTTCATCGCGGCGCGAAATGGCAATCATCGGCCCGATCGTTCGCAATGATCTGTTCTTTTTCGTGACGATCTTCGCCTTGGCCGCGCTGATGGTGCTGTTTGATGCCAAGCGCCGCGAACCGGTCCCGGAAGGCGCTTCCCCGGCCGAGCGCCGCAAGGCCGCGTGGAGCGCCCGTCGCGAGCGCCTGTGGATGATCTCGGTCTACACCTTCTCGTTCGTGTTCATCGCGATGATCACCGCGGAGTTTGTCTACGCGAAGAGCCAGAGCGCGCTGTCGCCGGCCACCGAGGTGACATTTGTAAATGGGCAGATAAAGATTCCTCTCTCCCAAGTTGCCGATGGCGACCTGCATCGCTTCGAGGCTCAGGAAAACGGCACTCCGATCCGTTTCTGGCTCTATCAAAAGCCGGACGGCAAGATCGCGACCGTATTCGACGCGTGCGAGATCTGCGGTGCGGTCGGCTTTTACAAGAGCGCAAACGGAGTCATCTGCAAGAACTGCTCCGCTCCGATTAATCCACAGTCGGTAGGCAACAAGGGAGGCTGCAATCCCGTCCCGCTGAAAGCCACCGAGACCGCTGACGCCATCATCATCCAGGAGGCCGACATCGCGGCCGGACGCCGCATGTTCGGGCAACCGTAGACCATGTTCGTGCGACTGGTTTACGAATCCTTCCGGCGTCAGAAGCGACGCAAACTGCTCGCAGGTGCGGCCATCACCTTGGGTGTAACCGTGGCCACTGCGATGATCGCCGTCGCGACCGATATCGGCGACAAGATCAATCGTGAGCTGCGCACCATCGGCGCCAACCTGCTGGTCACTCCGCAGGAAGATACGCTGGACGTAGAAATCGGTGGCGTCAATCTCAAGCCGCCCACCGATGGCGCCTTCCTGAATGAAGCCGACCTGCCCAAGATCAAGGGCACATTCTGGCACAACAACATCACGGGCTTCGCGCCGATGCTGCCGGTTAATGTATCGCTTGAAGGAAACGGCAAGTCTCAGGACGCCACCTTTCTGGGAACCTATTTTTCGAAGCATTTGGCATTCGGCAAGGAAGCCTTCGCCACCGGAGTGCGCACGACGCATCCGTGGTGGAGAGTTTCCGGTGCCTGGCCCGATGACAGTTCGCGCGACGTCCTGATCGGCGAGAGGCTGGCGTCTCGAATTGGGGTGAAGCCGGGAAATCCCATTACGCTCTCGGGACGCGAGCTTCGCGTGAGTGGAATCCTTTCGACCGGCAGCGCGGAAGACGACGAGATCATTGGTCCGATTGCGCTAGCACAAGAGATCCTGGGCAAGCCTGGCGCCGTTCGCCGCGTCTACGTCAGCGCCTTGACCAAGCCCGAAGACGCGTTCGCCCGCCGCGATCCCAAGAGCATGTCTGGCCCGATCTATGACCGCTGGTACTGCTCGCCTTATCCGCAGTCGATTGCCTTTCAACTGGCAGAGGCGATTCCGCACTCGCACGCCGAACAGATTCGCCAGGTTTCGCAAAACGAGGGCGCAGTTCTGACGCGGATCGAAGGGCTGATCCTTCTGATCACGCTGGCGGCCTCATTTGCGTCGGCACTGGCGGTTTCGGCAGCCATGGCGACAGCGATCTTCGAACGCCGCGCCGAGGTCGGGCTCATGAAGGCGCTGGGCGCGGGAAAAATTGCTGTCGCTTCCGTCTTTTTTGCCGAAGCCACGCTGCTGGCTTTGCTGGGCGGCCTGATTGGCTTCGTGGCCGGTGGGCTACTGGCACACCAGATCGGCCGGTCAATTTTCAACTCCCAGATTACGATTCAACCGGTAGTCCTGCCGGTCATCCTGACTATCGCGGTGCTGGTGACCTTTGCGGGAAGTGCAGCGGCGATCCGCCGCGCGGTCCGACTGGATCCCGTGTTCGCGCTGCGAGGCGAACTGTGAGCGCGCCGATGTCTCATTCCGCAGAGAGTCTCGCAGCTCGTCGCGCCAAGGCTCCGCACACTTCCATGTTTCTGCGCATGCTGGTACGGGCGGCCGTGCTGCGTCGCGGGCGGGCACTCTCCGCCTTATTCGCTATGGTAGTTGCGGCCGCAGTGGCCACCGCCATGCTCAATCTCTACGTCGATGTGCAAGCCAAGTTGCGCCGCGAATTCCGCAACTACGGTGCGAACATCATCGTCGTCGGGAGGGAAGGCGCTTCCCTCCCCGCGAATACTCTCTCGCAGGTTGAGTCGACGCTGGCCGGGCGCGGCATTGTCGCGCCTTTCGCCTTCGTGGTTGCCCGCACTACCGACGGGCAGCCGATCATGGTCGCGGGCGCAGATTTTGATCGGGTGCGGCAGTTGGATCGCTGGTGGTCGGTGAGCAACTGGCCTTCGGCTCCGCAACAAGCACTGATTGGCGTGCGCGCTGTGGCGGCAGTCTCGCCAAAGAACCAGGGCTTCGACCTCAGTTTTCAGGGACGCACAATTCACCTGACGCCGGGTGGGACAGTGCAGACTGGTGCCGCCGAAGACAGCCGCATCTATCTTGCATTGTCCGATTTTGTGGCGTGGACTGGAATTCAGCCGTCTACGATTGAAGTCGCAGCTACCGGCTCTCCCGAAGAGATTGCCGCCACGATCAACCAGCTTGCGCGAGCGCTTCCATCCGCCGACATTCGTCCGGTGCGGCAAATCATGGAGGGCGTGGCGCGTGTTCTTGACAAGACTCGCCCCACGCTGCTGGCCGCCGTCGCGCTCATCATCCTGACGGCGGCGTTGTGCGTGCTCTCTACCCTGATAGGGTGGGTGTTCGACCGCCGCCGCGACTTTGCCATCATGAAGGCTCTGGGTGCGTCGGGACGCTTGCTCAATGGATTCTTCGCGGCC
>WNFA01005113.1_pt1 | contig 10960 bp, 14 predicted proteins | sample 5400481 | NCBI WGS metagenome assembly WNFA01 (sample SAMN13153340, study PRJNA577476) | soil metagenome | isolation source: 120 cm saprolite under Douglas fir tree site 2 hole 1 replicate 2 | place: USA:California | collected 2015-04-18 | reverse complement strand
CGACATAGCGGGTAAAACGCAATTCAATCTCTTTCGCTCCGTGGAGACCCATCCCAGCCCCCTTGTTTCAGTGGGATTCGCCTCCATAAATGATTCTCAAATACCCGAAACTGCGGCTTTCTGACTCAGTAGTACTAGGTCATGTCCGGAGATTAGTGCATGCTTGAAACCTGCCTCCAGCTCCAGATATGACTTGAGCGAAGCGAAGAAATAATGAGCGGCGTCATCGAGGGGATGCAGCACGCTGTTGTGCTTAGTACAAAGGCAGTTTGCTCGGAGATTTTGAGGCGCAAGGATCCTTTCTTCGCCGGCTTCCAGCCAAGGAAGGCCGGAAATGGAGAAATCGCCGTCGGCCATCAAAACCCGAATGACTGATTCTGAGATTATGTGTTCGCCGGAGATCGGCCCCACGCACGAGCCCAGCTCCTTCATGTAGCATTTGTCTGCGGTCGATACTGGCGGCAAAGCCCTCAATCCTAGCGGGGCGGGAGCCTTGTGCCAGTCGCGTCCGTCGAAGCAGCAAAGGCGCGCGGATTTTGCAGACCCGCAAGGACATGGCCCGTTTAGGACGGCTTCCTTTTTGCGTTTTGCTTCGCCCATGCGTTTTCCTCGGCTCGCGCGAATCTGGAAAGGTAGCTTCAGGTAACTTGCTCTGGTTTGCCGCGCACAAAGCGGGGTCGGCCCCGGGCGGCCGCCCGCGATCTCCTTCCGGCGCTTTGACGGCCCTTTCTATGCCTTCCCAACTATTCCGTCTGACATGGATTAGAGAACAGGGCTCCCGGTGGGTGTCGCGATGTTGCGGATCCCTGACTCAAACCTCCGCCTCCAAGGCAATTCATCCCCTGAAGATCGCGGCTTGAGGTTCGCTGGAGATTCGGCCCTTTGACGCGTCATTCCGACAAAGGGAAAACCTATTGCGGTTTCAATGTAGGTCTATCAACGCGTTTGTCGGAATAGTCGTTGATTTTCCAAGCCAGTATGGCCCCTGATTGCTTGCGCTAGCGGAATGACTTCGTCACCTTCTAAAGAGATCGCAGTGATACGGTCTGCCCACCACTGCATCATTCGTCGACGGTCAGGCATCCACTCGGCAGCGTTGTAGGCGCGACGTACCTCATTTCGTTCCACGTGCGCAAGCTGACGTTCAATCCAATCACGGTTGAAGAGGTTGCTTTCATTTAGGATCGTCGACGCCACCGCGCGGAATCCGTGCGTCGTGGCACGGCCGTGATATCCCATCCGGTAGAGGGCATAGAGCATCGTGTTGCTGGACATACAGCCGCCTTTGCCTGGCGAAGGGAAAATATGGGAGCTGCTGCCCGAGAGCGCGCGTAGTTCACGCAAGGCCGCCACAGCTTGGCGCGACAGAGGCACCAAATGTTCCAGACGCATTTTCATGCGTTCGGCCGGAATACGCCACAGAGCGGAATTTTCATCAAGGTTCTCCAGTTCACTCCACCTGCCTGCACGCAATTCGGTTGTGCGAAGAAACGTCAGGGTGACCAGTTTCAACGCAAGCTTGGTCTGCCGCTCGCCGCTGTAGCTTTCCAATTTTTGCAAGAACGTTGGCAGCTCTGAAAGCGGCATCGCCCTGTGACGTTGCGGCTCTCCAGTGGCACGTAACGCGTCCTTGAGATCAACGGAGGGATCCCGTTTTGCTCGACCGGTCACGATAGCGAAGCGGAATATTTGTCCGACGAGCTGCTTTAGCCGTCGCGCCGTTTCGTTCACTCCGCGCTTCTCGACCTTGCGCAGCATGTCCAGCAGTTCCGGCGGTTCGAGCGCCGCAATCGGACGGCGGCCAATCGCTGGGAAAGCATCCGCCTCCAGACGTCGGAGGATCTGCGCAGCGTAATAGGGGCTACGTGCACCCTTCCAGTTTTCGTGCCACTCGCGCGCGACCGCTTCGAAGGTATTGTCAGTCGCAATCTTCGCGGCCCGTTTACGCTCCCGTTTCACCACGGAAGGATCGATGTCAGCAGCGAGGTTACGTTTGGCTTCATCCCGCGCAGCGCGCGCCTCCATCAACCCAATGGCCGGATAGACGCCGATTGCAAGGGTGCGTTGCTTGCCGTGCCACCGATAGGCCATGCGCCAGTATTTGGCTCCGTCAGGATTGACTAAGAGGTGCAAGCCACCGCCGTCGGAGAGCTTGCGCGGCTTGATTTGCCCCTTGGCATTCCGGCACTTCGTATCCGTGAGCGGCATGTTGGTATCTCGCTTTGGCATCGATAAGATACCAACAAATATGCCAACAAAACGACGGAATGTTAGCAAACAGCACGCGAACGTCGGCGAACGTTTAAACGCCGTAGACCGTTGGAAAATTGGGAAAAATATCGTTTGAGCGGATGACGACGAATGGTTGAGAACGCTGACGGACTAACAATGTGGTGGGCCCGGCAGGACTCGAACCTGCAACCAGACCGTTATGAGCGGGAGGATAAAGGTTGGTTTCGTTGATTTTTCTGCATTTTCGTTGGGTATTGATCGTGTTCATTGCGTTCTGAGGAGATCGTTTCTGGTGCGAAACTGGTGCGGGTCGTTCGCAATCCAAACTTGGATTGGGGGGTTTGCCGCGACTGGCCGCTTGTCAACTTTTCGAACCGTTTAACAACGAATCTGGGGGGCAGGAGTTCGAATCTCTTCGGGCGCGCCACTCTACGCCAAAGCACGACATCGCGACCAGCAGGTATCCTTCCTACGCAATCGCTTCCGCCAAGCCGAGTTCACGCGGCCGTGGCATCAATCGAGCGGCGTATCACCCGCTGTACTTCCGCGTTCGACAGGAACAAATCGTGGTTGATGATGCCCCAGCCTGCCTCGGAAGCATCGATCACGCGCACCCCGAGCCGCTCGATGGCGACCTTCTCGGCGGCGCCGACCCGTGTCATCCCCCCGGCGATTCGCCCCGACAGCGCCAGCGCACGATCGTTCGTCGCGGCGATGACGGTGATCTTGCGGGCGAGCGGACCTATGCGGTTGATCGCCGACGAGAACACGTCCATGTCGATGTCCGGCGCGGCGAACACCACGGAACCGATCCTGTCCGCAACGGTGTCACCATATCGTGCATGGAGCTGACGCAGGCTTTCGAGTGTCAGCATGGTTCCCATGCTGTGCGCGACGATGTGGATGCGGCCGGCGCCCGGAGTCGCCACGATGGAATGGAGCACGCGTTCGAAATCATCGCGGGACCACATCGCGCTTTCGCGGTCATAGGCGTAATCGAACAGTCCCGCCTTGGATGGCCAGGAAAATACCATCGTCCGGCCGCGGAACTTGATGCCATCGGAGAGGTGCGCGGCATCCAGCGCCGCCGTCTCGAACGTCTGTTTGAAACCGTGCACGTAGATCAGGACGTCTCCTCCGCCGCCGGCCTGCGCGAGTTGGTCGGCGGCGGCGCGACGATGGTCCTTGTGCTGTCTCTCACAAATCAGACTGGTGCCTTCGACGACATTTACTTTCAAGGGCGCTCGGCGCGGGGTTGTTCTCCCGTGCCATGCTCCCGAGTGATCAAGTCCTCGAGCCATAGCTGCTCATTCCCCTCGGCGGGAACGCGCGTCGACTGCAAGGGCCTCGTCCAGTTGCACGCTTGCGGATGATAAAAGACTTCTCGACCGCCCTTCGCCAAGATCGCGAAAAAAACATAGCGCTGTCCAGGTTGAAAAAAGAATTCGCAGTCCAGCGTTGCGTAGACGTCCATCAGCTTGACGGTGCGAGCGAGCTTTTCATGGCCTTTCCATACGCGCTCGACCTCGATGAGCCATGCATGATTTTCTGCTTGGACGACCTTGCCGGTAAACACATATTGGGCGCGGTCGAAGCCGGCTTCGGGAGAGATGGGATCACATGGACATGCGAGTGCAGCGCCCGCGCCCCACATCCAACAGATCGCCAATACAAGGAGCCTCTCCAGCTTTTTCATTCTTCCCCCACCGATACGTGTTCGGCCCAACGGCGATGACTCTCCTACCACCGCACGCGCATATCTGATCACCGATGCGCGCCACTTGGGCCGGACCGTTGTATCGGGAGGCACGGCAGCCCTTGGATCAATTTTCGTAGATGCTGAGCCACAGGTGATTGGCAGGAAAGCTGTGAGCCACCACCCGGCGCTTAGCTCGCCGCGTCCTTGATCGCCGTCTCGAAGCTCTTTGCGTCGAAGGCCGGCATACTTTGGATCCGCCCCAGACCCTGGGTCGCGTACCAGACGGAGAACGCGAGCATCGCCTCCGGATTCGGGGCATCGACGATGTCGATGAAATCGTAGTAGCCCTGCGTGTAGTGGATCGACTCGATCTTGATGCCCAGCTTGTCGAGCTTTGCCTTGGCCTTGCCGATCCGCTCCGATTGCTTGCTTGCCCACTCCGGGCTCAGATTACCAAGCAGCACATATTTCATGGCCACCTCCACGTGACGTTGATCATTCTGCGCGAAGGACCATACAATTATACACCTTCCGGCGACCCGTGCCCATGCCGTTCTGCGTAGCGGGAACGGCGAGGTACGGGCTCCCGGGCCCCGTATCTTGGCCGACAAGCCCTACAGCCAGCGCCGTACCCGCGCGCGGTAGCGGCGATAGACGTCCCCGAACTTGTGCTCGAGATAGGCTTCCTCGCGGGTGATCACGCCGTAGCGGATGACAAGCGCGAAGGGCATCAGCGTCATCAACAGCCAGAGGCTGTTGAAGGCGATGGCCAAGCCGATGAGCCCCAGCACCATGCCGAGGTAGATGGGGTTGCGCGTGAAGCGGTAGGGGCCGGTGTCGACGATGGTGGTGGTCGGCATATTGGTGGGTACGTTCGAGCCGGCCCGGGTCATGGTAGCGATCGCCCAGGCGGCCAGCGCGAGCGCAAGGGCAAATACGATCGCGCCGAGCCAGCCTGCAGATACCGCGGCCGGCAAGAACGGCAAGGGCATCAGCCAGTTGAGCGCGAGCCCGGCAAGCACCGCGAGCGCCCACGCGATCGGCGGCCGGACAATGACATTCGCGGTATCTGCCGTGTCAGCCATGGCGGGACCGGGGAACCTGCGCTCCTTTTGATGTGGCCAACTGGAGACTATTTGCAAGCGTAGCGCAAAATCGCAGGCAGTTCGAGATTTACCGGTTGGAGCGCGTGGCAGGCCGCGGCATCATAGCGCCACGGCGAAGCAATAGTTCCCATCTTCATCGACCGTGGCGCGCCACTTCGGTATGGAACCGTCAGCACTTTATGCAAGACGCCGACGCCCGAGCGCCCGCGGTCACTAGTGCGCAGCGCGTGCCGCGCCTGGCGCCGCTTGGCTGAGCCCCAATAGCGCGACCGCGGCGCCCACGACGTAGATGATTGTCCCAAGATAAATCGGCCCGAGGTGGCTCACCCAGTCGTAGTTGAAGTGCCCCATGTAGTGCAGCGGCAACGCCATGGCCAATCCTACGACGGGCACGATCACGCCCGTTATCCACGCCCACCATAAACCGTCGCGGACCCCGTACCAGGCTAAGCCGCCAGCGGCGATCGCGGTAGCGGCGATGAACCCTGCTGTGGCCACGTGCAGGTGCGTGATGTAGCCCATGATTGCCGGGTTAAGCCGATCGAGTTGCTGCGTCGTCACGCCGTTCAACGTCTCGACGCCGATCTCGAATCCACTACTCGTGAAGGCCCGAAAAAAGAACACGGCGGCGTACACGAGGAATATCACAGCCCCAAGCACCATGAGGCCTGCGCCATTGCGCAAGGATTGCTCTCTGGACATTGTTTCCTCCTTGGTCTGGACGACACTGCGCTAGACGACCACGGATGAGCATGAAGGCTAGCATTCTGCCGGGCTGGTCGGAAGCAAAAACGCATCGACAGGCGCATTCCGGCGCACAATTTCGGATTTGTCTCGTGTGCGACGCCACACGCGCCGCGCCCTATCGAAGGGTAACCACCCTGAGATATCTGGAAAACCGCTGCGCATGAGGCGTAGCGAAAAATAGCAGGCCGTCGCAGATTCAGCGATTGGGCCGCGTGGCAGGCCGCGGCATCATAGCGCCACGGCGAAGCAATATTGCCCATCTTCATCGGCCGCGGCGCGCCACAGAAAGTACTGCGGCACAGCGACCGCTATTATTCCAGAAAATATGTGCCGTATAAGATTCTTGGATTGGTACGGCATTTGGACGGTCTTTGGCTAATCAAATCGCAACCATTTCGACGCAACCTTAGGTCCCCATCACGGGAGAGCATATGACCCTCAACGGCACTGACACCAACCCGGTCCGATTAGGAAATCGCTTTGGCTGGACACTCCCGATGCGGACCGAAGATGGAAGGGACTTTCGAGTCATTGTCACAGACGATGCGCTATTGGGCATAGGAGCACCGTGTGTGAGTGGCATTCCCCAAGTCAGCGGAAAATACCGTTCGACAATTGAGGAGATAGCGGCAGCCAAACACGGCGGCGGTCTTATAGAGCAAGACGGGTCTATTCTCATCACGCAGGCCGATGTTCACTGAAAGAGGAACCATGCCCAACACAGACATTTTTGAGATCAAATTTACTGTCAAAGAGAACCATAGTGGCGACGCGTTCCTAGAAATTGAATGGATGAAACAGACTCAGCGTCACTCCGACGACGGTTTTGAGCGCTTCCTTTAATCATGGGAGCGTGCCGATTACTGAATAGCCAGCCCCGCTCGTAAATTCCAGCAAGTCTCAGATTTACGACCCGTGACGCAGCGATTGCGACGCGCGCCCGCCTCTGAGACCGTCGAGGATCGCCAGCGCGCGCGCCATCGAAAAGTCGCGCGTCACAGGGTCGAACGCCTTCGGGCTCCCGCGCATCATGTAGCCGTGGCGCACGCCCGGAAAGATGTGCACTTCCACGTTCTTCATACGCGACGGTATAGCGCGATAGGCGTCCAGCACCTCGACCGGCGCCCGGTGATCCCGGTCGCCCCAAATGATGCAGATGGGCTCGCCGACGCCATCAAGTTCTTGGATGTAGTCCAGCATCTGGGTTCCATGGCAGGAGATGCCGGCGGCGTAGCCGAGGCGTTTCGGCCCGAGGATCGCGTAAGGGCCGCCGTAGCAGAAGCCCATCGCCGCAGCGCGGCCGTTGAATTTCGGTAATGTGCCGAGATACGCCAAGGTATCCGCCATATCGCGTTCGCCGACCTTGATTTTCTCGAGGCGAGGCTGCGAGCGCTGCGCGGCGCGGCCATCGTCGTGGGAAAGCGGCCCAGGAATCGAGCGCCAGAACAGGTCGGGCGCCGCAACAAGAAAGCCGTGCGCCGCGAACTCGTTGGCGATGGCGCGGATGTCCACATCGACGCCATGAATGGCGGAGGCAGCACAATGGCTGGAACCGGATCATCGGTCTCGGGCGTGACCAGATAATCAAACTCGCCTCCGTCTCTTGAGCGGATGTTGATGGCCTTGCCCACCATGGCGCGCCTCTACTCGCCTGTTTGTTTTGAGCCACCCCGATCAAGCGCCGGTGGGTTGAAACAACCGGTTGGGACTGATTTGCTCAAGCATCATGATTTCTCGATCAGGCGCCTGGAATTCGCCATCAGGCGAGAGCAACAAAATCGTGCTCACCAATCCCCTGCAAAACTAGAAACACGGCTGATGTGTCACCAGCGTTAGTGACAAGATGAGGGCGTCCCGGACGAACAGCATAAGTTTGACCTACTGTTAGGCACACCTCGTCTTCAGGCTCACGTATAAAAATGCGTATTTTTCCGTTTATTACGTAGAATGTGTCCTGCACTTGGTAATGCCACGGTACTGTTTGCGTCGGACTTATCTGCAACTCGGCGATTCGAAAGCCGGGCCGAGCGGCGTAGCAGGAGCGACGTTCAACCTCGTAGTTCCGACTTGTGTCCTTTAGCGGTCGCATGAGGCTCTCTCCATTTCTGCGGAATAGCGCGGTGGCGGTCAGCCTCACTCCGGTCTGATGTTGGCCGCTCGGATCACCTTGCCCCATTTCTCGATTTCCTCCGCGATGAGCTTGCCGAAATCGGCGGGCGAGCCGCCAAGCACCGTGCCATCCAGGTCGGCAAGCCGCGCCTTGATCTTGGGATCGGCGAGAGCGGCGTTGATCTCCTTGTTGAGCTTGTCGACAATCTCGGTGGGCGTATTCTTGGGCGCACCGAGGCCAAACAGCGTGCTCGCCTCGTAGCCCGGGACGAACTCACCTACGGTCGGGATGTCCGGCAGCGCGTCCGAGCGCGTCGTGGTGGTTATCGCGAGAGCGCGCAGCTTGCCGGCCCTGATGTACTCAATCGACGGGGCCAGGTTGACGAAGACCACCTGCACCTGCCCGCCGAGCAGATCGGTGAGCGCGGGCGCCACGCCGCGATAGGGCACGTGCACAATGTCGAGGCCGCCGGCCTCTTGCTTGAATAGCTCGGGGGTGATGTGGCTGATCCCACCGACGCCACCCGAACCGTAGGAGAGCTTGCCCGGATTAGCCTTGGCATAGGCGATGAACTCGGGAAGCGTCTTGGCTGGAACCGAGGGATGTACCAGCATGACAAGGGCGCCGCGAATGACGCTCGCGACCGGCGCGATGTCGCGAATGAAATTGAAATTGAGTTTGTCGTAAAGCGTCGCGTTGATCGCGTTCGCCGGACCGACCAGGAGCAGCGTGTAGCCATCCGGAGGCGCACGCACGACCGCCTCGGTGGCGATATTGCTGCCGGCGCCCGGCCGGTTCTCGATGACGAATGGCTGGCCGAGCCGCTCCGACAACCATTGACCGATCAGACGCGCGAGGATGTCGTTCGGGCCGCCGGCGGCAAATCCGACGATGATACGCACCGGTCGCGACGGATAGGTTTGCGCCCAAGCGAAGCCCGATGCGGCCGGGAGGGCCGCCGCGGCGGCTGCCAGATGCAGAAATTGGCGGCGTGGAAGTTTCATGGCGTCCTCCTCTGGTTCCGGGCTTGCGAGAGGTACGGTCCTGGGTGGCCGGCTATTCCGCGAGGTCGACGCGAAAATACGTGAATGCGGCTATGCGCGCATAATGCTATGTTTTGATATGGTTATATCAGTCTTGCAATGGGTGCCGAGATGCAGTTGAGCGATCGTATCGGACTCCGGATGAAGCTGCACGACCTCCATGTCCTGATGGCTGTCGTGCAGGCCGGCAGTATGAGCAAAGCAGCGGCGCTCCTCAACACAACCCAACCCGCCATTTCCAGATCAATCGCGGAATTGGAACGTACCATTGGCGTGCGACTGCTTGAGCGCAACCCCCAGGGCGTCGAGCCGACCGAGTACGGTCGCGCCTTGCTCGATGGCGGAGTGGCCGTATTCGATGACCTGCGCCAAGCGGTGAAGAACATCGAGTTTCTCGCCGACCCTACGGCTGGGGAAGTGCGGATCGGATGCACCCCCATTCTGGCCGCAAGCTTTGTTTCTGCCGTCGTTGATCGGCTCTCCCGGCGCTATCCGCGCATCGTGTTTCATCTCGTGACCGCATATCTAGAGCCACTGCGCCGTGAACTGAGCGAGCGTAACGTCGATCTCTTGATCGTACGGAGATTCGGCCCCACTGCAGACGAGCGACTGGACTTCGAATTTCTCTTTGATGACTCCTATGTCGTCGCGGCGGGCGCGCAAAATCAGTGGGTTCGGCGGCGCAGGATCGAGCTTGCCGAACTGGCGAGCGAATCGTGGACGCTGCCACCGCCGAAAAGCGTGATTGGGTCGATCGCAATAGAAGCCTTTCGCGCCTGCGGGCTCGATTATCCCCGCACGACTGTGGTTACCGATTCCCCCGAGGTGAGGATTAGTCTCTTGGCGACCGGGCGCTTTGTCACGATTTTCCCGGCTTCCGTATTGAGATTTCCCACAATGCGCTCGGAGATCAAGGTCTTGCCCGTTAAACTGCAAATGGCCCACGTGCAAAACGTAATCGTCACCCTAAAGAACCGCGCGCTCAGCCCCGTCGCGCAGCTTTTCATTGACTGCGCCCGCGAAGTCGCAAAGCCGCTGGCGAAGCGAAAATGATAGATGCCATGTCGAGTTGTGGCACATCGTGTCGATCCCCAGGGTGGTTCGGCACGGCGGCTATCGAGGGGATTGTGTTGCAAAACTCTTTGCTGCGCCACTTCGGTATATTTCTGAAGGGCCTGCAATTCGTCCGCGCGCCGATCGCTTGCCGTTCAACGGCTGTCGAACTGATACGCTCCCGTCGCAAACGGTGCGCTCGACGTGCGATTTTGATGACAATCGGAAGGAGGTGTCGGCAACGTCCAGAGCTTCATTTATGGGTATGAGGCTGTCGGTTTCACGTCCGCTTAATCTCCAAAAGCGGCGCTATAGCGGACCTCGCGGCATGTCTCAAAGGTGCCAGAAGGCGGCATCTGAAGATGCTATCCCTACGAAAAAGAAATCCTCTTTGCGTCTTATCCTCCTGGCTTTCGGCGCAGCAAAAGCGCAGCTTCACTGGGCCTTGATGCGCGCCTCTCGAATGACCTTTGCCCATTTGGCGCCCTCGGTCCTGAACTGGGCAGCAGCCTCATCAGGCGTATTGCCGACTGCCTCGAAGCCAAGCGTCGCCATTTTCTCCATGATGTCCGGCAGCGCGATGATCTTGACGATCTCGCGATGGAGCAGCGTGGTAATCTCCTTCGGTGTTCCGGCAGGAACGATGAACGCGAACCATCCCTCGCCCTCTACTTCAGGATAGCCGGCTTCCGCCATGCTGGGCACCTCCGGCAGTGCCTGCGACCGCATCTTGCTCGTTACAGCCAGCGCGCGCAGCTTGCCTTCCTTGATCTGCGGCACGGCCGGTGGCAACGAGGTGAAGGCAATGGGCGTATGCCCGGCGAGCGTTGCGCCGACCGCCAAGCCCGCGCTGTTGAAGGGCACATGCACAAGGTCGAGGCCGAGCAACAGGCGGAAGTGCTCGCCAATGAGATGTGGCGGGGTCCCGGTCCCCGGAGAAGCGAAGCTGTATTTGGCGGGACCGGATTTG
>WNFA01005112.1_pt1 | contig 10960 bp, 5 predicted proteins | sample 5400481 | NCBI WGS metagenome assembly WNFA01 (sample SAMN13153340, study PRJNA577476) | soil metagenome | isolation source: 120 cm saprolite under Douglas fir tree site 2 hole 1 replicate 2 | place: USA:California | collected 2015-04-18 | reverse complement strand
AAGAACGCAGCGCTGCTTTGGTTGCCGAATACGCACTGGTCCCCGCCGTGCCTTTTCTGTCTGCCACGCTGGTATTCAAAATGATCGACGCGCCGTCATTCAGCAACGGAATCGCTTTCTGGATCGTGAAGTATGCTCCCTTGATGTTGATGTCAAACTGCTCGTCGTACAAGCTTTCGGATGTCTCGGCAAGTGGCGCGAACTTCGCGACTCCCGCGTTCACGAACAACACATCAATCTTGCCCAACTTTTTCGAAACCTCCGCATACAGCTTGTCGACGTCTGCGAGCTTGGCCACGTCTGCCTGCACCGCGAGCACCCCATTGCCGATCGTCTGCACCGCCTCGTCAAGAGTTTTCTTGGTACGGCCTGCAATGGCCACGCGCGCGCCTTCTTCCTGCAGGCGCTTGGCCGTCGCCAGCCCGATCCCGCTATTGCCTCCCGTTACTACTGCTACTTTTCCCTCGAGCCTCTTCATCGTTGCCTCCTGTCCTTGTCTGCGTGGTTCGGAAAGCCTTTCCACAGTGTGGATCCTATGCCGCTTCCGCGGCTTTCTGAATTTCTATATTTAGATGACTATCGAAGTAATCGGTTGCATCGTTTTTGACGATATTTCCTGGAGGGCGGATTCTTGTGGCTGGGAGGACGCCAGAACCGCTACACTGCGGCAAGACCTATGGACCGCGCTCAGGTTGAGAAAATATCAAAGGCCCTGGCCGACAAGACACGCCTCAGAATCTTCGAGGCCATTTCCGGTTCCGGACACATGAATTGCGGCGAAATCGTTTCCATGCGTGGCGTAACCCCTGCAACTGTTTCGCACCACCTCAAGATATTGAATGAAGCAGGCCTCATCGAATGCCGCCGCGAAGGGCAGTTTGTCTACAGTCAATCCGTGCCGGGGACGATTGAAGCTTACACGCAGGCCCTCTCGATGATGGTTCGAAGGAAGAAAGCTCCGCGGCGCAGCTAAATTGCGAGAGTTAGTTGGTGGGATTTCTTGGAAATTTGAAATACGGCAGCCGCACGCCCTGATCCATGATTTGATCCGCTCGAATACTTGTAGGAGCTTCGAATCCTTTGGTGCCACCGTTCGTTACATAATCGTCCTGATCTACACCGTCGCCGCTCACACCCAACCCACCGACTAGATTACCGCTTCGAAATAAGCCCGCACTCCCAGGGAAGAAAACGATTCCGCTCTTGTTCGCGTTCGCCGCTCCGCTCTGAAATCCCTGCGTGCAGGGATTTGCCAGGTCCATAGTGTATAAATTAAAAAACGGTCCCGCGCTTGAACCATCGATTCCCGGCGGATAGAATGGCTGCGCGCCAAAACTAATCGTCCGGTTGGTCACCGCTGTACCGATCGGCACACCGTTCAGATCCGCGGCCGTTCGAACGGCGCTGTTGAAATAGACCATGTTGCGCGCCTTGGAGGCGGCCACATCGATGCTGAAAACGGTGGAATCCAGCATTCGCCGCAATCCAATGATCGTTCCATCCAGGTCCGCCACCGCGATCACCATGCGAGTACGGGAGCCCAGCGGCAATCGAATCGCCGCGCGCGTCGTATTCGCCGTTGCTTCGGCGTTATCCAGAATCTGTTTCACCTCCGCCGCGCTCAAGCCGCCTAGCGGCCCCGCCGCCGGCGCAATCAAGTCGCCCTCCGGCGGCTGCCCCTGACTTTTTGTCGGCGCCACCAAATAGCTTCCCGTTCCCGCGATGGGCCCGGCAGAAAAACCTGCAGGCCGCGAGGTCTGACTCACGAAAGGCAGCGCAATACCTCCGATAAAAACCACTCCCGGAGCCGCTGGCGTCGGCCCAAACGTATCCGCTGGTCCGCTGCGCGCTGCTGTCGATCCCGCGAACGCCGCATACTCCGCAACATTCAGATTGGTCGAAGTCGTCACGACACCGATTCCGCCAACCACCACATTTTTGTAAAAAACCGGCACGCCGCCCGGATTCACCCCCGTGGCATTCGAATCTGTAATGTCGACTTTGCCGGTAACGACACCAAGCCCGAATCCACCGCCCAACGCCAGGGATGGAGGAATCTTGCTCTGGAAGACCGGGTCATTGATCAGGGTGCAGCCGCGATTAGTGTTCTCGATCCCGTACAAATCCGCCGGAGGTTGATTCATCACACCTGGAGGAAAATGAATCCCGCTGATGAATCGCACGGTTCGCGACGAGAGCGGCGCTTGATCGTTACTGAAAAACGCGCCTGTCCGCGCCAGCGCTACAGCCACTTCATCTGCGTTTTGCGTTTGTCCAAAATTTCCAGTGGTTGTCGCCGGCCCATTCTGCGTTCGAAACACTCCCAACACGAATCCCGCGCGGTCCACCACCGCCACGGTCATATCCACATTCACGGAATTCACCGCTGCCTGTACGATATTCTGCACGTCGGCAGCTTGCAGAGCTTGCACCGCCGTAACCGGCGGCACCACCGGCGCGCTACTCCCGCCACCACACCCGATCAGCAGCATCGCGAGCATCCCGGCAATTCCGAGCGCCAGGAAAATGCATAGCGCTAGCGTTTTCTTTCGCTGCTGCAATGCGCGCCGCGAATCCACTGGCTTCCGCAGTGTATGAGTTGTTTCCATCGTGCGAGTACCTTCGTTGGTACCACACTCGTTCATGGCCCCTCAACGGATTTGCCGGGACTTTGCGGCGTACTGGTGAACGGCCGCCGCCGTTCGCCGTGTTATCGAATGTCTCCATCTGTCCGGGAAAAGTGTTGCTCGCTGCTCGTCGATGTTGTTATCTAGTACGCGATTCCTGTTTCTTTCATCGATCCGTTCAGGCCGAGCGCATGATCCTTTTCTCTCCGCGGCAGGTTCGACGCGCGTTTTGCGCGGCTTGCTGCTTTGCCTGCCTCGTTTTTACGGCGCGCGCCGCCGCAACTCTCCCACGTCAATCTCCTTCCCCGGCGCAAGACTCCGCAAAACAGTCTCGCGAATCCGGTCCGCCGCTGCGCATCCCCCGCCAGCAAGCGCAGACCACCGCCGCGCTCGATGGCCTCGTCCGTGACACGGGCTCCTCCAATACTTCTCTACCGGTTCCCGCCGCCGTTCTCACGTTGCGCAATGTCCAATCTGGTCAAATCTTCAGCACGACTACTTCTGGTGAGGGCGTCTTCCGAGTTTTCCCGTTGCCGCCGGGCCATTACCAACTCCGCGTCGAAGCCAAGGACTACGCGCCGTTCGTTCTTCCCGACCTGGCCCTGCAGCCAAACGAAGTAGTGACCCTTGAAATCTCACTCGTCGCCGTTGCAGCCATGGAGGCGCGCTCCCGCCTGCCGCGTCTTCCCGAGCTTGGTCCCGCTCTTTCCGCCGAAGCACAACCTTCCTTCGGCACGTATCGCGAGTTTCGCCATCGCCTCGATTCCGATCCCAACTACATCGAGAATATTTCGCCGGACACGCTTCCTCCGGTGGCCGATGTCTACAACACAGTTCCGAACCGCTGGGCCCTCGAGCAGCCCGATTACCGCCGCTATTCGCAAAAAGGCGAGTACATTTATACCAAGCCTCGCTGGTACGATCCTTTCAATCGCAATCGTTTCAAAGGCGATGAGCCCATCTGGCCCGAGCTTCTTGGCCAGCAAGTTTTTCTGAACATCACCGCTTCTTCCGAATCTTTTTTCGATGGCCGCCGAGTTCCATCGCCCAGCAACGTCAGCAGCGCGCGTCCGGGCAGCTCCGGTTTTTTTGGCAAAGGCGAACAAGCCTTCTTCGATCAAACGCTTCGTTTCGCCTTCGACTTATTTCACGGCGACGCTGCCTTCAAGCCCGTGGATTGGCGCATTCGAATCACGCCCGAGCTCAGCCTCAACAATTTGAGAGTTCGAGAGCTCGGCCTCGTCGGCCCCGATCCCCGCAGCGGTACCAACCGCTTCGACGATCATGCCGGCCTGCAGGAAGCCTTTGTCGAGGTGAAGCTCCACGACCTCGGTCCCAATTACGATTTTATCTCCGCGCGCACCGGCATCCAGCAATTCAACGCCGACTTCCGCGGTTTTCTTTTCGTCGATGAACAACCCGCCCTGCGCATCTTCGGCAACCTGCACAGCGATCGCGTCGAATACAATGTCGCCTATTTTCATTTTCTCGAAAAAAACACCAACAGCGGGCTCAACACTTTCGACCGCCGCCACCAGCAGGTCCTTCTGGGCAACCTCTATCTCCAGGACTTCTTTTTTCCCGGCTATACTGCGGAGTTCGTCGCTGCCTGGAACAAGGACGACCCCAGCCTCCACTATGACGACAACGGCTTCCTCGTTCGTCCTGCACCCATCGGCAACGTTATCAATCAAAATCCCGGCGCCGGCCCTATCCTCCACGGCATTCGCGTCGGCTACTTCGGCTGGCTCGGCAGCGGCCACATCCGCCGGCTCAATCTTACGCACGCTTTCTATCAAGCCATTGGTGGGGACACGTTCAATCCCATCGCCGGACGCCGCGTCAGCGTCAACGCGCAGATGGCCGCTGCGGAAATTTCCTACGATCGGGACTGGATTCGTTATCGCGTCTCCACTTTCTACACTTCTGGCGACGCCAATCCCCGCGCCGGCCGTGCCCGCGGCTTTGACTCCATCGTCGATCTCCCCAATTTTGCCGGCGGCCTTTTCAGCTTTTGGAACCGCGAAGCCATTCGCCTCCTCGGCTCAGGTATTCTGCTCACCACGCCCGGCAGTCTCATTCCTTCTCTCCGCGCCAGCAAAGAAGAGGGACAAGCCAATTTCGTCAACCCAGGAATTTTCCTTGCCAACGCGGGCGCGGACTTTGACATCACTCCCAAGCTGAGAGGCTTCGCCAATTTCAATTTTCTCCGCTTCGAACGCACCGAGCCGCTCGAATTCCTTCTCTTCCAATCGCCTATTCATCACACCATCGGCGAAGACTTTGGCATCGGCGTCGAGTATCGCCCGCCACTCAGCGAGAACATCATCCTCACTGGCGGCGCTTCCGCATTGCAGCCCGGCCAGGGTTTCAAAGATATCTACACAAGCCGCACGCTCTTCTCGCTTTTCGGCTCCGTGAAGTTTACTTTCTGAGATGCGCCGATCATGAACAGCGAACGCCAACCCGTTTCGTCCTCTCTGCGAACCCTCTGCGTTCTCTGCGTCTCTGCGTTGTCTTTTTTCTTGGTGATGCGCGCCAGCTCGAACCCCCAGGCAAATGTTCCGCAAGAGACAGCTCAGTTCCGCGGCCAATCGCAGGAAGAAGCCGATCGCAAATCCTCCGGCTGCATCTCCTGCCACACCTCAACCGACGAACCCACGATGCATCCCACAAAGACCGTCCATCTCGGCTGCACGGATTGCCATGGCGGCAACGCTTCCGTCTCGGTCGCGTCCGGCATCGTGCCGAATTCCCCCGAATACAATTCCGCCAAGGAAAAAGCACACATCCAGCCTCGCGACGCGAGTTTCCGCAATCGTTCGAATCTTCCTGAGCGCACTTTCACGAAGTGGCTCAAGGAATCCGCTGAATACATCAAGTTCGTGAACCCAGGTGATCTCCGCGTCGCTTCGGAAACCTGCGGGGCGGCCGGCTGCCACGCAGCGGAGACGCGCGCGGTTTCCACCAGCATGATGACCCATGCCGGTTTCCTCTGGGGCGCTGCGCTGTACAACAACGGCGGCTATCCCGCAAAAAACACGCGCTTTGGCGAGAGCTACGACCGCGACGGCCTGCCGCAATCGACCAAGACGTCTCCCAAGCCCACACCGCAAGAAATCCGCGCCAAAGGCGTGATTCCCGAACTCGATCCTCTCTTCCGCTGGGAAACTTCCCAGCCCGGCAACGTCCTTCGCGTTTTTGAACGCGGCGGCCGCAAGAAAGCCGAGATCGGCAATCCCAATCGCGAAGAAGATCCCGGCAAGCCTGACGACAAGCTCGGTGAACGCGGCTTTGGCACCGGGCTGCGCACCGATCCCGTTTTCCTCGGCCTCCAAAAAACACGCTTGCTCGACCCGATCCTGTCGCTTCCGGGCACCAACGATCATCCCGGCGACTATCGCGCCAGCGGGTGCACCGCCTGCCACGTCATCTACGCGAATGATCGCGATCCATTGCATTCCGGCGCGTACGCACCATTCGGTCACTCGGGATTCAGCGCTACTTCCGATCCCACGATTCCGAGAAACGAGCCCGGCCATCCCATCAAGCATACTTTCACGCGCTCCATTCCTTCCAGCCAATGCATGATCTGTCATATCCATCCCGGCACGAACATGGTCACTACGTATTTCGGCCTTACCTGGTGGGACAACGAAATCGATGGCGACAAGATGTATCCGACCGAGCAGCGCAACCCGACGGAGGAGCAGCGCTATCAATCATTCGAACGCAATCCAGAGGGCGCCGCCGTTCGCGGCCTTTGGAGCGACGAAAAATTCCTCGAGAAAGCCGGCAGCCCCGAATTCAACAGGCAATTGAAGACCACGCAATTCGCCGATTTTCACGGCCACGGCTGGATCTTCCGCGCCGTTTTCAGTCACGACCGCAAGGGGAACTGGCTCGATAAGGACGGCGAGCAGATCGCCTTCGACGACCCCGACCGTTTCGGGAAAGCCGTGCACCTTGCCGACATCCATCTTGAAAAGGGGATGCAGTGCAACGACTGCCATTTCGCTCAGGACAATCACGGCAACGGAAAAATATACGGCGAACCGCGCGCCGCCGTCGAAATCGACTGCGTCGATTGCCACGGCACCATTCGAACAAAAGCCGCGTTGGTGACGTCAGGCCCGGCAGCGCCGGAAGGCGGCCGCCATCTCGACGCGCTCAGGACTCCGTGGAGATTGCGCCGGTTCGAATGGCGCAATGGAAAATTATTTCAGCGCTCCATGTCCGAAGAAAACAGAGAGTGGGAGATCGTTCAGACCATCGACACCATCACGTCCGGCAACGTGCATTTCAGTGAGAAGTCTCTTCGCGCCAAGCTGATGAACAAGGATGGCGTGGTCGCACCGCAAATGGCCGCCGATGATGCGTCCCTCGCTCACGCCAACAGCAGCATGACCTGCTACTCCTGCCACACTTCTTGGACGCCTACGTGCTTCGGCTGCCATCTTCAGATGACCGCCAACGCCCGCAAGCCCATGTTGCACAACGAAGGCCTGCTCACGAAAAACTACACCAGCTACAACTTCCAGGTTTTGCGTGACGACATTTATATGCTCGGCGTGGACGGCACCGTCACCGGGCATCGCATCGCGCCCGCGCGATCTTCGTGCGCCGTGCTGGTGAGTTCGCAAAACGCCAACCGCGATTGGATCTATTACACGCAGCAAACCATATCTGCGCCGGGCTACTCCGGCCAGGCTTTCTCAACTTTCGTACCGCACACGGTGCGCGCAAAAGAGACCAAACAGTGCAGCGATTGCCACATCTCTGCAAACAACGACAATAATGCCTGGATGGCGCAATTGTTGCTGCAAGGCACCAACTTCATGAATTTCATGGGCCGCTACCTGTACGTCGCCACCGGCAAAAAAGGCTTCGAAGCTATCGCCGTCGCGGAACATGACGAACCCGAAGCCATCTACGGCAGCGATCTCCAGCGAATCGCTTATCCCAACAATTACAAAACTTTTGTGGATCATCACCGCGAGCTCAGCAACGCCGGAGAACATTCTGGAAACGTCCTCGACATCCAGGCTCGCGGCGAATATGCCTACGCCGCCCTCGGCCCCGGCGGTCTGCGCGTCTATGACATCGCCAACATCGACAACAAGAACTTCTCTGAGAAAGTCACCACGGCGCCGGTCTCGTCCATCGGCCAGAAATTTTATGTTCCCACGAAGAACGCCATCGCCGTCGCCTCGCCCACCACACTCGGCGTCGATCCTCTCCGCCTGGAATTGCCTGAAAACGAGGAGCAGACGATTCACCTGCTCTACGGTTTCCTCTACGTTGCCGACAAAGAACAAGGTCTCGTCGTCATTGGCGATCCCAATCTCAAATCGAAGAGTCCGGGCGTCGGAACTCTTCTTGACGGCAATCCCGCCAATAATTTCCTGAAGCGCGCCCTCGCGTTCAATCCGGGCGGTGCCCTCACTGGCGCGCGCCGCATCACCATCGCCGGCACGTACGCTTACATCCTCACGGACAAGGCTCTTGTCGTGGTCGACCTCGACAATCCACTCGCTCCGCGGATCACCGCGACCATCGGCGCGCCCGCGCTCAATGATCCTCGCGGCGTCGCTGTCCAATTCCGCTATGCGTTCGTCGTGGATCGCGACGGCCTGAAAGTTCTCGATGTGACGGAGCTCTCGCAGCCGAAACCGGTCAGCAACGCGCTCGTTCCGCTCGAAGACGCGCGCAACATCTACGTCGCGCGCACTTATGCTTACGTCTCGGCGGGGAAGCAGGGCCTCGCCATTGTCGACGTCGAGAAACCCGACGCGCCGAAACTCGATCAACTTTTCACGGCCGAAGGCCAGCTCAACGATGTCAATGACATAAAAATCGGCATGGTCGCCGCCAGCGCGTTCGCGTTTGTCGCCGACGGGAAGAACGGCCTGCGCGTGCTTCAAATTCTTTCCCCCTGGGACGACCCAGCCCACTTCTCCGGCTTCAGCCCGCGCCCGACTCCGAAACTGATCGCCACCGCCCACACCCGCGGCTCCGCGCTGGCCGTTTCAAAGGGCATCGACCGCGATCGCGCCGTCGACGAGTCCGGCAACCAACTGGCCGTCTTCGGCCGCCGTGGCGCCCGCCCCCTCAACCACGCTGAATCGCGGTCCCTCTATCTCCATGACGGGCAGCTCTATACCGTCGCGGACTCCCAGGCCGCCCACCCGTAGCCCAATTCCTTTCCTCTTTCTCTATTTCTTCACCTCCGCTATCCCATTCAACACACTGAATTTGCGTCATTCCATTGCCATCTGGAGCACTCATCTCCTTTCCTTTTAACCGTTTATAGACAGCTCGCATCTAATCAAGGTATAATGGATCATTCACATCTTTAACGCATAGCACCCATCAAAATAATTCGTGGGGCAGTGTAGGGGGAATGCAGTTAAGGTGTATAAAGAGAGCGTGAGGAGGCTTCCCAGAGCGGGCCCACCAAGAAAGGCAGCAAGAGGAGTACCAGTACATGACGAAACAATTTCTACTGGCCAGCGATTTTGACCAGACGCTCAGCTTCAACGACTCGGGAGTCGTTCTCAGCGAACTGATCGGCTTTCACGGCTTTGATGACAAGGTGAAAGGTCTTTCCGAGATGAACCTCGTCCAGCAGGGCGCGGAACTCAGCTATCTCATTCTCCATGACCCGGACTTCCGCAAGGTCCGCCGCGAGCACCTCGTGGAAACCGGCAAGCGCATCCGCCTGAAGCACGACGTCGCGCTCTTTGCGCGCGCGCTGGACAATCTTGCCGATGGCTACAAGTTCCATTTCAACGTCATCTCCGCCGCGCCGCAGGAGATTATCCAATCGGCGCTCGAAGGCATCGTTCCGCCGGATCACATCTTCGGCACACGCTTCCGTTACAACGAAGCCACCGGCGAAGTGGACTCCATCATTCGTGCCTCCGCCGGCTGGGGCAAAATCACTGTGCTTGAGGAATTGCGCGCGAACCTCGGCATCAGCCACGACCAGATCATCTACATGGGCGACGGCAGCTCCGATCTGCCGGTCATGATGCACCTCAATCAGTATGACGGCCTCACCATCGCGGTGAGTGAAGCCAAGTTCATCACGCGCGTCGCCAAGCGCACCGTGCTCAGCGACAACGCCATGAGCGTCCTCGTCCCCGTGCTGGAAAAAGTTCTGCGATGGGACTCCGCTCGCATCCGGCGCCTCTTCGCTTCCTACGGCCTGACGTTGCTCGAGTGGGACAAGATGCGCACCGACCGGCTCACCATCCAGGATTCCACGGAGCACGTGTCGGTAGCCTCCGCGCCCCAACTCGACGCTCATTAAGGCCCATCTTCATTCCTGTTCGCAGGGGCGCCCGCCACGGCGGGCGTCCCTATTTTTTTCTGCTTACTCGAATCCCGCCTTCACTCTTCCTAAAAACTCCTCCGAAGAGGATAATTCCCTGTTCGGCATCCAACGAAAGGGCGATGCGAGAGTAGTGGCTAACATCAACACCAAGAAAGGCGTCATCGGCATCCTTACCGGAGGCGGCGATGTTCCCGGTCTCAATCCCGCCATCCGCGGCGTCACTCTTCGCGCCATTCGCGAAGGCTACCAGGTCATCGGCATTCGCCACGGCTGGGCCGGCCTCGTGGACATGGTCCGCGAGAAGGATTACGACAACTCCGACAACTTCTACCTTCTCGACGAAGAGATCGTCGATCGCGCCGGCCGCACCGGCGGCACCTTTCTCCATTCTTCCCGCACCAATCCCGGCCGCGTGGGCAAGTCCAGCGTCCCCGCTCATCTCAGGGAGAGATTCACCGCCGAGAAGAACGACCTCACTCCCGAAGTCCTCAAGAATCTCGCCTGGCTCGGCATTGATACGCTCATCCCCATCGGCGGCGATGACACGCTCAGCTATGGAGTTCGCCTGCACAAGGAGGGTTTCAAAGTTATCGGCATCCCGAAAACGATGGACAACGACGTCCCCGGCACCGACTACTGCATCGGCTTCAGCACCTGCATCACGCGCACCATTCAGATGGTCAACAGCCTCCGCACTTCCGCCGGCTCCCACGAGCGTTTCATGGTCCTCGAAGTCTTCGGACGCTATGCAGGCTTCACCGCCATGCTTCCCACCATGGCCGGCGCCGCCAATCGCTGCGTCATCCCCGAATACAAATTCAATATCGAGCAGCTCACTGAGCTGCTGGTTGACGACCGCCGCAAAAATCCCAGCAGCTACTCCATCGTCTTGGTTTCAGAGGGGGCCATGTTTGAGGGCGGAGAAATGGTCTTCGAAAGCGAAAGCACCGACGCCTATGGCCACAAAAAGCTGGGAGGCATCGGGGACATCGTC
>WNFA01010026.1_pt1 | contig 10961 bp, 7 predicted proteins | sample 5400481 | NCBI WGS metagenome assembly WNFA01 (sample SAMN13153340, study PRJNA577476) | soil metagenome | isolation source: 120 cm saprolite under Douglas fir tree site 2 hole 1 replicate 2 | place: USA:California | collected 2015-04-18 | reverse complement strand
TATGCACCTTTTCCCAACCATGCATGATGGTGGTATGATCTCGTCCACCAAGCTCCATGCCAATCTGAAATAATGAAGCACTCGTCTCTTCGCGCATCACGTACATCGCGACCTGGCGCGGCCAGACGATCTCACGGTCACGCTCCTTGCCCTTGAGTCGCTCGAGATCGACATTATAGTAGCGGCAGATGCCGACCAGCACATCAGCTATCGTCAAGGTCGAGGAGGGTTTACTGTTGCTATAGATATGCTCCAGCGCCTGTGATGCCAGGTTTACAGAGAGCGGCGCATCATGCAACATGGCATAGGCAATAACACGATTGAGAGCGCCTTCAAGTTCGCGCACACTGCCGCAGTCAGGGCGAGCAATATACTCTATCACCGACATAGGAATGGCAAAACGCAGCGACTCGGCCTTAGAGCGCAGGATTGCCACACGATGCTCGTACTCTGGCGGCTGGATATCGGCCAGGAGTCCCCACTCAAAGCGCGAACGCAAGCGGTCCTGTAAACTATGAATCGCCTTGGGCGGCCGGTCACTTGTGACAACGATCTGCTTACTCGCGTTGTGGAGCGTATTGAACGTGTGAAAAAACTCCTCTTCAGTAGACTCTTTGCCAGCAATGAATTGAATATCGTCTACGAGCAAAATATCGATCTGGCGATACTTTATACGAAACTCCTCAGTTTTTTGATAGCGGATTGCATTGATGATCTCATTGGTAAACTTTTCCGAGGTGACATATAACACGTTCAACCCCGAGGATTCACCAACGTGGCCGATAGCATGCAGCAGGTGCGTCTTGCCCAGGCCAACACCACCATAGAAGAAAAGAGGGTTATAGACACGCCCGGGGTCCCTGGATACCCTTAAGGAAACAGCATGCGCAAATTCGTTTGACTTGCCAACAATGAACGTGCTGAATGTATAACGTTTATTCAATAATCCTTCGCTGGCAAGGGGAAGGCCCAATTGCGTATTTTTGCTGGATCCTGGATATTCAACGTGACCATCTGTTCCCTGCTCTCCGGGCAAGGGCTCGGGGCGGAATCCATCTTCAGACGAACTCAGATGCGCAGCAGGAGCGCCTGGCACAGTTGAGTTTATTAAGCTGGGGGCGTCGGAGAGTGTTGGCCAGGTATCCAGAGAGGCTTTCAGCCGCTGTAAGGGGGCAGAGCGGCTCTTGGAGACCCGCTTAATGGGGGCTGGAACATCTGCATGCACGGGATCAGCAGCCTGGTCAAAGGGTTCCTTGGCCACCACAAAACGCACCTCTACCGGGCCACCTGTGATGTCTACAAGGATCGAGCGAATCAGATCAATGAAGCGCCCTTCCAGGTGGGCTTTGGCAAACGTCGTAGGCACTCTAACCACGAATATGCTATCCTCGAAGGAGAGTGCGGCAGTGCCCTGAAACCAGGTTGTAAAAACGGCTGGCTGGACTTTTGCCTGTAACCGTTCTATGGTAGTTTGCCAAATCTGCTTAGCATTCACACACACACCTCTTTGGGGACGTATGGTATCAGTTTGGTATACTTATGCGTTACTCCTAGTAGTACACCGAAATGGTCAGAATGAAGAAAGCAACCGAACGATTACATTCCTGGATAGCAGGGGATAATACTAGCACTAAATGAGAACGCTGTAAAGTCCTCTTTTTTGGTACCAAAAGAGAGCCAGTTCATAGATATGGTCTCTTCTGGTAGTATATACTTGTGCAGAAAATAAAAAGGAAAGGATGCGGGGGATGCCCCCGTTCCTCGTCAGAGAGCATAGCTCCCTGCCCCTATCCTTTGTGGCATGGGGTGGTGTTGAAAGGCAGTCCATCATGATTCTATTGCGAGCTTTGTATGTTGTAGAGCAGGGGCACAGCCCAAGAACAGGTGGGGAAGCGCCTCGCAATCGCTACCAAGCAAGGCTGTACCTGTCAATTCTCTCATTGTTAGCGAGTCTTGTTTTCGTGTCGTGCTCGGGCTTGAACTTTGGTGGCACCCCGGGAAAAGTGACTCCGACAGTAGGGTCATCACAGGTGGCATTATCACAGCTTCACTGGTGTGGCAAGCCACTCATGATTTTTCGCGATGAAGGTGCACCTCCACCAAGCAGCGTCACACCAACAGCAACGACGACAACTACGGGCACTCCTACAGCAACGGTAGGAAATACTCCTACTGCCACGGCTACCGCGACCCCAAGCACGAACCATCCAGTAACAATTACTGACTGGTCTCAGGTCAAGCCGAACCTGGGTTTTGTTGTCTACCTACCAGAGTCACTGCCGCAAAACTCCTGCCTGGTCAGCGCATCAGGAACAATCCATGATCCCATTTTCGGAGGGAGTTTCACTATAGGCTATCTGCTCCCCGATCATAGTTCGATCAGTCTGGCAGAAGCTCCACTGCGTTCACAAAGTCATGAGTTTCAGTGCAGTCCGTCCAGCATAGCAACACCGCATGCTTCGGGAACACCTACACCGGCCTCTGGTCCTGCTCAGGCGGCGCTGCAGCTCTGTTCGGGAGCGCGAGACAACACAAGCATTGTCTTTTCAGCAGGCGGAAGTACCAATTCATTGCAGCAACTTTTTGATGCACTGCAGCCGAATGTCAACTGGGTGCCTACCTCCTAGAGGGGGCTAGCCCTGGTTGCGAAGGGAAAATGAAATTGTGACAACTTTTTATACATTGTGCATGCCTGTGAAAGAAAACTTCACCAATACTCTCGGTTCTGGTATAATGGCAGCAGTCTTGAGTATACACGCGATTTTTAAGGACATACGTTATGGATAAGTGCCCCTATTGTGGTGCAGAAACGCGGCCAGGGGACAATTTTTGCTTGAACTGTGGCAACCGCCTGCTTTCGGCAACTCCCTCATACCAGCAGGCACAACCAGTTATTGGCGATGCCACGATTCCAGCTTCATCGGACAGTTGGTCGGCACCTGCAGCCGTGGCCACAGGAGCAGCAACGGCGGGCAGTGGCTGGAACGATGCTAGCGATCGGACGGTTGCAAACACATCGAGAAGCCGGGGTACTTTATCGTACGCAACGATAAGGGCGAGGTCCTGCAAGAATATGCATTGGAGAAGCTTGAAACCATCATTGGCCGCGCACCCGCAAGCGATATCCTGCTCTCGAAGGACAAGCTCACTTCGCGTCGCCATGCTATCGTCCGTTATGAAAACGGAGCATATGTGCTGACCGACGAGCGCAGCGCCAATGGCACTTTTGTCAATGGGCAACAGCTTGAAGAATTGACCCCACGCGTCCTTAAAGACGGGGATCATATTGGCATTGGGGAACACGAACTCGTCTTCCAAGCAGCTAAGGGTGCAAACGTAGAAGATTTGCCGACAATCGCTGTACCACTCAATGCGAACGCACAAGAAATGACTTATCGTACACGAGAGGATGAACATATGACAGCAGCACCAGGTAATGATTTTAGCACAGGCTCGATGAACGGAGACGGCGGTGTGGCACTTGACGTTCAGTCGCCTAGCGTACCTGTCACTCCAGCTCCAGCTGCATCTGCAGAGTCCGCGGTTGCTTCGTCTGCAGCGAACAGCGTTGCAGCTGCACCAGTGGGTGCTGAATCAGCGCCGTCCACACCGGGCGCAACAACCGCCACACCTGAAACGGGGATAACATTTAATCGCCTGACAAACCTGATCCCACCAACAGTTCCCGACATAGCGCAGTTGACGGTTGCACTGACCACATTGGATGGGCAGGTATCAATGCTGCAAGAGCAACTGAACGCCACGCAAGAAGCCATACGCAGTCACGAAACTGATATTGCCCAGGCAGCCAATCAACTCCGTTCTGGCGTTCGTCGAGTATCAGAGCGCATGGACAGTACGATTGCTAGCGTGGCCAGGAGCCGCGACGAAGGCGACTGGGCCAGCTTGATGCAACTGATGGAAGATGTGATGAACAATCCACGCGATATCGAATATGTCACAAAACTGGCTCGCAAAGCCCGCGAGTTAAATAAGGTCTTCCAGATTCACCAGGTTGTCCTCAATACGCTGGCCGAGTGCAACAGTTTGCTGCGCAGCCTCATCGGGGATGAGAAATCATAGAGAGGAGCCCCCAATGAACAAGTGCCCCAATTGCGGCGCGGATACACGGCCGGGAGATAATTTCTGCTTGAACTGTGGCAACCGCCTTTTCCCAGCAGCCTCTTCATCCCAGCAGAAGCCTATGCTAGGGGGTGATGCCACGATTCCCGGCCCGGATAACTGGGGCACACCAATGGATATGGCCACCATACCGGCAGCCGCACCCGGCGGCTGGTCTGAGAGCGACGACAAAACGATTGCAGCAAATGCGCCGGAGGAACTGCCCACTCTGCGGGCTGATGCAGGCGATACACAAGCAGCACCGGACACCATCGAGAATCCTGCTCGCTTTGTTGTACGTACACCCGAGAGCAGCGCCTCGCAGGAATACCTGCTTGACAAGAAAGTAATGACTATTGGCCGTGTGCCCGAAAGCGACATCTGTTTCCCGGAGGATAAGCTCGTTTCGCGTACTCATGCAACCGTCCGTTACGAGAACGGGGGCTATATACTACGCGACGAAGGCAGCGCCAATGGCACGTTTCTGAACAGCCAGGAACTGCCAAAAATGACGGACCAGGGACTGCGCGACGGGGATATAATCCTTATCGGCGACCAAGAGCTTACTTTGCGAACTGCTGCGCCGGTCCAAACGGGTATAGAAGAAGGCGAAACGGTTATCATAGCAATTGAAGCTCCTGCGGGCGAAGCGACTCAAGCGGACGAGGATGCGACACTTGTTGAGAATGATCCGCTGGGGACGCGTACCATGGAATTTGGCGGCCAGGCAGCCGCCAGTTCCTCTACTACAGCGGAGCCTCCCGCGCCACTGGAGGTCACACCTGTGGAATCCAGCGCAGAGCAAGCACCGGAGGTCCCGCCCCCACCACTTCAGCCACCTATGCCCCAGACAGGGGTTACTGTTAACAGCTTCACCAGTCTAGCTCAGCCTTCCCTGCCAGAAATGGCTTCCTTGCTGGCCGCATCTGCAACTTTGGAGCGAGAAATTACATCGCTCCAGCAGCAATTGAGCACTGCGCACGAGGCCATGCGCAACCATGATGCTGAAATCGCGCAGACGACCGACCAGCTCCGTAGCGCCATGCGCCGGCTGGCCGAACGAATGGACAACACTATCGCAGGAGTCGCCCGGAGCCACGACGAGAAGAATTGGGATGACCTGCTGCGGTTGATACAGGACACTATTAGCAAACCACGCGACATCGGAAACGCGATGGAACTTGCCCGCCGGGCTGTTGACGTAGATAAAGTCCTTCAAGTTTACCAGGGCGTTCTCAATACGCTGGCTGAATGCAATAGCCTCCTGCGTGGCTTGATCGGGGAGGAAAAACAATAGCAAACACATTCGATGCTATTATCATTGGAGCAGGACTGGGCGGATTGCTCAGTGCAGCACAGTTACTGCAGCGTGGGAAGCGTGTAGTTGTGCTTGAGCGATTGCCGCATTGTGGTGGGCGTTTCACAGCCAAGACCTTTCAAGGCACACAGATCAGTACAGGGGCGGTGCATATGATTCCCTTCGGCAGCAGTGGTGTACTGGCGCGTATGCTACGGCATCTGCAGGTGCCGCATCGTTTTTTTGATGCCGACGTATTCGGGTCATTCCACGTAAATGGTAAACAGATTCGCTCGCGGGGGCTGCTTGGCCTTTTCAAGGTCTTTGGGCCGCGCCAGTTCTTCTGGTTTACCCGCCTGGGCTACCTGATGTTCTTGCGCCGCCTGCCAGCGCAAGAACGCGGCCTGCCATTCAGTACCTGGCTGGAACGTCACATCGATGTGCAAAGAAATCCACAATTAATGGCATTCTTTGAGCGCATCTCACGCTTCGCCCTTAGCCTTGAACTCGACCAGGTCAGCATAGCAGAAGCTATTGAAACGACCAAAAATATGTTCAGCTATGGCGCACCGGGCATTGTGGAGGGTGGGTGCGGCGCATTGTCGGGCGAATTAGAACGGCGCATCGTCGAGCGGGGAGCAGAGCTACGCTTGCGCCACGATGTCATGCAGATTTTGCGGGAGGATGGTCACATAAGCGGGGTACGCGTGTGCAACAAGGCCAATGGAGAAGAAGCGATGCTCTACGCGCCGCTCGTTGTCAGCGATATTGGCCCGCGTGCCACGTATGCGCTGCTGCAAAATCAGCAAGTGAAGCAGGCCGAGGTGTTGAAAGAGCAGAGCGAGCACCAGGGTCAACAAGAAGCCATTGGTCTCAAGGTGCATATTTTGAGCGATGTCTCATTAATACCCCACAAGGGCATTATGTATTGCCTGGATACCAGGCGCATCGCGGGCATGGTGCAGCCGACCAACTGTGATCCGCGCCTGGCACCGGCCGACAAACACCTGCTCATCAGTCACCAGGTCATGCAGAGCAGCAATGTGGAGGAGGAGAAGCGGCTCGCCCTGGCCGACTTGCGCATGTTGTTTGGAGAGGCGTTTGAGAAGCACTGCCGCGTCCTGACCATGAGCGCCTATCGCGGCGAGTGGCCCGTCAACCGGGTTGCGCAGGGCGCGGATGTTGCCCCTGACACCTCTATCGAGGGGTTGTACCTGGTGGGTGACGCGGTGAAGCCGTCGGGGTACCTGATGGTTGAAGGAGTGGCACAGAGCGTGAATGAGCTGCTGGATATTATTGAACAAGGGATAGCTGATGGGCCACCCGGTACGCCTTCTATCAAGCGCACAGCTCAAACAAAGCAGCGCTTTACGCGCAATGTTGCTCCGCCGCCATCTCGCCTCAAAGCGCTGCGGTGGTTATGGGAAGCCCCTGGAAATTCGTAGGAGACTAACAAGTTATGCCCGCAAATGCCCCCCATTACTTGATTGAAGGCGGCGCCCCCCTTTACGGTGAAGTCCGACTGAGTGGAGCCAAAAACGCCGTGACAAAAATGGTCATGGCCTCTCTGCTCACGGTCGACCCCTGTATTCTACGCAATGTGCCACTGCTTGGCGACCTTGACCTGGCTATCGGACTCTGCCGCGACCTGGGTTCTGAAATAGATCTGCAAGATCACACTCTTTCTATCCGTACTCCCCACATCAACAAAGTAGCGGTATCAAGTGAGATAGGCAGTCTTAATCGCATGGCGGTGCTCACCATTGGTCCACTCATCCATCGCTGTGGCGAGGCCGACATTCCCATGCCAGGGGGAGATCGCATTGGCAGGCGCCCTATCGATTTTCATCTCAACGGGCTACGGGAGATGGGAGCCGAAATTATCGAACGGGATGGGCGCTACTATTGCAGTGCTCCTCGTGGTCTGCATGGCGTGACCATCAACCTGCCGTTTCCCAGCGTGATGGCTACTGAAAACTTCCTCATAACGGCTTCGCTTGTAAAAGGTGTGACCATCATCCAGAACGCCGCCCTGGAACCAGAAATTATCGACCTGATCAAGCTGCTACAGAAGATGGGCGCGATCATCGAGATTAAGGTCGACCGGCGCATTTTCGTCGAGGGAGTGGAACACTTGCACGGCGCGAGCCATACATTGCTCAGCGACCGCAACGAAGCCGTATCGCTGGCTATTGCGGCATACCTGACAAAGGGCGACGTTTACCTGCGAGGCGCTCAACAGGACACCCTGCTTACCTTCTTAAATACCCTTTCCAAGATGCAGCTACGTTTTGAAGTGGACGACGAGGGCATCCGCTTTATCAGCGATGCCGCACCTCTCCCGCCCATCGCATTGGAAACCGATGTACATCCTGGATTTATGACGGACTGGCAACAGCCATTCACCGTCCTGCTCACACAGGCAGACGGTATGTCGGTGGTACACGAGACGCTCTTTGAAGATCGCTTTGGCTATACTGCTACCCTCGAACGAATGGGCGCTCACATTGAGCTGTACAGCAAGTGCCTGGGCGAGGTCCCTTGTCGTTTCCGGGAAAAGCAGTTTGTGCATAGCATTGTTGTGCGCGGGCCGACGCCGCTTACAGGCACGCGACTGGATATCCCCGATATTCGCGCCGGTTGTTCCTATATCCTGGCGGCCCTCTGTGCGCAAGGTTTCTCGGAGGTGTACGGCATCGAGCATATCGAGCGAGGCTATGAAGACCTGGATGTGAAACTACGGAGCCTGGGCGCGCAGATGGAACGAATCACCAATGGGGAGGGATAGTATCTCTCTGATAGCGGAGGAAATCAGAACACATGCCTTCACCCCGGCAAGATGCATATCGTAGCGAACTACAACAACTGATCAACAGGGTAATGACAACTGCTTCCACGACCCGCAGTGTAGAGGAGCTGGAAGGCTACATGACCGGGCACAGCGCCTTACCGGGGCCGCGCATGAATACAGCGCTGGTTGGTGCCTTCGCCGATGTTATCGGGCGGCTGGTCACTCAACCCGCTATGCCACCTGTCGAACGGCTTGAGGCGCTGCTGGATGGCTGGGCAGCGCTGTCACTAGCCGGGGCGCCTGCAAATGATCCACGCGAGATACTGCCATCGACCGCGGTACTGACCTACGGGCAGGTAGCCGTGGCGCGGCAGGACTGGTGGGAGGATGAAGTTGCGAAACTCCGCAAGGCGGCATCGCACCCAAGCTGGCGGGTACGCGAGATGGTGGCAGCGGCATTGCAGCGCATGCTGGCTGCCAATTGGAAACGCACCTACCAGGTACTCACGAATTGGCTGCCGGACGATGATCCGCTGGTGATCCGGGCATCCGCTGCCGCTATTGCTGAACCACCCCTGCTCAAAAGTAAAGCTCGTGGCGATGATGCCCTGTTCATCCAGGCGCGTGCTGTCGAGTGGCTGGCTCGCCTGCCGCAAGAACGCCGGCGCGAGGAGGCCGTAAACGTGTTGCGTAAAGCGCTTGGCTACACCTTGAGCGTTGCTATTGCCGCGACACCCGAAGCGGGACTCGCGCTGCTCGTGCAATTGAGTGCATCAGCCGACAAAGATATACAGTGGATTGTACGCGAGAACTTGAAAAAGCAGCGATTAAAGCCCTATTTATACGAGTTGTCAACTTAGGCTTTGGGCGCCAGGTAGCGTTCGAACCACTGATGTGCCAGGATGTGACAGTACAACCACTGAGCCAGAGGAAGCACCAGAAAAATGAGCAATGCTTCAATGAACTTGTCCGGCGCGGGCGAGCGCCAGGCCGATGTCGTGGTGGTCGGCGCGGGTCTTGCCGGGCTGGCTGCAGCCCGGACACTGGCAGGGGTCGGTGTCGATGTAGTCGTGCTTGAAGCGCGCAATCGCGTAGGAGGACGAACGTACACGAAGCCAGCCAGCGACGGTACGCCACTGGACCTGGGCGCGCAATGGATTGGACCGACTCAGCACCGTCTAGCCGCGCTGGCGGAGTCAGCTGGCGTTACCACATTCCGGATGTATGACACCGGCAACAACTTACAGTTCCAGGATGGGCAACGAACGATCTACTCCGGCGCCATTCCCATAGATGATCCCCTGGTGGCAATGGAGACTGTAGAGACCATGCTTCAACTCAACCTCATGGCCAACGAGGTGCCGCTGGATGCCCCCTGGGAAGCAGCGAAAGGCGAAGAGTGGGATACCCACACCGTGGCTACCTGGATGGAAAACAACGTTCCGTCCCCAGAGGTACGCAAGCTGCTGGCACTTGCCATCCAATCCGTATTCTCTGCTGAGCCACGCGACATCTCCTTGCTGCATGTCCTCTTTTATATTCACTCGGCCGGGAGTCTTAAGCAGTTGATCAGTGTGACAGGAGGCGCACAGGAGAGCTGCTTTCATGGTGGAGCACAACGGATCTCTATAAAGGCTGCCGATGCCCTTGGAGTACGTGTGATTTTGAACGCGCCCGTGCATACGATTAGCCAGGATGATGCAGGCGTGCGGGTCGAGAGCGATGCACTCACAGTGAAGGCACAAAGAGCCATCGTTGCCATTCCGCCCACGCTAGCGGGGCGAATACGCTACCGGCCCATATTGCCTGCGTTACGCGATCAGTTGATGCAGCGTATGCCCATGGGAACGATTATCAAGGTGCACTGCCTCTATGAAACTCCTTTCTGGCGCGAAGAAGGGCTATCGGGCCAGGTGACCAGCGACACAGGATTGGTGCGCATTAGCTTTGATAACTCGCCGGAGAGCGGTACGCCAGGCATCCTGCTGGCTTTCATCGAGGGAGACGAGGGACGACGGTGGGGCCGCAGGAGTGCAGACGAGCGCCGAACTGCCGTTCTCCAGTGCCTTGCAGGTTACTTTGGTGAGAAGGCGGGCAGGCCATCCGAGTATGTCGAGCAAAACTGGGCCGAGGAAGAATACTCGCGCGGTGGCTATGGAGGCTACATGCCGCCCGGAGTCTGGACGAACTTTGGAGAGGCCCTGCGCACCTCTATTGGCCGCCTGCACTGGGCGGGAACTGAGACGGCGACGGTGTGGAACGGCTATATGGATGGCGCGGTACAGTCGGGTGAGCGCGCAGCGGGGGAAGTCCTGGCAGCGCTCGGGGCCGGACAGGAGCTTGCAGGGCGCCCGCAAGGGGCGCCCCTACATGTACCCGCAGGACAGGAGTGATTATTGATGGCAACACGAGAGGAACTCCAGGAGGCTCTCGATGACTATTTGGCGCAGGCAAGCAAAAGCGAGCGCGTGCTGCGCTCCCTGCGCAACTGGAACTGCGTCATGTATTTCGAGGCAACCGATATTGCCGCCAGTTTTACTATGACGATCAAGGATGGAAAGGCGACGGTGAACGAGGGCGCGCAGGGAGCGGCTGATCTCATTGTCAAGGGCAGCAGTGAAGACCTGGCCGATATTTTTTGGGGTGACGCAAACCCGGCCTCGAACTATATGCAGGGTGCAATCAAGATCCAGGGTTCCCAGGAGAATGTGATGCGGCTCGACGCCATGGCCATGCTGATCTACCTGGGCG
>WNFA01022223.1_pt1 | contig 10965 bp, 8 predicted proteins | sample 5400481 | NCBI WGS metagenome assembly WNFA01 (sample SAMN13153340, study PRJNA577476) | soil metagenome | isolation source: 120 cm saprolite under Douglas fir tree site 2 hole 1 replicate 2 | place: USA:California | collected 2015-04-18 | reverse complement strand
ATATCCAACTGCAAATGCTCGGGTCGCAGATCAACTACACCGGGGACTTTGTCATTCTCTCGGCCCAGGCGACGGACAGCAACCAGTTGCTATGGAATAGTTTGCTCGTCCAGGACTTGAAAACGAACCCGAAATACAAGAATATGCACCTGGTGACGATTATCAATCCCCCCGATGACTCAACACCCACGGCGGTTCAATATGCCCAGAGTGTTTTGAAAGAGTACCCGAGCATCAAGGGCATTATTGCGCCGACCACTATTGCCGTGGCCGCCGCCGCGCAAGTCATACAGCAGGAGGGCGTGTGCAACAAGTACGTCGTGACCGGTCTGGGAGATCCCAAACAGATGGAGTCGTACGTGACTTCAGGATGCGTCAAGCAGTTTGCCCTGTGGGGCTTCAGTCGTGAGGGACAGGTTGCCATGTGCGCGATGCACGCCATACTGACTCACCAGATTACCGGTAAGCAGGGTGACACATTCACCTGCGGCAATCTCGGCAGCTTTACGGTTGGAGCAAGTGGAACTGTGACCGCAGGGCCGCCGACGGTCTTCACAAACAGCAATCTGAATCTCTACACGTTCTGACGCGATGACCAGCAGTCGTTTGGTGTGAACGTGGCGCTGCCGGCTAACCACTGCGTCAGACACCCTATCCCTTTGAAGGGGATGGGCTTGCAGTTGGGGTGACTTCTGCCCGGCGGCTCGCAAGCCAATTCAAGGTCTGACTAGTCTCAGCCAGGGGAAGCAATTCCTAGCGGGCTACGTTACCGAGGAAAATATAGGTACCTTCAAGTGCCTGCTCTAGCTTGAAGCTCTACGAGCGTTGGTTAAACAGTCCTGCGGGGTAGGGACAACTCCCGCAAGGGAGGGAAACGTTTCTTTCGTTTCCAACCGGTTTGAGCGTTCCGGTCAAAAACGCTCCGCCTGCGGGCGGCCTTTCTTTCCTTCCTCCCCATGAATGGGGAGGGTATCCAGAAAGGAGTTTTTATGAAACTGGCTTGTGCCGACTTCGCCTGGCCGTTGCTGCCCCACGACCGCGTGCTGACCCTTATCCGGCTCCTCGATATCGAGGGGGTGGACCTGGCGCTCTTCGGCAATCGATCACATGTGAGGCCCGAAATGGTACGCTCTGACATTCCGATGTGGTCGGGTATTTTGAAAGAGCGAATCGAGCGGTCGGGGCTGGAACTGGCCGATTTTTTCTGGCAACCCTGGACAGATTTCGAGACGATGGCTCCCAACAACCCTGACCCCAAACAGCAAGAAGACGCAGTCGCCCTCTTCTCCGACATGCTTGAAATGGCGCGCCGCCTGGGCACAAAAGGGATGACAATGTTGCCGGGGATTCGTTTCGGCGATGAGAGCTGGGAGGAATCCATCCGGCGCTCGGCAGAAGCGCTGAAGTGGCGTGTCGACGACGCCGCCACATTCGGCATCGCGCTCTCGGTCGAAGGACATCTTGGCTCGAACGTGGATACGCCAGAGAAACTGGCGCACCTGGTCGAACTGACGCCAGGGCTAAAACTCACGTTGGATTATACGCATTTCACCAGTGTTGGCATTCCTGATGCCGAAATTGAACCACTCGCCGCGTAATTACTCGTATGCAAGAGATTGGCTACAATGGGTACTTCGCTATTGAGTATGTGTGGCAGGACTGGCAGGACTGCAACCGGACAGAGAACACATGTGAGACTATCCAGTTCCGTGACATGGCGCGGGCGGCGATAGCAGAAACAGCGATTCCCAGATAGGCGGCACAGACGTTCCTGGGAAGAAAGTGAGCGATTGCTGTGATTAAACGCATTTCCCTGATACGCCGGAAGCCCGAGATGACGCCAGAGGAGTTTTGGGAGCATTATACCGGCCCCCATGCCATTATAGTGCGAAAGATGCCTGGGGTACGTAAGATGGTTCTCTCGCGAGTCGTAGGCCCCCGGTCTGCCGAATGGGACGCAGTCGGCGAACTCTGGTTTGATAATGCCGCAGCAGTGGAAAAGGCTTTTGCCGACCCTGAGATCGTAGATCTTCTCGCGCAAGATCGTCCGCTGTTCCTTGGACACGCTGAGGTGATCATTGCGGATGAAAGGGTTTTCTGGTCAGCAGATACATCTGAGGAGTAGCAGCGAAATAGGGATAAAGAGGAGGCATGTATGGCATGGAGTATTGGCGCGGGACTGGAAGGAAAAGGCGTCATTGTGACCGGCGCGGCTGGCGGCATTGGTCGCCAGGTTGCCGAGGCGTTCGCGACGACCGGCGCCCGCGTAATGGCGGTCGATCTTGAGCAGGATGCCGTTGAAGCGGTGGTGACCAGTATGGAAGGTGAGGGCCATATCGCTGTTGGCGCTGATCTGCGTAACCTGGCGGTGCATAACGCGCTGGTGAACCGCGCACGCGATGAACTTGGTTCGCTCTACGTTCTGGCTCATCTTGCTGCCGTCTTGCGCCGCCAGTACAACATAGACGATGTCACCGAAGAAGATTGGGATTTTCAGGTTGATCTCAACCTCAAAGCGAGCTTCTTCCTTTGCCGCGCTGCCGCACGGGTTATGCGCGAGCAGGGCCAGGGAGGACGTATCATCACCTTCACGTCGCAAGGCTGGTGGACAGGCGGCTTTGGTGGTTCCGTCGTCTACAACACGGCGAAAGGCGGCATTGTGACGATGACACGCGGTATGGCTCGCACCTACGGCCCGTATCGGATCACGGTCAATGCAGTTGCTCCCGGCTTTGTCATGACATCGATGCTGCTCGGTGGACTCGACCCCTCCTCCCTTGAGTCATCGAACCAGGCAACTCCTCTCGGACGGCCTGCCCAGCCAGAAGAGATCGCCGGTTCGGTCGTGTTTCTTGCCAGCGATCATGCCTCGTTTATCTCTGGGGCAACTATCAATATCACCGGCGGCTTCCTGATGTATTGACGCGGCTTGATGGCACAAGCATAGCACAGGGGAAACCTGGGCAAATCTATGGAAAGGTGAAGTATGCGTATTCGCAAGGTAACGCCCATTTCCGTTTCTTACCCCGAACCCAACGACAACAACAACACTCGTTACCTGACGCTTTGTCGCATCGAAGCGAGCGACGGCACCGTCGGATGGGGCGAATCCATCACGCAGTGGCCGGAGTCATCCCGTGCGACCGAACAACTGGTCGCCGGACTGGCCCCATTACTCATTGACAGCGACCCTCTCGATAACATCAATCACTGGCGGCGACTCAAGTCGCATATGTGGTGGTACGGCTATCAGGGTGGCATTGCTTCGTTTGCGCTAAGCGCCATAGACATCGCACTGTGGGACTTGAAAGGGAAACTGCTCGGTTTGCCACTTGTCAAGCTGCTTGGTGGGGCCTATCGTGAACGCCTGCCGGTCATTGCCAGCACTCATGCCTTTCTTCCAGGCATCGAGCAAGAAGCTGAGCGTCACGGGCGATACGTGCGCGAGGAGGGCTACCGGGGCGTGAAAATTGGCTTCGGCAAACGCGGAGCAGCGCGCCTGGGCTACGAAGCCGAGCGCGATATTGCGTTCATACGCTTGCTGCGTGAAGCGGTGGGGCCAGAAGCGGATATCATGATCGACCGGGGGCAGTCATTGCAATGGGACGTTGCTCATGCCATCGCGCTGGTCAATGCCTTCGAGGAATATAACCTGCGCTGGATCGAGGAGCCATTGGAGCCGACCGATATCGAGGGATTCCGCAAATTGCGCCAGCACGTGAAGACCCTCATCGCCACCGGCGAGAGAGAATGGAACCTCGAAGGCTACCAGCGATTGATCGAAACGGGTATCGTGGATGTTGTGGGGTGCGACCCTGGACGAGCAGAGGGAATCACCGGCTTTTACAAGCTGATCCAACTGGTAGAGCAAGCCGATGTCTGGTACAACGCCCACGCCTGGAGCAGCGCCATCGTCACAGCAGCTAGCCTGTCGCTCTCCGCGCTTTCCGACCGCTGCCTGCTGTTTGAAATGAAGCCACTGGAAAACCCAATGCAGCATGAACTGGTAACGACACCGTTCACGCAGAAAAACGGCTGGATTGATGTCCCGCTGTCTCCGGGACTTGGCGTCGAGGTTCGAGAAGAGATCGTTGAAAAGTATCGCTTCTGACAGCGTTCTTCAGCAAACGAGAGTTACTATTCCTCAGCTTCTTTACGAATGGCTGCATCTACCGCATCATAGGCTTTGGCCAGCAGAGCAGCAATATTCTGGTTTCCCACCGCAAAGGGGGCCTCTCCCAGGCGTTTAAGAATGGCCTTATCAACCTCAGGAGCGCCAGGCTTCACGGTAAAAGTATCTAACGCTTCTCCTGCCTGCCAGAATGCGTCCAGATTTTCTTCAAGAAGAGGCAACGCGGTGTCGGCCTCAATCAAGCCATCTCCACCAGCGGAAAGCGAGGAGCTTTCGGCAGCGAGGGTTTCTGCACGCTTCTCGCGCAATGTCTCGATAATTTGCTCTTTTGTACGACCACGCAGCTTAAAAATGAGAAATGGGTCTTCATCGAACCGCTCTGCCAGCAGGTAATAGACAGCAGCGATATGCTTACAGGGATTGGCCCAATCGGGACAAGAGCAATCGGTATCGAGGTCTGTCACGGCAGTTGGGAAAAGCGATACGTGTACCGCGTTAAAGGCCTCCTCTATATTTGTGGGCATCTCACCGGCAAGCAGTTTGGCGGCAAATATGGCTTGCGAAGCCATGGCATCTGTAACCCTGTCCCAGTCCTGATTCGAAAGCGGCATTAATTTGATCTTGACACTATAGGGTTTGGGTCGCGAGCCCTGGACTTGTGCCTTGACGATGCCCGGTTCAACATCAATCGAGATTACCTGCCCCTGGCGGGCATAACTGCGACCGCGAGTCAGCCGCGTTCCCAGGCTGAAGGATTCTAAAACGCCTACCCAGCGTTTAGACCACCACGTCTCGCCAATTCCCCCGCGTTCGCTTTTAGCCTTAATTCCGTCTTTTACTCTTATTGGTGCAGTTGGTTCGTAGTAACCCCAATAGTCACCTCTACCCCGCCTGTATCCCATGACTTATTCTCCTACTGCCTCGCGGCTTAGAGCGAACAGTTCTTTGAGCTGGTCTGTTGACATCTCGGTCAGCCAATTCTCTCCGCTCCCCACGATGCTTTCTGCCAGCACCTTCTTCTGCTCGATCATCAGGTCGATACGTTCTTCCAAGGTTCCGACGCAGACGAACTTATGTACCTGGACATTTTTCTGTTGTCCAATGCGAAACGCTCTATCGGTGGCTTGATTCTCCACTGCCGGGTTCCACCAGCGGTCAAAGTGGAAAACATGGTTGGCAGCGGTCAGGTTAAGACCCACACCGCCAGCCTTGAGCGAGAGGATGAAGATCGGCGCCCCACGGCGGTCTTCTTGAAAACGCTGCACCATGGCATCGCGCTGCTTCTTGGGGGTGCCGCCGTGCAGGAAGAGTACCTCACATCCCAACGTTTCCTGGAGGTGGTTCCGGAGCATCTTGCCCATCTCCGCAAATTGCGTGAAAATCAGCGCCTTATCGCCTGCTGCCAGGGCCTCCGCCAGCATCTCTTCAAGGCGAGCTAGCTTGCCAGAGCGGTCAGGCAAACTACTGCCATCACCGACGAACTGCGCAGGGTGGTTGCATATCTGCTTGAGCTTCAGGAGGGTAGATAGCACCAATCCCTTGCGCTCGATGCCCTCTGACTGCTCGATCTTCTCGATCATCTCCTTCACCACGGCCTCGTAAAGCGAGGCCTGCTCCTGGGTCAGGTTGCAGAACACCTTCATCTCCATCTTGTCGGGCAGGTCCTGGATGATTGCCTTATCGGTTTTCAAGCGGCGCAGGACGAAGGGCTGAAGCAAGCGCTTGAGAGTTTCTGCCCGATTTTTATCATGGTACCTCTCGATAGGAATGGCAAACTTCTTGCTGAAGTCTTGACCGGAGCCGAGATAGTTCGGATTGAGGAATTCCATGATGGACCAGAGTTCGGAGAGCCGATTCTCCACCGGTGTGCCAGTCAAAGCGATTCTATGCCTGGCGTTGAGACCGCGTATAGCTTTGGTCTGCTTGGCGCTCTCGTTTTTGATATTCTGCGCCTCGTCCAGCACTACATATTCCCACTCAATAGGAGAAAGATGCTCCTTGTCGCGCAGAGCGAGGGCATACGTGGTGATAACGACATCATGCTTTTTCGCTTCTTCTCTAAATGCTTCGTCAGTGAGCCTTTCCGCCCCGTGATGGATCATGACTGAAAGAGACGGTGCGAAGCGTTGGAGTTCTCTCTGCCAGTTACCTACGATAGACATTGGGCAGATGATCAGGGTTGGGTTGGGCATTGGCTCATCCTGTTGAGCGGTAAGCTCACGATCATGCAGCAAGAGCGTGATAAGCTCAATGGTTTTCCCTAATCCCATCGAATCTGCCAAGCAGGCGCCGAAACCAAATTGCTTGAGAAATGCCAGCCAGGAGACTCCTTTGAGTTGATAGGGACGGAGCTTGCCCTGGAAGTTCAGCGGGGGCTTGATGTTAGATATTTTGACACCATCGGACAACTTGTCCATGAGTTCTTTGTCCTCATCGGAGAGCGTCGTGTCACCAACGGCAACAATCCAGTCGTAGGCCACGATACTTTTGAGACTGAATAGACCTGAACTCGATTTGTCGCCTGCTTTGGGCTTGACTTTCAACTTGACGCGCAATCGGGCTGCAGGTTTCTGCCACCATGTCGGGACAAGAACACCAAATCCGCTCTGTTCCAGCAGTGGAACGGACTGGCGCAAGAAAGTGTACGCCTCCTCGGTGGTCAGGCGCAGGTCTTTGGGGCGAGCCGTTTTCAGACTTTCTTCGATGGCCGGGAACAGGCGAGAAGCCATGCCGAGATCGGTTAGCAGCCGTTCCTGGGGATTCTCAAACTGACGCTTGAGAAACGTGAGCGTGCTTGAACGCTCTCGCCAGACCTTCTCTGCTGGAACCAGCAAACTGCGGTCATCGTTCGCCTGGAGATAATAATTGACGTGCCATGCCGATCCATTTTTGCTATCCTCTGAAGGTGGGTCGAGCCGGAAGCAGGTACGGAACGGAGCATTCGATGCAACCGGCCGAAGTTGATTGAGCCAGGCGCCCATCGCTGTGGAAAAACTTTGCACTTCTTGAGCGGTTGCCCTGAGCGTTGCATCATCCGCAGCAAGCGCTTGCAGCCATTGTTCCGCTGGAGACAGAGCTGCAGAGCGGCGATTATTGCGTCGAGGCGGAAGGAGGTCTACCGAAGAGAGGCTTTCCCGTACGTAAGCGTCAAGAGTCTGATTGAGAAAATGCGCTAGCATATTCTGCGGCAGCGAGGAAAACCTTTCGCCCGGCGACAGATATGCCCAGCAGAACGGCGGCATGAGGGTTGACAACAGGTGCACGCGCTCATCGTCTTCTCCGGCAAGCACAGTCTCCCAGGCTGCTCGATAGTGAGTAGCATTTTCGTGTTGAAACTCCTGGAGAGCAGGCGTATAACATTGCCTGGTAATCAGTTCAAAAGCAAAATTTGCCGCTTCTGCCCAGAAACGCAGGGAGCTACCAAAAGCCACTCCACGCGGTGGATCGCCAGGCAACCAGAGAAGAAAGTCCAGCGCAAGCTTTGGATTGAGGGTCAGTGTCGCAACTTCCCACGATTTGAATTCAGTTGGTCGCAGGTCCTCATCTTCTCTTTCCAGGAGAAGCTCTGGAGAGTGTTGCGGCCCCTTTGCTGTCGAGGGCAGGCGAAGCGCGAGAGTACCGGTTTCCGCATTTTTAAGCGGTGAAGTTCCTAAATGTTCTTGTATTGCTGCCATCAGCGACGCATGAGTAAGGGCAAAAGGGTGCCGCTGTTTATTTTGGTCTTTTGTTTGTTTTTTTGTACCGGTGCTCCTGGAAGCAGCCTTTGGCAGGCTAGAAGTTTCTGCCCAGATATGAAGTTTGCCGGGCGCAGCATTCTCCCAAATTGCGTGTAAGACTATCAATACCGTCCCTCCTCAAACGGTTCTTCCGAATCGGAATATCCAAATTCAATAGTTGGAAAGCGAAACAAAGATGGGGATAGAATTAAGGACATCCGTATGTCATCTGTCATCACTGGTTAATTATATCACAAAACATGTATATCACCTCTGCTGAGACGATACTTCGATCTCAACAGGGACCTGATTGGTCCGAACAGCGGCGACAAATGCGGCATGATCGCGTTCGGTTTGGTCCGCGTAAGTCTCGGCAAAGGCAGCAAGCGAACGGTCAAACACATCGCTTCTACCCAGGTAGCCGCTGATTTGCGCGGGGTCGCCGGAGCGGGCATGGGCACGAGCAAGAGCCCATCCACAGAAGCGGCAATACTCGATGAAGCCATCTGGGATCAGGGTTTCGAGGTTCACTGACAACTTCATGTCTCGTAGTTGGCGTATATAGTAGTCGGTAGTGTCCAGTCTTGTCCACCCAAGAAACAGGTCACTGGCCGCCTGCATGAGGCGTTGGCCGCAAACGACTCGCTGGGCGTGATTGGGATATTCACTCGGGCCGAGGTAACGTTCGAGAACCGAGGCCTGCGCTTCCTTGATCTGCAAGAGGAGCGGATCGTTGCTGTCGTTACCCAGCAGTAAGACAACATAACAACGCGTGCCGACGCTGCCCACCCCGACAACTTTTTGAGCGACATCGATGCAGAGGTATTTGTTGAGAAGCACGCGCCGATCCTCCTGCACCGTTGGCCGGTATGCTTCCACCAATCCTCTCAACTGGTGAGCGAGTTCCTCGTCATCGAGGTGCGCGATCAGGGGAGGATCCTGCTTGAGCCGGTACCGGCCGTCGACTTGTATCGTGAGTTTGGGAAACATCTGCAGGCTTGAGCGCTGGCGAGACTTTTCGCGCTGTTTTGTGATGTACGAGCGAAACGTGGGGCGAACGAATTGGAGTGAACTCTCGTAGTCAATGCGGGAGTACCAGACATCGATGTAGCACATTTCGCTATACTTCCACATGTGCTCGCGATAGGACTGGACACCGTTCAAGACAGCGCGCCTGTTCGTAGCGGCGGGGAAGCCGTTCGAGCGCCCGGCTACAATGATGCTGGCGGCAAATCGCTTGATATCCCATTCCCAGGGACCCGGGAGAGTCTCGTCAAAATCATTTACATCGAAGACCTGGTTGCGTTCCGGGGTGGCGTAGATGCCAAAGTTGCTGAGATGCGCATCACCACAAACCTGCACCTGGATCCCGGTGATAGGAGTTGCAGCCAGGTCCTGTGCCATGACAACCGCCGACCCACGCAGAAAGGTAAAAGGCGAGACCGCCATTCGTTCATAACGAAGCGGCACGAGATGAGGCAACCGCGAGCAGTTCTGTTCCTCCAGCAGGCTCAGCGGGTCAGAGCGATCAGCGGCAGGGGTCCACTCTGCATGGCTGGAACGGGGCACCTTTTTACGAAGCTCCCTACCGGCAGCACGACGATCGGCCAGCGCTCGGGCATTCTGCGCTGCTCGTAAAGAACCGTGTAATTCATGCATGATTGGCCTCCTTTCAGATATGAGCTAAGCTGCCCAGGAAAACACAAACCCGGCATCACCATTTTATACGACAGCAAACGCCGTGCGTAAAGCATCTGCCACTTCCGCAAGAGCCTGGTGGCTCTGTTCAAAAAGCGCGAACATGCGGAAGAAGCTGTGGATCATACCAGCATAGCGCGAAAGCTGTACAGGCACACCTGCTTGCTGAAGACGCTGGGCATAGTGCTCAGCTTCATCGCGCACAGGATCGTATTCAGCGGTGATAATCAGCGCGGGAGGCAGACCGCTGAGGTCAGTTGCACGCAAGGGCGCGGCGTAGGGGTGCATGCTGTCCTCTGGCCGTGCGAGATACTGGTCCCAGAACCAGATCATATCCTCGCGTGTAAGGTCATAACCTTTGTTGTAGGTTGCATAGGAAGCCGTACCAGGCTCGTAGTAATCGGTTTCACCGTAGATCAAGATCTGGTAGCAGAGCGCTGGTCCCTGCCGATCCCGCGCCATCAGCGCAACCACTGCCGCGAGATTTCCTCCGGCGCTATCGCCTCCAACAGCGATACGAGCAGGGTCGGCCTTGATCTCGTACGCATGCTCTGCGACCCACTGTGTGGCGGCATAGCAATCTTCCGGGGCCGCCGGAAACCTATGCTCTGGGGCCAGGCGATATCCCACCGAGACGACCAGGCAGCGCGCATGGTTGGCCAGAGCGCGACACACGGGATCATGCGCTTCAATGCTACCAAAAACCCAGCCACCGCTGTGAAAATAGACCAGCGCGGGGAAAGGCCCCTGCTCAGCACCAGCAGGCGTATAGATACGAATGGGCAGCGCGGCTGCGTGGCCGCGAATGAGACGATCCTCAATTGAGGCAACAGCTTCCGGTTCACCTGCTTGTGCCAGAGCCGTTTGCTCTGATTGGCGGCGCTGCTCCGCGAGCGAGGGCGCTGGTTCAGAACTGGCTTCTGCCACTGTTTGCAGGAAACGGGCCACATGTGGATCCAGTGGCATCGAGCAAACTCCTCTCTTAGAATAACATTGAGGGCATTTTCTCACTTGACAGAGTAGGATAAGCTGATCCCGAACGAGGCGAGTCCCCTCGTGATGGAGATCAGCTTATGATGCCTATTTAAGGAAGCGATCACGTTTCAGCCAAAATACGTTTAGACTAAAGAGGTGACTACGTCAAAACACGCTATGCGCCACTGGCGAACCGTTCTACTACCTCGTAGAGCACGCGTACTCCCCATTGAAGCAAACGAACACTAACACGCTCATCGTGGCTATGAACGCGCCTTCCCTCTCCTTCTCCGGCATAGAGGCCAGGTGCGAAGCCGTACACCTTCGTGCCCAGTTTTGTGACGTGCTTTGCATCGGTTCCACCTGTCTGCAAGTATGGGATGGCCGTTGCCTCTGGATCATGCTCTTTCAGTACGTCTTTGATACTGTTGAAAAGTGGCGATT
>WNFA01006504.1_pt1 | contig 10965 bp, 7 predicted proteins | sample 5400481 | NCBI WGS metagenome assembly WNFA01 (sample SAMN13153340, study PRJNA577476) | soil metagenome | isolation source: 120 cm saprolite under Douglas fir tree site 2 hole 1 replicate 2 | place: USA:California | collected 2015-04-18 | reverse complement strand
GTTTTTAGCAGAACGCTTGCTCTCGGAATTACCTGAACCTCACCGCACCCTTTTAGAGAGAGGGCCGATCTTGCGCTCCTTTGATAAGACAAGTTTACAAGCGCTTTTGAGTGTAGAAATTGAGGGTGCGACGCATGGGATAAGCAAGCTTGATGACCACACATACGAACGCTTTCTCCACTATCCCTTTATCAATTGGGAGAGTCCACCGGGCAGCAGCATCCTTCTGGTGCAGCCCACCTTACACGATCTGGTACGACGAGTGCGCCTGGAAGCACTACGTCGTTACCTGCCAGAAGCCAAAGAGCAATTGCATCGCAAAATGGCGGACTATTACTGGCATAGAGTTAAAGCTGAAGAAGAGCTGGGAGACACTCGCGTAGAATCCACTCCTGAGAAGAGCAGTGTGGAAGGTGTTTCTAGAGATGCGTATAGCGAATGGCCGGTAGAGATCCCCGAACTCTTGTTCGGGGCATGGGTAGAGTATCTCTACCAGGCCTTACAGGTGAGAGACCTCCAAGCCGATGCGTTTAGAGTGTGGGAAGCGTTAACCAGGCAGGTCATCAACCAAAGGCGACGTGAGCAGGCAGGATCACTGCTCGAACTCGTGCAGCAAGTGGCCGAGGAAGGCGAACCCTTCCTGAGCAAAACCAGCGCGCACTATGGGCATTATTTGGTTTGGTATTCCAGATATTTAGAGCAAGGAACTCATTGGGAGGGAGCGCTGAGAGCATTGAAACAAGCATCCAGGGTGTTTGAGCAGGTGGGCAATCCTACTGACATCGCTGGTGCCCTCAACAACATCGGCTACATCTACCAACGACAGGGGCAGTCGGAGCAAGCCTTGAGCTATTACGAGCGTACCTTAACCCTCGATGAGCAGGTGGGCAATCCCGCAAGCATCGCTACCACCCTTAACAACATTGGCTATATCTATGACACTCAAGGGAGGTTAGCGCGCGCCTTGAGCTACTATGTGCGAGCCTTAACCTTTTATGAGCAGGTGGGCAATCCTGCTGATATCGCTGGTGCCCTCAACAACATCGTCTATGTCTATAGCTCTCAAGGGAGGTTGGAGCAAGCCTTGAGCTACTATGAGCGCGCCTTAACCCTTTATGAGCAGGTGGGTGATCCTGCAAGCATCGCTATCACCCTCAACAACATCGGCTTCATCTATAGCTCTCGGGGAGAATTGGAGCAAGCCCTGAGCTACTATGAGCGTGCCTTGACCTTTTATGAGCAGATGGGTGATCCTACAAGCATCGGTACCACTCTCAACAACATTGGCTACATCTATCAACGGCAGGGGAAGGTAGAGCAGGCAATTGAGTACCTGAACAGAGCACTCAGTCTCTATGAGCGCTTATGGAGCGGTTTTGAAGCAGACGTAGCCGAGGAACTAGAAATTTTGGCAGCCTGTTACGATGCGTTGGGTAAACCTGAAAAGAGTTTGGCTTATACAGTGCGGGCTCAACACATTCGCAAGAAGATCCAGCACACCTCATGAGAGCAACGAGTTCCATCCAGGTCCTGCTTTCTAGCTCACTTGAATAGTTACTAAAATAATCTCATCCGTTTATATATTTAAAATAGAGAAATTTGTTTTTCTCTATTTATACTCAATATGTTCATCTTTTCCTACATCAATGTTTGTCAATTTGTACGAAGTAAATACTGCTTGCTTGTTGTATTTGCCGCGTTTTTCGTGTAACATATTCATTTATCAAGGTGCATCTGTCTTCGAGCTGTCCGGTATAGTACCTGGGGGGGACTTTCTCTGATAAGGAGGGCCGGTATGCAAAACTGCAGATTTTGTGGCTTACTATTGCCAGATAATGCAGACTTTTGTGGCAATTGCGGAGGTGTAATCAACGATCCGGCGCAGGGGGCGATGGATCTCACTGGCCCGTCAGAAGGCAGTGGTTTGACGTTTGATACTACACCTCCACCGAGCAGTCCATCGCATTCTATTTTTGGGAATGAAGAGGCAGGGCAGCAAGACACGGATGTGACTATCAGGCACATATGGTCTGAAGAGGAATTGGTTCAAAACATCCAGGAGGCTCCACCGCCACATTATTACCCCCAACCACTCTGGCGTCACCCAACCCCCCCGCGTCAACATCCACAACCGACGCCAGCTCCGTCTGAACACCAAGAGCTTCATCGTCAGCATTATTACCCCCCTGCGGTAGTTCAGCATGCACATAGACGTCACACGTTACGACTGCTAACCGCTTCTTCAAAATTGATAGCTGGCACGACGATGAAATGGATTATTCTGGTGGTAACAGCGATTGTTGTGATCGCAAACGGTGCCATTCTTGTTGTACTAGCGACCCCACCTGCCCTCTCACTCAGCGGCCATAGCACCGTTATCGCTGGAGGAACGTTGCTACTGCACGGCAAAGGATTCTTTCCAGGAGGAAATGTCACGTTCACCCTCGATAACGGCTTGCCTGTCTCCTTGATTAATCATAGTCCAACACGAGCAGCTGCGTACAGCGCAGATAGAGGAGCCAGTTCGGCAAGCGCATTGCAGATGCTTCTTACAGAGCAATCTTTCCCACAGACGGCATCGAACGCTAGTGTCTCAGTGAGCACTTTAGGAACGTTTGATGCGAGCATCAGGGTGAGTACAAATTGGTCAACAGGATTGCATACGATTCATGCGATGGAAAGCTTTAGTTCTCGAGCCGCAGGTCTCTCCTTTACTATCATCGCAGCGCCGAAACTGCTAGTTCAGCAGAAGAATCTCATTGCAGGTGCCAGTAACTGCTTGACCATTACTGGCAGTGGCAATCTTATTAGAGGTTGGCTCTGTACTGTAACGCTGAGCACTGATTCAGCTGACTTGAGCTGGTCAGCATCTAGTACCAATTCATCAGATCGATTCACTCCGTCAAAAGAAGTTGTGCATCCGAATCAGCCTGAATTGGTGAGTATCTTCATAGCTAATGAACCTCGTTGCTCTAATGCAACTTTCACGTTCGTAGGGCCAACAAATACTGTCTTTGTGTCTTGGAGTTGTCCTACCCATTGATAGGGCTTTAAAGGATGCCTTGTATGCCGTCCGTCTTCACTAAGAGGCTGTTGTTTTTGATAGGGAGCCTTTTGCTGTGCATTAGTACGCAAGTGCTTCTATTTTCATGGGGAGGTTTTTTCGGCTCTCATTCACCTTCATCACAGACCTGGAGCCGTTATGCCTCTCTCTCAACTCCCACGCGGCCAGCCATCCAGGATCAACGGCCTCCTTTTGAAAAGGGGGTCATCTTCCCTCGATGGGCCCAAACCTCTTATGGACCCGGCGATACCCAGTGGCTGCAAGCATTATCCGATATTCAAGTGCAGACGGGCGCGCGTTGGATAGAAATACCCATCCTGTTCTCGCAAGCCTCACCGACCTCTACACAGGTTACAATAGGTCCGAGTACTCCTACTGTGGAGTCAGTTGTCGCTGGAATACGTGCAGCGCGTGCTCGCGGCTACCACGTTTTTGTGGTTCCGTTGCTAGGAGTGATTGGCCCAGGATTTTGGGCCGCCAATATTCAATTTTCTAGCTATGAACAGGAAGTACAATGGTTTGACAGTTTTTGGCAGGTGTATCAGCCATATGTAGTGGCCGCTCAAGTAGCCGGGGCAGAGCAATTATCGATAGGTACCGAAGAGGTCTGGCTTGAGCAATTTGCGCCAGCCGTGTTGTGGAATACGCTGATTGCACGTGTTCGCAGCATTTTCTCAAGAATCATTACCTACAGTATGAATTGGTCATCACTCTCCAATCCTCTTCCGACCTGGATGAGCAATTCGAATCTCAGTATGATTGGTGTTTCAGAATACATTCCACTGGTAGACACCAGCAAACGCGTTGATCCAAAGGTCATGTTCTCTTTGTGGAGGCTCAAGGTGAAACTTGTGCTCGACAACCTTGCTATACGCCTCGGCAAGCCAGTAATCATCTCGGAAATTGGGTATCGCAATACCGCAGATGCTTTGTATCAATCCTGGGAAACCGAATCACCAACCTCTCCACCTGACCCTATAGAGCAGGCAGCAGCATACAATGCCGCCCTTGAGAATGTGATGCCTGATCCCCATATTGCAGGTATTTTCTTCTGGGGATGGGATGGAGTAGAAGCTTTTAAGCTCTCGGGGCAACCTGCTGCCGTTGTACTCGGTTTGTGGTACACCTCGTGATAGTCTTAGTAGAGTGAAAGATGAAGGGACTGAAATTGAAAGCCGAAATAAAACACCAGGCGATAAAAATGCCTGATGTGAATATGGATCTCCAGGTTTCCCAGTACACTAAGTGGCTTTCAACGCAGGCCAGACAGAATGCTCTCGCCAGTACTACGCAAGAAATGAACGACTATGCTGAGCAGGCGGGTAAGTCCCATTTTTTAGGGCGCTGGAAAATTGCTGTTTTCGCTCCGTTTCATCTAGAGTACTCTGCATTTCAGACGATCACTAGCTGGCAAACTGGTGCACTCGGCATGATTGTACTTGTCTGGGTATTGGGAGTGCTTATATTTCGGGAGAAAATGCTGATCGCAACGATGGCTGCCATCATCGAATTGTACCTGGGACTTATCCTTGTAAACGTTGTTATCTCTTTGAACGCTTTTCTGCGTACACCCGAGGAACAGATTGACGAGCCGATTATCCATGCCTTACGAGATGCCGATTGGCCATCGTATACGATTCTTTGTCCGCTCTATCGAGAGACAAAGGTGGTGCCTCAATTTGTACAAGCGATGCAAAATCTCTCCTACCCCGCCGATAAATTGCAGATCCTCTTGCTCCTGGAAGAAGACGATGACGAGACACGCGATGCAATAGAGGCGTTAATCCTGCCATCGTATTTCAAGATTGTGATTGTTCCAGAAGGCTCACCTCGCACGAAGCCTAAGGCTTGTAACTTTGGCTTGATGCAAGCAACCGGAGAGTATATCGTTATTTACGATGCTGAGGATATTCCAGATCCCCTCCAATTGAAGAAAGCCGTGCTCACTTTTGCCAATCATGGACCGGAGGTGGCGTGTGTGCAGGCCAAGTTAAACTTCTACAATCCACATCAAAACCTGCTGACACGCCTGTTTACCGCGGAGTATTCGCTCTGGTTTGACCTCATTCTTCCGGGCTTGCAACGGATAGGATATTCAATCCCACTAGGAGGAACCTCAAATCACTTTCAGACAAGGACATTGCGTGCACTAGGAGGGTGGGATGCCTTTAATGTCACTGAGGACTGCGATCTAGGACTGAGGCTGCATCGCTATAATTTGCAGACAGTTGTCCTCAACTCGATCACCTATGAAGAGGCGAATTCTCAGTTTAGGGACTGGCTACGCCAGCGTTCGCGCTGGGTGAAGGGCTATATGCAGTCCTACCTGGTGCATATGCGGAATCCATTTCGCTACTTGTACTCTGGCAGTCTCGGTGAATTCCTGTCGTTGCAATTCATGGTTGGTGGCAAAACGGTAGTGCTCTTCCTCAATCCTTTGTTATGGCTCCTCGTTGCGATGTACTTCTTTCTGCGCCCAGTTTTGGGTGATGCCTATCAGACCTTGTTCCCCCAGCCTTTATTGTATCTGGGAACACTCAGCCTGATCTTTGGGAACTTTTTTTACTATTACCTCTACCTGGTTGCATGCGTGAGGCGCAAACACTATGGGCTCATCAAGTGGACGCTGCTCGTTCCATTCTATTGGATGATGATGAGTGTAGCAGCATTCATAGCGCTCTTCCAGCTTATTGTGAAACCGCACTATTGGGAGAAAACTGAGCATGGTCTGCATCTGCGTGGAAATCACCTCTTGCCCGATAGTGCCTTTACTCAATCTCTAGTGAACGATCCTACTGTTCTGATCCCTCCAGCCACCAGCGCAAATGGACATCATCCTGGCACAAATGGACATCATCCAATTTCTTCGATCAAGACATCTCTTAGGGGAGCAATGAAGCTGCCGTTGTCGACATTCTCACGCTCAGAGCAGGAAGAGCCACACCGGCGAAAACGCTTAGCCACGAAAGATCCCTGGCTCATTGTACTGCTCATGACTGCCTGCATTGCGAGCATTGCCGCATGGTGGTACTACTTTCAACATCAAGATATTTTGCTCTATGGCGATGCTTACTCACACCTGAGAATCGCTCGTGCAGTCCTCGATGGTCCCAGCGTGAGTTTTGCCCAACTTGGTGGGGTATGGTTGCCATTGCAGCATCTTCTGATGCTTCCCTTTATCTGGAATGATTATCTCTGGCGGACAGGGTTGGCGGGGAGTATTCCGGCAATGGCCTGCTATATCGTATCTTGTATCTACCTATATTTGGCAGCGCGGAGATTGACACGTAATTGTTGCGCAAGTTATTTTGGTACTCTCGTTTTTATCTTGAATCCCAATATCCTGTACCTCCAGGCTACTCCCTTGAGCGAGACAGTTTACATCGCGACGTCGACGATTGCCTGCTACTACTTTCTGGCATGGGCGCAGGAGCACCACCCGAAATACCTGATCTTTGCAGCGGGAAGCACATTTCTTGCAACACTCGCTCGTTATGATGGCTGGGCCTTGTTCTTTGCCTTACTTGTCTTGAGTGTGTATATTGGATGGAGGAGGCGCCAAAAATGGAGCGAGATCGAGGGAAACCTCATCCTTTTCGGAGTATTTGGGGGCCTGGGGATAGGATTGTGGTTACTCTGGAATATGATCATTTTCGGCGATCCACTTTACTTCCAGCATGGGCAGTATTCTTCGCAGATTTGGCAGTTGGGGTTCGGTCTCCAACACATCGGGTTCCTTCAAGAACACATACTGTATACCTACCATGATCTTTGGCAGTCACTCCGGTACTACACACTTGACTCTATAGACACCCTGGGATCTGTTCTTTTTGGTCTAGCGGCCCTGTCCCTTGTTATTTTTGTAGCTCGACGTCGCTTCTCGCCTGAAGTATTTGGGGCATTGACATTTTTAGTACCATTTAGCTTTTATGTTCTGTCCCTCTACACTGGACAAGCGTTTCTCCTGATTCCTGATGCGGTTCCAGCACATACAAATCTTTATTTTTACAATGCGCGCTATGGAGCAGAGATGGTTGCCCCTGCTGCAATCTTTGTAGCGGTCCTGGTAAGCTATTGGCGGCTTCCGGCTCTTAGACGCTTTTGGCGTATAACGGGATACGGCGTCGTTGCAATTTTCATAACCGTGCAGTCGATATTGGTTGCTTCTGGGGGAATCATTTCAGTGCAAGATGGTCAGCAGGGTAGTCCTTGTGCTAGTTATCACGAGATAAATATCTATCTTGCACAACACTATACTGGGGGAAAGATTCTGGAAGATGTCTCTACTTCCGGCATTGATGGATTGGACGCTGGAGTGGAATTCAAGAATATTATCAACGAAGGGTCTGGCAAATTATGGACAGCGACACTTCACAATCCGATGGCATTTGTAGACTGGATTATCGTGCATCCTGTAGAGCTAAAGCCTCCAAATGTACCGCCTGATCTAGTTGCGCTAAATGTTAATCGACAAAGCCCAGCATTCATTGCTCAATTTACGCTTGTTGTACAGGAGCCGGCAGGCCTTCAGTTGTACCACCGAAATGGGCTGCCTCCGTTGCCAACACGCCCACTCCCACCGGGCTTACTTACTCAACACACCCTTTGTGGGAATGGTGGCTCTTGAAAACTCCCAACGATGATTTGAAAGAGCAGGCAGACGATGACAAGCTATGGAGAGAAAGGTTTGTCGCTCCCTACGCTGTGGTTATGTGCGCCAATGTCTACTGATCCAGGTGTTCATGGTACGCATGTATCGTGGGACTAGGACGAGGACGAAGAGTATGAGCAGTATGAGCATGACGATAGGAGCAAAGAGGGAGAGCAGTACGACAATAAAGACGAGTACGTCCTCTACCAGGCTCAATACTCCATTGAGAAAACCAGCGGTGGTGAGGGTTGAAACGAATCTCGCGATTGATTTGGTCGTGTGGCTCAGGGCCGCTAGCACTCCACCAATAATGAGTATGACAAACAGGCCAACTCCTGTAACAGGGATGGCACTGAGAGTAACAATAGCTGCTCCCAGTCCTGCATGACTGGTTACAGCGGCGATGTGCATCACTGGTAAAGCATGACCGCTAGCGGCAGCGGCAACGACAGCTCCTGCGATGGGGCGCACGACAGTATGCATGGCATTCCATATATGGTCAATGAGGGGAATCTTGTCCGCTACAAAGTCGAGGAGTGTGAGGATGACAAGTGCGGCGATGAACCAGCTTTGGGTGATGAAGGCGAAGTGCGGGTTCACCGTGTACAGATGCAACCAGCGTACAGAGAGAGCGAAAGCGAGCATAGGCAGGTAAGCATTCAGGCCAGAGGCGAATGCAAGGCCGAACGGTGTGCCGAAATCGACGATATCCATGATGTCTTCCTGCTGGTTTGCATATTTACTCTACAGTGATATATATAGCACGCTGTGGAGTGCGGCGATGGGTACAAGCTCTTATTTATTATGCCCAAACCTTCGCGTTGCTATAGACTATCTCGGTTGTTACATCATAGCCTTCTCCATAGACACCGATCATGCCATGACTGGAAGTAGAGTTGGTGTCAGTCACCGGCCCGACAACACGTTGGCCATTTACATACAATGTGAACGTGTTGCCTTTGGCTACAAACGCAATCGTATTGGTCTGATTCAGGCCAGTATGAAATGAGGGTATACTTTGCGACAGGCTTTCTGCTACGGCGTGGCTACAATCATTGCCCGTGCATGCGGCAAATACATATCTTCCACTCTCGAATATCTCGAAATAGTAGTAGCTATTCCCGCTATTTCTAATAGCTAAGCCTCCTCCATCGAAGGATTGACCTGCTTGCACAAACGTCATTTGTACTTGAAACGTGAAATCGTTGAAATCAGTGGCGGAGGCAAAGCAAGGCCCACCATAGTGTGGAGCTTCGACCACGTGATAAGCGCCGCCTGTGAACTGACATCGATCTCCTTTTGATCTCTCGGTGCCAGAATTATCAGTGGCCTCCGTGTGTACTACCTTTATCGCCACCTGGCGGTTGATAGTGGGATCATCTGCGAGATAGACCTCACCCATACCTCCACTACCAATAAGACGTAGGATGCGATAGCGGCCAAGTAGCTGCCCTTCGAGTGACATGTCCTTACCTCGCTGGCTTTAATGTCTGAAAAATCCTGAGGAATAGTTATCTACCTGTGAAAGCAACTCAAGTATAGCACATCTGAGAGCATTTCCTCACGGCAAAAAGAGGGGAAGCTGAACTGATCGACGAGAGGAGGTGGACGTTCCTCTCCTCTGCGATCAGCTCAGGATGCCACCGCTGCTGAGCGCGTCGACCTGCGGCTCTCTCAGAGTTCTGGCTGGTCGGTGTGCTTCCCGGTCGGCGCGTTCTGGCTCATGTGTGGGTCAGCGTATCATGACGATGCTCATGGCGCTTTCATGACGGTTCCTCCGTATACTCGTACCAGAGAGGGCGAGACGCGTCAGCTGGGGGGAGTGGTCCGGGGCGGGCCTTTACGTTATGAAATGCTCTCGAAGATGTGAGGATCACAACACTGTTTCGCATGCAAACACAACAAGAAAGGCTGCATCGTATCATGATAAGTGCAAAGTTTCCTTATAACAAGAAGCGTATGAACGTCCTGGGGCAGAGCATGGCCTATATAGAGGTAGGTTCCGGTGACCCTATCGTGCTCCTTCACGGCAATCCCTCGTCGTCCTATCTCTGGCGCAATGTGATTCCTCATCTGCAGGAACTTGGGCGCTGTATTGCGCCCGATCTCATCGGCATGGGCGACTCTGAGAAGCTGCCTGACAGCGGCCCCGGCTCGTATACCTTCGTCGAGCACCGCCGCTACCTGGATGCACTGCTCGAAGAGCTCAACGTGAACGAGCAGGTAACGCTTGTCCTGCATGATTGGGGCTCAGCCCTTGGCTTCGATTGGGCCAATCGTCACCCCGCTGCGGTCAAGGGCATTGCCTACATGGAGGCGATTGTGAGACCACGTACCTGGAATGATTGGGACGGGGCTGTCCGTGGTATATTCCAGGCACTGCGTTCGGAGGCCGGAGAACAGATGATCCTGGAGCAAAATTTCTTTGTGGAGGTCATTGTTCCCCACGCCATACTTCGTAGCCTGACCGATGAAGAGATGGAAAACTATCGCCGCCCCTTTGCCGAGCCTGGTGAAGGACGCCGACCCACGCTCACCTGGCCGCGCCAGATTCCTGTGGAGGGAGAGCCCGCCGATGTGACCGAGATCGTGAGTTCCTACGCCGAGTGGCTCGCCAATAGCACTGTTCCCAAGTTGTTCGTGAACGGCGAGCCTGGATTCGCCCTGACTGGGGCTCTGCGAGAGTTCTGCCGGAGCTGGCCTGCGCAGACAGAGGTAACCGTGCGCGGGCTGCACTTCCTTCAGGAGGACTCTCCTGATGAGATCGGACAGGCTATCGTCAACTGGATGAAGCGTGCTTGACGAAGTGGTTACTTGAGTTCGTTGAGCCGTGCGGTGATAACCGATGGGTCAAGGCGGCGCGTGAAGTCGGGATCGACAAAGGCCAGGCGCATGGTCCCCGACTGGTCGACCAGAAAGGTCCCCGCCATCGGCAGTTCCCACGCGTCATCACCGTTGAACGTGGGTAGGTCCGCGCCTACCTGCTGGTGCGCGCCGCGTACCACCTCATCGAGCGTGAAGACGAGTCCAAACTGACGCGCCACCCAGTTGCCCATATCGCTTAAGAGCGCAAAGGTCAGTCCTAGCTTTTCCGCCATCGCGAGGCTGTGGTCCGGCGTCTGCGGGGAAATTGCCACCAGGGAAGCTCCCAATGCGTGCAGCTGCGGCAAGGCCTGCTGATAGGCGCGCAACGTCAGATGGCAGTACGGACACCACTGGCCACGGTAGAAGGCAATGACGACTGGCCCCT
>WNFA01009060.1_pt1 | contig 10971 bp, 12 predicted proteins | sample 5400481 | NCBI WGS metagenome assembly WNFA01 (sample SAMN13153340, study PRJNA577476) | soil metagenome | isolation source: 120 cm saprolite under Douglas fir tree site 2 hole 1 replicate 2 | place: USA:California | collected 2015-04-18 | reverse complement strand
AGTGCGGGCATCAGTCGTCTGGCCGGCCACGCTCGCGGCCGCCGTCGGATTGGCAGCGCCGGCCACGAGCCGGGCGGAACAGGTCCGCCGCGACGAGGCCAAGGTCGCCCGCGTCGAGGAGCAGTCGCGCAAGGCTGGGAGGACGCGCGCACGGGGTCGGTACCGGCTCTCGCTGAGCGGGCACCCACCGCGAAGCGGAAGCGGCGCCCCCGTCTTCACGCCTCTAAGCGGCGGCCTCGGGATAGTGCGCCGCGGACCGGGCGCCGCGCCGGATGCTCACCTGGACGCCGCGCTCCGACAGCCACGCGAACCGCTCGCGAACCTCCTCCAGGGCGGCGTCGCTGGAGTCCACGGCCACGCTGACGTCGAGCCGAGAGCCCGGACCGCCACGCAACGCGTCCCCGACGATGGCCTCCGCGGAGTAGGGCGTGAGCCTGCCGCCGCGCTGGAGTTCGCCCCGGCTGCGGGCCGGCAGGAGCGTGACCCAGACGAACGCGGGCTCGGCCTCGGCCGGCGTTTCCGCCGCGTGCTGCCGGCGCCCGAGCGCCTGGATCGCGTGGACCAGATCCCGGTAGGTGCGGACCTCTCCGAGAATGGATTCGGGCACGGTGATGTCCAGCTCCTCCTCGAGCGCGCAGCTCAGCTCGGCGAGATCGAGCGAATCGGCGGCCAGGTCGTCGGTGAGCGAGACGTCCGGCGTCAGCTCTTCCGGGCCCACGCCGAGATGCAGGCTGACGACCCGCTTGACGGTCGGCTCGACCGGTGCCCTCGGCGCTCTCCGTTCATTCCTCATGACCTGACCTGGCGCACTACGACCAAAGGGTCTCACGACCATCCTCCTCCTCCTCGGGCTACCGGACGCGCCCCCTGTCGCGCGCGGGAAAAAAACGACGGCGTGCGGCGTCCACGGGGAGCTCTATCCGATGTCGCTCTCTTCTGTTCCATTGACGCCGCGACGGTGCCTTCTCTTCATTCCTCCTCTGCCAGTTTCCAAACCGGGACGCCGCACACCGTCGCCGCCCGAGCGTGCCCCATGCACGCCGGCGGTGATCCTTCCCTAGGAAGCAAGGGCGGTGCCGCCCCGCGAGCCTTGCGAAATGGACCCCGGGCTTGCGCTCGGGGCCGTTTCGTCTCATACGGTCGCGACATAGTGCACGACGTTCTGCAACGCCCGGCGGGTCTGCGGCTGCAGAGCTTCCACGGCATCTACACCGTCGCGCCGCAGATCGAGGCGCTGTTCGCCACCCTGCGACGCGTCGCGCGTGCCGATTGCACCGTGCTCCTCGGCGGGGAGACGGGAACCGGCAAGGAGCTCGTCGCCCGCGCCATCCACGCCGAGAGTCCCCGCCGCAAGGCGCCGTTCCAGGCCGTCAACTGCGCAACCTTCTCGCCGACGCTGCTCGAGTCCGAGCTCTTCGGTCACGTGCGCGGCGCCTTCACCGGAGCCGTCCGCGACCGTGAGGGCCTCTTCGTCCTCGCGGCCCGGGGCTCGCTCTTCCTCGACGAGATCGCCGAGATACCGCTCGACCTGCAGGGCAAGCTCCTGCGCGTCATGCAGGAGAAGACCTTCATACCGGTGGGCGCGACGCGCCCGATCACGGTGGACGTGCGCGTCATCTCGGCGACCAACAAGTCTCTTCGCCGCGAGGTGGCGGACGGCCGTTTCCGCGAGGACCTGAGCTACCGCATGCGGGTCGTCCCCCTGTCCCTCCCTCCCCTGCGCGAGCGCCAGGGAGATGTCGAGGCCCTCTTCTGGCACTTCGTCGACGGAATGAACCGGGGAGGGCTCAGACGGATCGAGGGGGTGACGCGGACCGCCATGGACGCGATCCGCAGCTACTCATGGCCCGGTAACGTGCGCGAGCTGCGCAGCGCGGTGGAATACGCGTTCGTCGTCGGGGAGGGGCCGATCCTGGACGTGGGCGATCTGCTCCCCGAGCTGCGGGGCGAGCCGCCGCCGGGCACGCCGGGCCCGTGGCTAGCGGACAACAACGAGCGCGAGCGCACGCTGGCAGCGCTCGCCAAGCACCGGGGGCGCAGAGCCGCCGCCGCGGCGGAGCTGGGGATCAGTCGCTCCACCCTCTGGCGGCGGCTCTACACGTACCGGCTGAGATGACGCCCCCCCGAGGGGGGTGAACCTAGCTAATCGCTGCGCGTGGAGCCCTCGTACCGCTCCGAGCTCTCGCGCTCCTCGGAGCGAACCCGGGGAGCCGGCGCGGAGGCCACTCGCGGCGCCATCACGTCCGCATCCCAGGTCACGTTGGCCGGACACCAGTGCCAGATGCCCAGCGTAACCAGCCGCGTGATGGCGGTCGGCACGCACCACGAGCGATTCACCTCGACGTGGCGGTTGGCCAGCCGGTCAAGCGGCCCGCATCGCGCGAGCACGTCGTCGGCCTTGATCTCGTTGATCTCCTGAGTGGGTGACGCGTAGCTGATGATCGGGAGCGGCACCACGGCGATCATCGAGTTGTCGGTCCACTCGCTGCCCGAGCAGTGAGTGGTGGCCACCGGCCGCGGGTTGCCCGACTCCTTGACCAGGACGTCGGTGGTGAGCGCGGTGCAGCCGCTCAGGAAGAGCACGGCCGCCGCGGCCATCCGCACCCCATGTCCCACGAGAACTTTTCGCATGTGAACCTCCTTCGGCTTCGGAAGCTGCCGGTTCGTCACGCCAGCACGCACGAGCGCGCACCGGCGGCGTTACATGGTCGTGGTCGTCGTGCTCGACGTGGCAACCGTGGTCGTCGTGCTGCCAGCGACCGTGGTCGTCGTGGTGCTCGGGCACGGCACCGCCTGCGGGTTGCACACCAGTGTGATCCGGTCGACGTCCGTTCGCGCCGCCGTGGCGCCCGAGCGGACCGCGGTGCGAATCGTGCACTGTCCGGGCCGCTTGCCGTTCACCCGCGTCCGCACCTTGATCGGGGTGACGGTCCCGCACACCGCCTCGGCTCCGTTCGTCGCCACCTGGAGGCGCCCGACGGGCCCGCAGTGACCGGAGGCACGGAACTTCTTCTTCGTGAAGGCCGCCGGCGTGCAGCCAGCCTCCAGCTGGTTGAGACAGAGCTGCAAGTCGAAGACGCACGAGCGGCCGGTAGTCGTCTGGCACAGGCTCCCCTTGTCGGGGAGAGGTACGCCGCTGGCATCGTGGTACTCCACCAAGCACTCATCGCTCTGCGCGAGACTCGGCGGCGCGAACGCGAAGCATGCTGCCGCGAGCGTGAGCATCAACAGACCCCACTTTCCCATTGTTTCCTCCCTTGCTTGGTCCGTCCGGCGCGCCGCCTTCGGGGGCGCAGCCACGGGCGCACCCGCCTCCCTTCGGCGTTGCGCTCTTTCGTCCAATTGCTCACGTGCAATGTGGATGCCAGGCAATGCCGCCAGGCACGGCCCGGCTCCGTGGGTGGCAGGTGGGACGCTCCCGACCCCCAGGAATGTAGAAGGTACAATCCCACTCACACCTTTTTTCAGCCGCGCGTCGGTCCCCGGGGACGCACAGTGCGCTGCGACTGCACGCCCGGTCACATAATTCCAAGGATCCTCCGCCGAAACCGTGCTCTGGGCCGCGCCAGGGTGGCGAGCCCAAGCTGGCACGAAAACTGCTGCCGCAACGGGCACTTGTCTTGTCGCGTGGAGGAGGGTCAGCATGAAGGACGATGAGCAGTCCACGACGCTTCTCGAGCCCGAGGTCGTCCTGCCGGAGCAGTTCTTCGCCGGGGCGTGCCGCGACCGCAGACAGGGCGAGCATCGCCTCATGGCCGCGATCCTCGACGACGCCGTCTTCACCTTCTGCATGCCTGAGGTCGCGCGTGCTCGCGGGGGCTACCGGGCAGTGCGCGAGGCCGGAGACTGGATCGAGAGCAGCGACCGGTCTTGGACGTTCTCCTTCGAGCGCATCTGTGACGCGCTCGATCTGGACGCGGAGTACATCCGTCGCGGGGTCCGCGAGTTGAAACAGCGATCCCGCCGGAGGAGCGGCGTGGTGATCGACTTTCCGTCCCTGCTCCCCGAGCCCATGCGGCTGGCGGCCGGATCGCACCGGATCACCGCCGGCCGGATCACCGCCACCCCTTGACGGGCGCGCGGAGGGCGGCGGTGCCGTAGTTCCGTGGTAATGTCGGATCCGATGGCAAGTCCCCGCGACGGCGGCGCGTTCGGCGAGCGCGCCCCGCGGGCGATTCGCGCGCCCGACGGGGCTACCGAGCCGTTCGCCGGCGAGATGGGTGCGCTCATGCGCGCCGTCGACTGGTCGGCGACGCCGCTGGGGCCCGTCGAGCACTGGCCTTCGAGCCTGCGCAGCACGCTCGGGGTGTGCCTCAACTCGCAGGTCCCGATGATGATCTGGTGGGGACCGGAGCTGATCACGCTCTACAACGACGCGTACCGCCCGATGCTCGGAGTCCGCAAGCACCCGCGGGTCCTCGGGCGTCCCGCGGGCGAGTGCTGGCGCGACCTCTGGAACGTCATCGGCCCGATGATCGAGGGCGCGCTGTGGCGTGGCGAGGCCACCTTCGCCAACGACCTGCTCCTCGCGCTCGACCGGTACGGGTACCGGGAGGAAGCCTACTTCGCCCTGTCGTTCAGCCCCGTCCTGGACGAGGCGGGCCGCGTCCGAGGCGTCTTCAGCACCGCCAGCGAGACCACGCAGCGCGTGCTGAACGAGCGGCGCCTGCGCACCCTGCGCGACCTCGCGCTCCGCGGGGTCGAGGCACGCACGACCGAGCAGGCGTGCGAGAGCGCCGTGCGCACGCTCGCGGCGAATCCAGGCGACATCCCGTTCGCGCTGCTCTACCTGCTCGAGGCGGACGGCCAGAGCGCGCGTCTGGCCGGGGCGACCGGCGTGTCGGCCGACGCACCGGCCGTGCCTCCGAGCGTGGATCTGGCCGAGCCGGAAGCGCGCGCCGCCTGGCCCTTCGCGCAGGTGGCGCGCACGGGCGACGCCGTGCAGCTGGACGACCTCGGCGCACGTTTCGCGGCGCCCATGACCCTGTGGGGCGACGTGCCGCGGTCCGCGGTGGTGCTCCCGGTGGCCGGGGTCGGGCCGGGCGATGCGTACGGATTTCTCGTCCTGGGCATCAGCCCGCACCGCGCTCTCGACGAGGGTTACCGCGCCTTCCTCAGCCTGGTTGCCGAACATCTCGCGCTCGCACTCGCGGACGCCCGCGCTTCGGAGGCGGAGCGACAGGACGCCGAGGCCCTCGCCACGCTCGACCGGGACCGCGCCGAGACGCTCGCGCGCGAGCGGGCGGCACGCGCCCAGGCGGAGGGGGCGCGGCGCCGCTTCCACGATCTCGTGCACGGGCTCGACGCCATCGTGTGGGAAGCCAACCCGAGGACTCTCCAGTTCACGTTCGTCAGCCAGCGCGCCGAGAAGCTGCTCGGATACCCGGTGGAGCGGTGGACCTCCGATCCGCAGTTCTGGGTGAGCATCATCCATCCCGACGACCGGCAGCGCGCGGTCGCGCTCTCCTCCCGCGCCGCCGCCGAGGGCCGCGACGAGGAGATCGAGTACCGGCTCGTCGCCGCGGACGGGACGGTCCTGTGGATGCACGACAGCGTCCACGTGGCCCGCGATCGCCGGGGGCGCACCCGCAAGCTCCGGGGCTTCATGACCAACGTCAGCGAGCGCAGGCGGGCCGAGGAGGAGCGCGCCCGCATCCTGTCGGACATGGAGCAGGCGCGCCGCGACGCGGAAGCCTCCAGCCGCGTCAAGGACGAGTTCCTGGCGACACTTTCCCACGAGCTCAGGACGCCGCTCGGCGCGATCCTCCTCTGGGCCCACCTGCTGCGCGGGACCAAGCTGGACCAGGCCACCACGGAGCGCGCGCTCGAGATGATCGAGCAGGACGCCAAGGCCCTGGAACGCATCGTAGGGGATATCCTGGACCTGTCCCGCATCATCACGGGTAAGCTCGGCCTCCAGATCGGGCCCGTCGAGCTCGCGCCGACGATCCAGGCCGCGATCGAGGCCCTGCGGCCGGCGGCCACGGCCAGGTCCCTGCACGTCGAGTGCATGCTCGACCGCTCGGGGGGGCCGATCTCCGGTGACGCCGCGCGCCTGCGGCAGGTGGTGTGGAACCTGCTCTCCAACGCGATCAAGTTCACGCCCAAGGGTGGCCGCATCGAGGTCCGCCTGGAGCGCGCCGACTCCTCGGCGCAGGTCACGGTGAAGGACACGGGACAGGGTATCCGGCCCGACTTCCTGCCCCACGTCTTCGAGCGCTTCCGTCAGGCCGATTCGTCGACCACCCGAGCGCACGGCGGGCTCGGGCTCGGGCTGGCGATCGTCCGTCACCTGGTGGAGATGCACGGCGGCTCCGTCCGGGCGGAGAGCGCGGGAGAGGGGCGCGGGGCGACCTTCACGGTGAGACTCCCGCTCCTGCCCGTCCAACCCCTACGCGATCGGGGAGAGCCCGGAGCCGTAACGGCCCCCGAGGCGCACGCGCTCGCCGGCGTGCACGTGCTGCTCGTCGAGGACGACCTCAACACGCGCGAGTCACTTCGCGCGCTACTGGCGCAGAAGGGCGCTCGCGTGACGGCGGTCGGCACCGCTGCCGACGGCCTCCGTTCCCTCGAGCGAGAGCACCCCCAGGTCCTCGTCTCCGACCTCGGAATGCCGTTCGAGGACGGGTACGCGCTGATTCGCAAGGTGCGCGCCCTCGAGCCGGAGCGGGGCGGTCGCGTCCCCGCCATCGCCCTCACCGGCTATGCGGGCCCCGACACCCGCGCGCGGGCGCTGGCCGAGGGGTACGACGTGCATCTCCCCAAGCCGGCGAATCCGAAAGAGTTGACGACGTTGATCGCGCGTCTCGCCACCGAGGGCGCGCGAAAGAAAGGCGGCTGAGGGGGCGGGGGCGCGACCCGATGCCGCGCCCCCGCCCATCGGGCTCAGCTATCCGCGCCCGTCGCCCGAGCGCTCGCCGGTCCGCACGGGGCGGGACTCATGCTCGAAATAGCCCCACGGGAATTCGGGCTGGATCGGCGGACGGAAGCCCGCCGGCGCCGGGAAGGGCGCGGACACCACCTCGTACACCCCGACCAGCTCGCGCGAAACGATCATGCCGAGGCCCTTCGCCATGCCGATCGGCACGCCGACGGCTCCGCGCTTCTCGGTCTCGGCATAGGTGTTGCCCGGGAACTCCAGGAACCCGGTCGTCATGCCGGCCAGCCCGCGGCCGAACTTGCGCGCCGCGGTCTGCGCGCCGGCGGGCGAGGCGACAGCCAGGCTGCACGCCAAGAGCGCTATGCCGGCCAGGACGACGATACTCCGATGGCTTCTCATTGCACACCTCCCTCTGTGTGATGCTGCTCCCCGTCATCAGCAGCTTCCATGCCACCGAATTCGGACCGTGGCGGTCGGCTTCTGCGAGACGTCTCCAGGTGGAACTGTTACAACCTGGCTGTAAGTCTTGCGGGGACGGGGCCTTCGGCACGGGTCTTGCCGCCCACACGGCGCACAGCTATCCGCTATAGATACCCATGCCGAGCGTCCTCCTCGTCGACGACGACACCAGCTTCCAGGCCGCCCTGGGCGAGCTGGTACGGGCGGAGGGGTTTTCCGTCGAGGGCGCGGCGAGCCTGAGCGAGGCGCGCGCGGCCCTCGGCGAGCGCCCGCCGGACCTCGCCCTGGTCGACCTGAAGCTGCCCGACGGAAGCGGTCTCGAGCTCCTGCATGAGATCGACAGCAAGGTCGGCACCGAGGTCATCCTGATCACCGGTCACGCGACCGTCGATTCGGCGGTCGAGGCGTTGCGCAGCGGCGCATCGGACTACCTCACCAAGCCGGTCGACATCCCGCGTCTCAAGTCGGTGCTGGCGAACGTCATCCGCCGGCGCGAGCTGCGGGAAGAGATCGAATCGCTGCGCGGCACGCTCCGCGGGCTCGGTCGCTTCGGCCCCCTGATCGGCGCTTCTCCGGCGATGCAGGCCGTCTACGACATGGTCGCCCGCGTCGCTCCCACCGAGGCGACCGTCCTGGTGCAGGGGGAGAGTGGCACCGGAAAGGAGCTCGTCGCGCAGACCCTTCACCAGTTGAGCCGCCGGCGAAAAGGCCCGTTCGTCGCGCTCAACTGCGCCGCCGTCTCGCCGCAGCTCATCGAGAGCGAGCTGTTCGGGCACGAGCGCGGCAGCTTCACCGGCGCGGCGCGCACCCACAAGGGCTACTTCGAGCGTGCCGAGGGCGGCACCCTCTTTCTCGACGAGATCTCCGAGATGCCCGTCGAGCTGCAGGTGCGGCTGCTGCGCGTGCTCGAGATGGGCACCCTGGCGCGGGTCGGGGGCGAGAGCGAGTTCACGGTCGATGCCCGCCTATCGCCTGAGCGTCTTCCCGATCCGCTTGCCCCCGCTGCGCGAGCGCGCTGGGGACGTGGAGCTGCTGGTCACCGCGTTCCTCGCCGAGTTCAACGCCGCCGAGGGGATGAGGAAGGGGATGAGCCGCGCCGCCCTGGACGTGCTGCGCGAGCACTCCTGGCCCGGCAACGTGCGCGAGCTGAAGAACGCCGTGCACCGGGCTTTCATCCTCGCCGACCAGGACATCGAGCCCGCGCACATCCCGCTGTCGCGCGCCCAGCCCGCGAACGGGTCACCCGTCGAGGCCCCGTCGGCGGGCGGGCTTCTCCAGCTACGCGTCGGCTGCCCGCTGGCCGAGGCGGAGCGGCGCATCATCCTCGCCACGCTCCACGAGCAGGGTGGCAACAAGGAGCGCACCGCCAAGGCGCTCGGGATCAGCTTGAAGACGCTCTACAACAAGCTGAACCGGTACAAAACGCTCCCCGTGGCGTAGCCCGCCGTTGTAACTCCTTACCCTCCAGCGGCAGGCAGGGCGCGCGCCCGATCGAGCACGCCTCGTGTCGAGCGCCTGGCATGGAACCTGCTCCGCGGTCGGCGGACCTCTCGCGGCAAGGAGGGCGTATCGATGAAGGACCAGGAATTCTGGGCCGACGCGGAGCCAGCCGGCCTCATCACACCCGATACCCTTCGCCCCTCGCAGTTCTTCGACGGCGCAGCGCGGCGCCGCCGTTTCCAGGGCGAGCAGCGACTCATGTTCGCGATCCTCGAGGACGCGGTCCAGGTCTTCTGCAAGAAGAGCGCGACCCCGGGGCATCGTGACAGCAGGCTCTTTCGCGAGGTCGAGCGGTGGGTCGAGGACGCCGACGACGATTGGCTCTTCTCGTTCGAGCGCATCTGCGAAGCGCTGGACCTCGACGCCGGCTGCATCCGCCGCGGCCTCCGCGCGTGGAGGAAGCGCGCCATCCCGCCACGCGTGGCGCTCGCCATCGAGGAGGCTACCCTCCTTCGCCGGGCGAGCGGCGAATAGCATACACGCCGCACCCGTGAATGTTTGTAAATCGTACAGGGACCTGTAAGTGATACAGAGGTAGTAGTGCTCGGGCGGTGTGATGTGCGGCGTGATGTTCGGTGATGGCCCGTCTCGACCGAGGTGGCCCGGAACGTGCTTTACACGGCGACCTCATGCGTATCGCGTCGCATATCGAGGGGGCACTACTCTCGGCCGTCTTGGTGCTGAGCGCGCCCGCAGCCGCGCGCGACGAGATGGTGAAGAAGCCCGACTCCGAGCTGAGGGCGCAGGTGGAAGAAGCGCTCAGGTCGGACCAGGGGTTGACCGGTGCCAGCGTCCGCGTGCAGTCGGTGCGCGACGGGGTCGTGCTCCTCGCCGGCCGGACGAAGACCACCACCGACGACGTGCGCGCCATGGGTGACGCCGCGCGCGTCCCCGGGGTGGTGCGCATCGTGAGCGAGATCAGGAGCGGCGACGTCGAGAGCGCGGCCCGGCCGGCCGACGAGGACGTCGCGGGGGCGAAGGAGCCGGCGGAGATCGATCGGCACTACGGCGCGGTCGATGCCACCCGCGACACGTGGATCACGTCGGCCACGAAGCTGCGCCTGCTGGCGGACAGCCGCACGCCGGGCCGGAACATCGACGTCGACACGCACGAGGGCGAGGTGAAGCTCTTCGGCATGGTGCCGTCGGCCGAGGCCAGGGCGGCTGCCGAGGAGGACGCCCGCAAGGTGAGCGGTGTGAAGCGCGTCGCGAACCGGATCGAGGTGGTCCCACCGGCGCGGCAGGACGCCGTGAAGGCGCACGACGAGAGCGTCGAGCGCGGAGTGCGAAGAGCGCTCGAGGAGCGTCCGGAGCTGAAGGACGCACGCATCGACGTCGACGTGAGGAACGGCGCGGCGCGCCTCGCCGGGACGGTGCAGACCGAGGAGCAGCGGGTCGCCGCCGCGCGGGCCGCGCGCGCCACTCCGGGCGTGCGGTCGGTCGAGGACGACCTCCGCATCGGCCCGAAGCCCGCCGAGGACGACCTGCGCGCCGGCAGCCGGCCCTGGCCAAGGACCGCCGAGCCACCCTGGCTCGGCCAGGAGGAGACCAAGCAATGATCGCCCCGTGGAAAGCGTCGATCGTTCTCGCCGCCGGTCTCGTGCTGCGCGGCAGCGCGGCGCCGGCCGAGGTCGTCGTCTCGTCCACGAAGGTCGTCCCCGATGATCGCGTGTCGGGTAGCGTCGCCCTGCGCGACGTGGAGGTGAACGGCGGTGACGTCTCCGGCGTGCTGGTGAACACCACCAGCGGGAAGGACGTGCGCGACGTGGAGCTGCTGATCCGCTACGACTGGCTCTGGAAGAACGAGTTCAGGCCCGGTGAGGACAGCCCCAGCCGCGCCGTGTACTTCACCGTGCCGGCCCGCATCCCGCCCGGCGGGCACGCGGCGTTCACGTATCGCGTCGACCCCCCGCTGCCGGTCCGCTCCGACGGACGTTTTCAGACGTCGGTCGAGATTTCCGGGCTCGTCGAGGTCGGGGACTAGCGGCCTCGGCCCGTCGTGCCCGCCGACTCTCCCAACCCAGCGGCAACCAGACGTGGAGGTGCAGGCAACCACGACCGGCTTCACAACCGAATCAGCGTCGACGGGCCGTTCGTGACCGCCGGGATGAGCGTCCGTTTCTGAGCGAGCC
>WNFA01005103.1_pt1 | contig 10974 bp, 10 predicted proteins | sample 5400481 | NCBI WGS metagenome assembly WNFA01 (sample SAMN13153340, study PRJNA577476) | soil metagenome | isolation source: 120 cm saprolite under Douglas fir tree site 2 hole 1 replicate 2 | place: USA:California | collected 2015-04-18 | reverse complement strand
TCGGCTGCGGATACTGCGTCAGTGGCTGCCCCTTTGATATTCCCAAGTTCAACCCCGCGACTAAAAAGATGTTCAAGTGCACGCTTTGCGTCGATCGGGTGAGCGAAGGACTCGAGCCAGCGTGCATCAAATCCTGTCCCACCGGCTGTCTCCACTTTGGAACCAAGGAGGACATGAAGGACCTGGCGGAGACTCGCGCAACTCAGCTTCGGGAGAATTTCGGCTTCGAGAAAGCAGGCGTCTACGATCCGGCGGGCGTGGGTGGAACCGGCGTCATCTATGTGCTGCACGATGCCACGAATCCCGAGGCATACGGTGGATTGCCCAAAGATCCTCACATTCCGTGGGTGGTCCGCTTCTGGAAAGGCCCGGCAAAGTGGATCGGAAATCTCGCCATGTTGGGCGGCATCGTTGGAGTGACCCTGCACTATTTGCGCTTCGGTCCGAAGGAAGTCGGCACCACGAAGGACAAGAATAATGAGGGAGTACAGCCGTGAGCACCTCGCACGTCATTTCCTCCCGACGAACCGCTGGCGAAACCGGCGGCCACATTCTTCGCTATACATTTAGCGAACGCATACATCACTGGCTCGCCGCATTCACTTACGTCTATTGCCTGATCACCGGCCTGGCCTTCTGGTCTCCTTATATGTACTGGCTGGCTACTCTGGTCGGCGGCGGCCCCACGGCCCGCTTCTGGCATCCGTGGTTTGGCGTGGGCTTCACGCTCTCAATGTTCTGGATGTACAAGATGTGGCGCCGTGACATGCTTACGACCGATGCCGACCGGCGTTGGTCGAAAGCGATGAAGTATTACATCGAGAATGAAGACGAAAAGCTTCCACCCATCGGCCGTTTTAACTACGGCCAGAAGTTGTTCTTCTGGCTGATGGTGTACGGCGTGATTTTGCTGCTGATTTCTGGCATCGGTCTGTGGTTCGTTGAGTCCATCCCGTGGAGTTGGCGCTGGCTGCGTTATCTGGCCGTTACGGTTCACGTGGTCGCGGCGCTGGCGACCATCGGTGGCTTGATTATTCACGTTTACATGGGCACCGCCATGGTCCGCGGCGGCTTCACTTCCATCATCCGCGGAGAAGTTACCACGACTTGGGCGAGAACCCATCATCGCCTATGGTACGAGCAGATCACCAAAGGAACGCCCGCGGAGAAATGAAAACCAGCGAGTGAGCCGAGCTCAGGCGCCCAACAAAAAAGCAGCATTACTTCCCTTCCAGCCCCGACCTTCCCTTTCTCGCGCAACCCCAGGTCTGCGGTGTTCATCGGGTACCCGCTTGTGAGGATATTCTCGTGTTACAGCCTCAGGGAAAGGCGCCTGACTGCATTTGCGTCTTCAAGGGAATCGGGTGTCGGCGGTGTAGAATGGGCCGCACTGAGGGGCGATTGACCAATAAAACAAACGACAAGTAACCAAGTCTCCTTCCCCCCAGGAGGAAACGAAATGAAAACAGCATTAGCAACAGCGTTTCTTTTAGTGATGGTGGTCCAGGCTCGGGCGGTAACCACTGCCACTCAAGCATTCACCACTTTCACAGATGAGAACGGTAACGTGGGCGTGGTGTCTGTAGCTCGCCAGCTCGATCCATTTACACACGCAACCACAACGACGACTGTGACGTATTCATTCTGCGTTCAGACTACTGCGGCGTCTTGTCTTGAAGGCAGCGGAACGGTCCCAAACGATGCCTTCACCGGCAACCTCACGTCGAGTGTTGGGAAGGCGGACGTATTGAAGCTTCATGCTGACACGACCATTCCCGGATTCGTGAATGAGTTGTGCATCGCACCCGACCCGTTTGGCGGCTGTGAGGGAGGAATATCTCCTGCAACTGGTGGACTGATTAGCCTCGCTTTTACGAAAAAAAGAGGCGATATAGAGGTGTTCACGTCCGGAGATTTTAGGCGGGAGAATTTCAAGATTACGCTCGATTCGGTCAGTACGATCTCGCAGTTCCCAGGAAAGGTACAGGGTACAGTAATCGGCACAAACGTGAGTACAGATGCAAGCATGGCGTTCGACACGGAAACGGGCAAGGGGACGCCTGCTACGCATTCGCTCTTGGAGAGGTCAGTGACGCCACAAACATTGCGAAGGCTACAGCGGTTGACGGGAAATAAACTCTAACCGCTCTCTCAGAAGCCGCTGAAGGACAAAAAAGGGCCTCGCACCGAACAGGATTTTCAGCGCCAACTTGGGAGGCAGGCATACCGGACCAGGCACGGCTCCTCTGCCAAAGGGGCTGTACGCTGGTAATTTGAACCAAGCCCCGAACATTACTACCATCTAATTTTACCCACGGGGTAACAACTAGGGATGCAGTCCTCCGAGAATACCCGCCGATGGCAACGGCACCCGGTCGATCTTGCGCTCGGCGTAGTTACGGGAAATGGGCAGTTGGGAACGGTCGTCCCGGGCCGCGCAACCGAGATCAGCGAAGGCGGAATGGCCCTTTATGCCGGGATTGACCTGGAGCCCGGGGATCTGATGGCCGTCGAATTCCGGGGACCCAGCAATGCGCGGGTGGCGGGCGCGATTCGCAGCCGTTCGGGCTATTGTTTCGGGCTGGAATTTCTTACCCCGGTCTTGCCTGGTGAATCGGCCAGCGGGGCGCGGCTGGCGGAGTTGGCCCTGGAGCAGGGCAGTCTGGCTCAGACCGAACTCTTGACGCCTGCGACGGCGGACGCCTCCCAGCAAATCAAGTCGGCGGAGAAGGCGGCAGCGGCTTATGCCCTGCTCGCCCAGGTTTTGCGATCAGAGGGCAAGCCCGCAAAGGCACTCATCGCAGACCATGCGGTGGCGCTTTTCCTGCGGATGAAGGATATGTACCGGCGTCACAAATAGCCACCCAGCCCACATTGCTGCCGGAGCTCAACTGAGTTGCATCCCAGGGGGGCATCATTCTTTTCAAACCTTTCTTTTCGAGCCGTCGATCCTGCATTACCATCTGCTGCGAACGTAGGAACGCCGGAACATGTGCGCCCTCTCGAATGACCCCTCCAGAACGTCCGTGGTTTTGGATCGCGAAGCTGATCAAGAGAAAAGCCGCGACCCGTCGGGGCCACGGATCCGATGTCCACTATGCGGGTGGTCGCCGCACAAAAAGGACTTCTGGGCTTGCGACTGCGGCAACATGTGGAATACGTTCGACACCGGAGGAGTGTGCCCGGCGTGTCTCCACCAGTGGACCTCGACCCAATGCCCCTCATGCAAGCGATGGTCCCCGCATTCCCAGTGGTATGGCCAATGACCGCGTCCGTACACCGCTGGGCCTGCTTCCGCATCACGCCAAATCTTCCCGGCCTGAAAGGCCGGTTGTAGTCGCCAGAGACGCGACGACGCCTTGAAAAATAAGAGACAAGAATCTCACTGATCCTCAGCCGCACGCTGACACAGTTTCCTAGCCACCCCGATTAGCGTTATCTTTATCTCATGCAATTCCGTGGCTGTGGTACGGCTTTAGTGACTCCGTTTCGACAGGACGGTTCCATCGACGAGACTGCCCTGCGCAACCTGGTCGCGTGGCAGGTGGAATCGGGAATCGATTTCCTGGTTCCCTGCGGCACCACCGGCGAGACGCCTACGCTTTCACATGACGAGTGGCTGCAGGTGGTCGATACTACGATCGAAGTTGTGGCCGGACGCGTACCCATTGTCGCGGGAGCCACCTCGAACTCGACGCAGGGCGCCGTGGACAAGGCCAAAGAACTGGCCGCGCGGGCGGGAGTAAATGGCATCCTGACAGCGTCGCCTTACTACAATAAGCCCACGCAGGAAGGACAGTATCGCCACTTCCGCGCCATCGCGGAAGCGGTGGACAAGCCGATCATTCTGTACAACGTGCCTGGGCGCACGGGCGCAAATATCGAGCCGGCTACGCTGGCGCGCCTGGCCGAAGTCCCCAATATCGCCGGAGTCAAAGAGGCCAGCGGAAATATCAGCCAAATGGCTGAGGTGTGCAACGTCGTTCCCGAACACTTTGCAGTCTTATCGGGTGATGATGCGGTAACTTTGCCGCTGATCGCGCTGGGCGGAGTGGGCATCATCTCAGTGGCGTCGAATGAGATTCCGCGCGAAATGGCGGAGATGACGCGGGCCGCCCTCGGCAACGATTGGGAAAGCGCGCGCCGGATCCACCGGAAATACTTACCGCTGATGCTGGGAAACTTTATCGAGTCGAATCCTTTGCCGGTGAAAGCGGTGCTGGCCATGATGGGCAGGATTGAAGAAGTGTACCGACTGCCCATGCTGCCCATGCGCCGCGATACACGCTCGAAGCTGCAAAAGATCGCTGCCGAAGCCGGGCTGATCAGCAAGCCAGCCGCGGCTTCACCGGAAGCAGCCGATTTCTATGTCTACGAAAACTGGCTGGCCGGGCCGCACAAGGTCGTCCTGCACCGCTCCGGCTGCGGCCAGTGCAACCACGGCAAGGGCCGGCCCGCGGGGCACGATGCCAACCACGCCCGCTGGCATGGTCCATACCCGACGCTCTCTGAGGCACGCGAGGCTTCGCACCACATGCCGGGGGTGCTGATTCGGAGCGAGTGCAAGTGCATCTAGAGAAAATTTCAGATTGTAGATTTTAGATTGCAGATTGTTTGACCGCCTCGGTCCGGGTGACAATCTGCAATCTGCAATCTGCAATCTAAAATCTGAAATCTGAAATCCTTTCTTCTATACTTCCCTTCTCATGCCCTCCCTGCAATCTGCCATCGAGCGCCTGGCCACGCTGGGTGAGGTGGAACGGAATCCCGACGCGCGCCAAACATTTCTCGAATTTCGCGAACAACTCACGCGGGGAAAGATTCGCGCCGCGGAGAAAATCAATGGGCAATGGAAGGTAAATGCCTGGGTGAAACAGGGCATTCTGCTGGGTTTTCGTCTAGGCGAGCTCAGCAAAATGGGGGACGCAACGCTCTCCTTCGTCGACAAAGACACCTTTCCCGCCCGCCAGTTTGCCGTGGCCGACCGGGTGCGCCTGGTTCCTGGCGGATCGTCGGTACGGGAAGGAGCTTATGTCGCCCCTTCGGTGATCTGCATGCCGCCCATGTTTATCAACGTAGGCGCGTACGTCGACGAAGGCACGATGGTGGACTCGCACGCGCTGGTGGGCTCCTGTGCGCAGGTGGGCAAGCGAGTGCATCTGAGCGCCGCCGCTCAAATTGGCGGCGTGCTGGAACCGGTCAGCGCGGCGCCGGTGATCATCGAAGATGACGTGTTGGTGGGCGGCAACTGTGGCGTCTATGAAGGCACGCTGGTAAGAGCGCGGGCGGTGCTGGGAGCGGGAACGATTTTGACTCGATCCACGCCGCTTTACGACATCGTGCGTGGCCAGGTTTACAGGGCAACGGACGAGAAGCCTTTGGAGGTGCCGGAAGGCGCCGTAGTCGTGCCCGGGTCGCGAGCGGTGAAGAAAGGACAAGCGGCGGATTGGAACTTGTCCCTCTACACACCTGTGATTGTGAAATATCGCGATGAGAAGACGGATCAGCAGATCGAATTAGAAGAGTGGCTGCGCTAGCCGCGTAGCTTATTCGACGCTGACCGTGAGGCTTCCCGCACCATCAGAACTTTTGACTCTTATCTGCGCCAGCCTCTTAACTACCGCATCGGCCTGGTGCAGGGCTGACGCCGGATAGGTGCTGGTTATGGCTATCGCTTTCATTCCTCCGGCGTGGGCGGCGCGGGTGCCTGCCGGGGCGTCTTCGATCACCAGACATTGGGATGGATTCACCCCGAGCAGTTTCGCTCCCATGAGATAGGGCTCAGGATCGGGCTTGCCTTTGGAAACGTCATCCGCGGAAACCAGCACCTGAGGGATGGGCAGGTTCGCGAGCTTCAGCCGGGACGTAGCCAGGTAACGCGTGCCCGAGGTCACCACACACCAGCGTCCGTCGGGGATGGCCTTGAGCAATTCGGCCGCGCCGGGCATTACGGCGACGCCTTCGTGGTCATCGGCTTCGCGCTTCTCAAGTCTCACGACTTCGGCTTCGGCGTCGAGATGTGGCGCCAGTTTGCGCACGATTTCGATGGTACGAACTCCGTGGGCGATCTCAACTACTTTTTGGGGATCGATATTTTGTTCTTGGGCCCACCGCTTCCACTGGCGGGTTACTGAGCCGGTGGAGTTCGACAAGGACGCCGTCGAGGTCGAACAGAATGGCCGCGCAGTTGAATGTGTGCATGGCGAAGATGACAACTACTAAAACCTTTAACCGCAGAGGGCGCGAAGAATAAACAAGGGGCGCAGAGAAATTCTCTGCGATCTTGGCGTTTCCTCAGCGAACTTTGCGGTTAAAAGCTTTCTCCGGCAGGCCGCTACGACAACGCCTTCGGAGGATCCGCAACCACCAGCTTTCCCTCAATCGCGCGGTTGCGCATCTCCATATGCCTTTTGCGGAAGTGCGACCGGGCGCGTTCTCCCCAGGCCCGCACGAAATAATAGTTCAATCCTGCACCGATCACCGAGCTGGCCAGGGGAATGATCCGTCCCGTCCATTTTTCCACCACTTCCCGGCTGGCCTGGGCGGCGATGCGCTGGATGACCCGCGGCACGAACCGGCTGACCACTTCTTTCTCGAGCAGTTCCCGGCTGATGTCCACACCGGCGGCGCTGGCAGCGGCGATCCAAAGTTCCGCGGTCTCCTCTTCCGTATTGAATTCGAAGCCATAGATCAGGCTGAGTTTCTGAATCGTGCGCAGGGTGATGCCGGACAGAATTCCCATATCGGGAATGATGGTGATGAGACCGCCCAAACCAAAGCCGGCGCCTTCCGCGGCGGCAACCTTCATGCCACTGCGGATCACGCGGTGTGCCAGCGCATCCAGCTCGCCGACTTCCACCGAATAAACGCCCTGAAAGCTGGTGATGGGCAGGCCGTGAGCTGCGCGTACTTGCAGGAGGAATTTTGCCGGGTCTACCTTGACGGTTTCATAAGCGTGCTGAAAGCCGCGGCGCAGGCCGTCCTCCAGCCTTCGTCGCAGCCACGATTTGGGGCTCGCCTCAACCATACAGTTCAACCTTACCTCAGATAGTGGGTCGTGGGAAAGATTACGGTTTTCGTAGCGCCGGCGTCCCTCCGGCGCAACCACACCCAGCACAAGCGCGCCCACATGGGCAGAAGCGCGGCTTGTGCTACGATCAATACTCCGCATGCCAACTGGAAAATTGCACATCGTACCCCTGGGCGGCCTGGGCGAGTTCGGAATGAACTGCATGGCCGTTCGCTGGGGTGACGATATCATCGTCATCGACGCGGGCCTGATGTTTCCTGAAGCCGAGCTGCTGGGCGTCGATATTGTTGTTCCTGATATTTCCTACCTGATCGAGAACCGGCACCGCGTGCGTGGCATTGTTTTGACCCACGGGCACGAAGACCACATCGGCGCGCTGCCCTGGGTTCTGAGTGAGCTGAACGTGCCCGTCTGGGGCACGGAGTTCACGCTCGCCTACGTGGAAGACAAGCTGGAAGAGCATGGATTGCTCGATGAGGCCGACCTGCGCGAGATCCGCCCCAATGAAAGTTTCAAGATCGGGCCGTTTACCGTCCATCCCATTCAGGTCACGCACAGCCTGGTGGATTGCGTAGCGCTCGCGATCCACACCCCGCTGGGAGTAATCGTTCACACCGGTGATTTCAAAGTGGATCCCACTCCCACCGACAATCGGTTGTTCGACCTGCACGCTTTCGCCGAGTATGGCAAGACCGGCGTGCTGGCGCTGTTTCAGGATTCGACCAACGTCGAGCGCAAAGGCTACACCCCGAGCGAGAGGGCGGTGCGGCGCAAATTTGACGAGGTCTTCGCGCACACCCGGCGGCGGTTGTTCATCTCGTGTTTTTCGTCATCGATTCACCGCATCAAGCTGGCGGTGGAAATGGCGTGGCAGCACGGGCGCAAGGTCGCATTCGCGGGCCGCTCGATGAACAGTTCCGCGGAGATCGCCGAAGACCTGGGCTACATCGAGATTCCCGAAGGCCTGCTGATCCATCCTGGCGAAATAAAAAACTTCGCGCCGGAAAAAGTTTGCGTAATGATCAGCGGCACCCAGGGCGAGCCGATGTCGGCACTGTCCCGCGCCGCCGTCGACAATCACAAGCACGCGAAAATCGAAAAAGGCGACACGGTCATGCTCTCGTCGCGGATTATTCCCGGGAACGAGAAAGCCATCTATCGCATGATCGATCACCTCTTCCGGCGCGAGGCCCATGTCATCTACGACGATGGATCGTCGCCGCCAGTGCACGTCAGCGGCCACGCCAGCCAGGAAGAATTGAAGCTGATCATCAACCTGGTGAAGCCGAAGTATTTCATCCCCATCCACGGCGAGTACCGGCAGTTGAAGCTGCACGCGGAAATGGCGGGAGCGATGCACGGGTCGGTCGGGAATGTAATGCTGATCGAGAGCGGAGATATTCTCGAGTTCGATGACATGGGAGCGCGCAAGGCGGGGCGTGTGAACGTGGGGCGAGTTTGCATTGACTCCGGATCGCGCACCGATGTGGTCGAGGACCTGGTTATCAAAGATCGCCGGCATTTGAGCGAGGACGGTATCGTGCTGCCCATCATCGCCATCAACAAACTTACTGGCAGGGTGGAGACTTCGCCCGAAATCGTGACCCGGGGATTCTCGCCCGGCGAAGACGGTTTTGTTGAGGGAGCGCGCGAGATCGTCATGCAGACCCTGGAGTCGTCGAGCTCCGAGGAAAAAACCGATTACGGGCTGATCAAGGAAAAAATCCGCGCCGATCTGAAGCGTTATGTCTCCAAGCAAACGCAGAAGCGGCCACTGATCATGCCGGTGATACTGGAGATCTGAGCTTCCGTCAGGAAGAATAGCCGTAAAGTTTTCTTGTCATCCCGAGCGAGGCTTGTCCTTCGCTTGCGAAGGACAAACGAGTCGAGGGCCCCCTACTCCCGGCATCGAATCCGGTTACAGGGGTCCTTCGACTTCACACGGACTTCGCTTCGCGAAGTTCGTGCTCCGCTCAGGATGACAATGGAGAGGTTCCATCGTCACTCTCAACGACATTCGTGAGGCGCAGGCTCGACTGCGCGGCGTCGCCGTGCACACGAAACTGGTTCCATTTCATCTTCACGATGCAGACGACAAACGTCAGCTTTACCTCAAGCCAGAAAATCTGCAGCCCATCGGCTCCTTCAAGCTAAGAGGGGCATACAACAAGATCGCGTCCTTTTCGGAAGAGGAGCGGCGGCGGGGCGTTATTTCCTACTCCAGCGGCAATCACGCGCAGGGTGTGGCGTATGCGGCGCGGGCCCTGGGGCTGAAAGCGATCATCGTAATGCCGGGCAATATCCCCGCGATCAAGCGCGAGGCAACCATTGCTCTGGGTGCGGAGATCATATTGGTGGGTCCGTCGAGCTCCGAGCGTCAGGCCAAAGCGGAAGAACTGGCCGCAAAGCATGGATACGTGATCGTCCCTCCTTACAATGACGAAAAGATCATCGCCGGCCAGGGCACGATGGGGCTGGAGATTCTGGAAGATTTGCCTGACGTGGAAACCGTCATCGCACCCGTCGGCGGCGGAGGCATGATCAGCGGCATTGCGGCGGCCATCAAGCTGAGCCGTCCAGCGATAAAGGTGATCGGGGCAGAACCGGAATTCGCAGCCGACGCGCAGGCCAGTTTGCGGGCGGGCAAGATCGTCGAACTCGCCGCGGAAGAGACGACCCGTACTTTGGCCGACGGGCTGCGCACGCAGAGCATCGGAGCGGTCAACTTCGAGCATATTCGTCGTTACGTGGACGACATCGTGACCGTAAGTGAAGACGAAATCAGCGAGGCTATGCGGCGACTCTCGACTAATCCCAAAACACTGGCGGAGCCGAGTGGGGCGGTAGCGGTGGCCGCGTTTCTCTTCCACCGGGAGCAGCTGCCGAGTACCAAGGTTAATGTAGCCGTGATCAGCGGAGGGAATGTCGAGCCGGAAATGCTGGCGGATTTAGAGAGGAAAAAGCAATGACGACGCACAACCGTAGCGGCGGCGTCCCTTCGACTACGCTCAGGGCAGGCGCTACATTGTCCGGGGCGTTCGTCGTAATATGGTGTCTCCTGACTTTGGCCTTCGCGGTACCTGCCACTGCTGCCGACTACCAGCGAGGCACGGTAGTGCGCGTGGCTCAGGTCTATCTCTCGCCCGATACCAGTTCAGCGAAGCTGGCGGAAATGGATCGCGGGCGGGAAATCATCGTCCTCGAAACCAGCCGCGACTGGGTGCATGTCGAAGCCAATCTGACTGAGGAGCGGACTGTCACCGGCTGGGTGCTCGACAAGGGCGTGATACGAACATCCACGCCGAACGGCGACAAAATACTGTTCGGCGAAGCTGTAGACTCCGAGGACCAGGCCAGCCGGCGACACGGCCGAAACGGGGCCGCCCAGGATGCGCTGCGGCTTTATTATCGGACAGCCGAATATTTTCCTTCTTCACCATTGGCTGGCGAAGCGATGTATCGTTCCGCTGATATTCGCTGGCAGCTGGAGAAAGCAGACGTGTCCACCCGCCCATCTTCGCATGAACGCGAGTCCTATCTTCGCGAGGGCATGGAAGAAAAATACATGAAAGAGGTAATCAAGAAATTTCCCGGGACCAAGTGGGCCGACCTGGCCGCGTTTCACCTGATCGACAACAAGCTGTGCGGCGATTGGCAGGGCAGTTCGAAGTGTCCAGTGAAAGAGTCTGAAATTTACGAAAAATATGCCACCGAACACCCTCAATCCCCCGCCGCCGCGGAGGCGTTGTACGACGCCGCCTGGCGCTGGTCGGCGCTGATCGAAATCTACAAGACAGAAGAAGATCCCAAGAAGTCGGAAGAAGCCAAGGCCAAGGCCATCGCGCGGGCCCAGCAAGCGTTATCGCAGACCGGGTCCGGTGACTGGGGAGCCCGCGCCCAACGATTGCTCTATTTGATCGACCAGGGCGTCCCGACCTACGGAA
>WNFA01007849.1_pt1 | contig 10976 bp, 9 predicted proteins | sample 5400481 | NCBI WGS metagenome assembly WNFA01 (sample SAMN13153340, study PRJNA577476) | soil metagenome | isolation source: 120 cm saprolite under Douglas fir tree site 2 hole 1 replicate 2 | place: USA:California | collected 2015-04-18 | reverse complement strand
GGGAGATTTTCGTGTTTGCAACGCTCGAGCCTTCCGTCGCGGCTTACCATCTGGCGTTCAACCCTGCGGGGGAACTATTTGTCACTGGCCCCACAACGTCGAGTTTCGACCGCGTGTTTCGCATCAATCAGAAGGGCGAGATCAGCACCTTTTTCAGAGGGCTCGGCAGGCCGCAGGGACTCGCGTTTGACCGCAAGGGAAATCTCTACGTCACCGCCTCATACGCCGGACGCCGCGGCATCGTGCGCATCGCTCCCGATGGCGCAGCCGAGCAAGTGCTCGGCGGGAGCGGACTCGTTGGGCTCGCGCTTTTACCGGGGAATCGCGCCATTCTCGCCACCACCGGCGCGCTGTTCAGCCTCGACTGGGACGTCGAGGGTCTCCCTCTTCCGCGGTAATCCAACGATGAAAGCTGAGATCATCGCAGCGGGATCGGAACTGCTCACGCCGGATCGGGTAGACACCAATTCCCTTTTCCTCACCGAGCGGCTCAACCGGCTTGGCGTCGAAGTGACGCGAAAGACCGTGGTTGGCGACGACCTCGGCGCGCTGCGCGAGGCTTTCGGCGGCGCGATGGAGCGCGTCGAGCTGGTGATTTCGAGCGGGGGCCTCGGTCCAACCGAGGACGACCGCACGCGCGAGGCCGTGGCCGACCTGCTTGGGCGGAAGCTGGAACGCAGCGCGGAAGTCATGAGCAAAATCGAAGCGCGATTCCGCCAGATCGGCCGCCCCATGTCCGAAGTCAACGCCCGGCAGGCGCTCGTGCCGGAAGGCGCAACCGTCCTCGAAAACGGACGCGGTACCGCGCCTGGGCTTTGGCTCGAGGCGCGCGGGCGCATCGTAGTCCTGCTCCCAGGCCCGCCGCACGAATTGAAAGCCATGTTCAGCGCGCAGGTTGAGCCGCGGCTGGCTCGCCTCTCGACCGGAGTGCGTCTGGTGGCGCGCGAGCTGCGCGTGGCAGGGATGGGAGAATCGGATGTCGATCAGCGCATTGCGCCGATTTACACGCGCCACGATGACGTGCAAACCACCATTCTTACCGCACCTGGTGAAATTCAGATCCACCTCCGCACGTGGTCTGCTGACGCAACCTCTGCCCAGCGGCTGCTTCAACAGATCCAGGAGAGCATCGTGCTCGCGCTGGGCGAGGCGGTATTCACCACCGAGGGAGAATCGATGGAAGAGGTTGTGGCTCGCGAGTTGACGCTCAATCACGCAACCATCGCCACGGCCGAGAGCTGCACCGGAGGGCTGCTTGCCGAGCGGCTCACACGGATATCGGGAAGTTCCGTCTATTTTTTGGGCGGCGTCGTCTCCTACAGCAACGCGCTTAAGTCCGCGTGGGTGGATGTGCCCGCGGAGATCATCGAATCGCGCGGCGCCGTCAGCTCCGAAGTCGCCGTCGCGCTTGCCGACGGCATTCGCCGCCGCACGGGCGCGACGCTCGGTGTCGGGATCACAGGAGTGGCGGGTCCCACCGGCGGTACTCCTGAAAAACCGGTGGGTACTGTGTATGTTGCGATCACCGATGCTGCCGGTAGCAAGGAGCGCGGCGTCCGATTCCCCGGAGAGCGCGACCGCATCCGCTGGCAGGCTTCGCAAACGGCACTCGACCTGGTGAGGAGATATTTCCTCTACGCCGCGCAGCCCAAGCCGTTCACGGCCGGAGTGCGTGGCGAGCCTGGCGCGAAGGGCTGACCGCGTGCGGGCCTTTGTTGCGTTGGATATCCCCGAAGACGTGCGCGCGGCCCTCGGTGCGCTCATCGCCAAGCTGCGTCCTGCCTGTGAGAATATTCTGGCGGGCTCCAAGCGGAGCCCGCACCCGCACGCGCGATGGGTGCGAATCGAAGGCGTTCATCTTACGTTGAAATTCATTGGCGAGATCCAACCAGTAAAAATCGACCCGATCAAAGCGTCACTGGCGAGAATCCCCTTTCCTGGTCCCATTGAAATGAATTTCCGGAACGTGGGATTTTTCCCGAACGACCGCCGTCCTCGCGTGTTCTGGGCCGGAATTGAAGCGGGCAAGGACCTGAGCGCACTCGCCGCGGCCGTGGAGACATCCCTCGAACCGCTTGGCATCGCAAAGGAGGCGCGGGCGTTCTCACCGCACCTGACGCTCGCCCGTTTTGAATCTCCTGAGGGCTCCGCTTTGAATCGCCTGCGTGAAGCGATCTCCGCGGCCGGCGCGCTCGAATTCGGCTCTGGCACGGCGACAGAATTTCACCTGTATCAGAGCATCCTGAAACCCGGCGGGGCGGAATATACTCGGCTGGCGACGTTCGGCTTTGCGGGAGAGGAATCGCATTGAACGAAGCGATGCCGGTCAGTGCCCCAATATTGTTGCTGTTAATTCTCCTGGGCTACGCGCTCGGCTCGATTCCGTTTGGCTATTTGCTGGTGCGCGCGCGAAGCGGCGGTGACGTGCGCGCCATGGGTAGCGGAAATATCGGTGCAACCAACGTTGCGCGCACGGCGGGCTGGTCCATCGGAGTGGCAACACTGCTTCTGGACAGCGCGAAAGGCTTTTTTGCCGTTTGGCTGGCCGGACATTTTTCCGGCGGCAACATCCGGTTCATGATGTATGCGGGACTCGCCGCGATTTTGGGCCACATCTTTCCCGTGTGGTTGAAATTTTCAGGCGGCAAGGGCGTAGCCACGGCGCTGGGCGTGTTTCTCGTGATCTCCTGGGCCGCCGTCGCGGCCGCGGCTGCCATCTTCGCGATTGTCGTTCTTTTTTGGCGATACGTTTCACTTGCATCGGTTTCGGCGGCGGCCGCTCTGCCGCTGCTCGTCTATGTGCTCTATGCGCCCGGGCACGCGCCTCCCGTCGCGGTGACGGCCGGCACGCTGCTGGCGACTGTGCTAGTCATCGTGAAGCATCGGAAAAACCTCGAGCGGCTCATGGCCGGCACGGAACCGCGCTTTGAGATGGGCCGGAAGAAAACATGAAAAAGATCGCGATCGTCGGAGGCGGGAGCTGGGGCACGGCGCTGGCCATTGCGCTGATGCGCTCCTCGCGCCCTCACCGGCTGACGGTATGGGCGCACAGCCCCGACGTCGTGGAGCAGTTGCGCACGAAGCGAATCAACACCATCTACCTGCCCGGGTTCGAGTTGCCCGCGGAAGTAGAAGTGACTGGAGCGCTTCCCGAGGCGCTCGCCGGCGCGGAGATCGTGTTGGGTGTGATGCCATCGGCGCACGCGCGCGAAGTGTATCGCGCAATGCGGCCTCATCTCGATCCGCGTGCGGTCTTCGTCAGTGCGACGAAGGGTTTCGAGCCGGCGACTCATGCGCGCATCAGCGAAGTCATCGCCTGCGAGATCGCTGGAAATCCGGCGCCGCGCATCGCCGTGCTCTCCGGCCCGAGTTTTGCTCTCGAAGTCGCGCGCGGCGATCCTACCGCCGTCGTTCTCGCATCGGCGGACGCGTCGCTCGCTACCGAAGTGCAAGAGGAATTCTCAGGCCCGACGTTCCGCCTCTACACCAACGACGACCTGGTTGGCACCGAGATTGCCGGAGCGGTAAAAAATGTAATCGCCATTGCAGCCGGGGTGTGCACGGGCCTGGGACTTGGAGCCAATACGACGGCGGCCCTGGTGACGCGCGGGTTGGCGGAAATGACTCGGCTGGCGGTTGCGTTGGGCGGGCGTCGCGACACCCTTGCGGGCCTGGCCGGCGTGGGCGATCTGATCCTCACTTCGACCGGCGCGCTCAGCCGCAACCGGTCCGTCGGCATCGAGTTGGGCAAGGGCCGGGAGCTCGGAGAGATCCTCGGTGCAACCCGCATGGTAGCGGAAGGTGTCGGGAGCACGGCAGCGACGCTCGAGTTGGCTCAGCGCGCGGGAGTCGAAATGCCCATCACCGAGCAGGTGCACGCGGTCTTGTCCGCAGGCCGCGCGACGCGGGATGCCATCCGTGAATTGATGGAGCGACGTCTGAAACAGGAATAGCCGATAAGTCCTTTACTTGTAGGGGCACGGCATGCCGTGCCTCTACATGTATAGGAGAACCAACAGACCAAGAGCTGTCCTACCCCGTAGCTGATCCGTAGCAAATTAGGTTTCTGCTCTTCTGTCGGTGCCATCCCGACCGTAAAATCATGGTGTGGGACCAGCCTGACCGTGACCCTCGAACACATCAAGTCGCTCATGCTGCGCAGACCGCGCCTCCTCTGGATTGTGCTGGGGGCGATGCTGCTGGTTAGCGTGCTGCCCCTGGCGCTGTATCACCGGCAGGTGCTGCAGCTCAGCCAGGGGAAATTGACCGACACGGAGAGCGTCCAGCAAACCGAAGTGACGCGATCGGTCGGAGAAGAAATTCAGCTTTTCGACACCAACCTCTACCAACAATTGATCAGCGAGCGGCAGATCCTGGCGCTCACCGATTTGATCGACAAAGTGGACGACACGCAGCGGGCGCCGCAGTTGACCCGCGTGCTTGAAAATTTTGTCGCAAGCAATCCCAATATTCTGTACTTGACCGCGGTGGGCAAGAATGCCACGGGTACCGGCGCCGGCAACTTCCAGGCGAACCAGGACCCCTTCGTGAGCAAGGCGCTGCAACGCGCGTTCACAACGTGCCTTCAATCGCTGGTGTTCCGCAGCGATCCCCTGGCAATTGGCGTCGAAAGCCGGCCCGCGTTCGTCATGGCCGTGCCTCTGGAAGTGAACGACCAGTTTTCCGGGATGCTGGCGGCAGTCGTGTCGCTGGACGGAATTCTGCGGCGCCTCAAGGAAACCAGTGTGCGCGGGCGCGTGGTCTTCGTCGTCGACCACGGCGGGCACATCGTGGCCCATCCGGACACGCGGCAGTTCGTGCCCGGTGCGGACGCGCGTCCCAGCTCGGCCGTGGTCACTCAGGCCATGGGATTACCGAAAGGACTGCGCACGACCGAGACGCTGCGCAAGTTTACAACGCTGGAAAACGGGCGGCAGGCGGAAATGGTCGGCACGTACAGCACCATTCCGGACCTGAACTGGGCGGTGGTCGCGCAGCGCAGTTTGGACAAGGCGCGCGAAGATGCGGGCGTTACGGAGTTGAACGCCCAGGCCCTCAAGTTCGTGCTCGTGGTCACCTTTGCCGCGCTGATTCTTGGCTACCTGTTTGCCGTGGGGATCAGCACGCCGATCCGGGCTCTGGCGGCTTCGACGCGCGCCATCAGCCGCGGTGAGTTCCACCAACGCACGCCGGTCCAGGGCGCGGCGGAGATCAGTGAGCTGGCCGAAACATTCAACAGCATGGCCGGCGACATCGAGGAATTCGTCGAGCAGTTGAAGCAGGCTGCGACGGAAAACCACGATCTCTTCCTCGGCTCGATTCGCATGCTTGCCGCGGCCATCGACGAAAAAGATCCATACACGCGCGGCCATTCGGGACGCGTGGCTAAATATTCCGTGATCGTAGGCCAGCAGCTTGGCCTTGAGGCCGCCGACCTGGACAAGATCCGCATCTCGGCGCTGCTTCACGACGTCGGCAAGATCGGCGTGGACGACAACGTCCTGAAAAAGCCCGGCAAGCTCACGCCGGAAGAATTCGATTTGATGAAGCAGCATCCCCTAAAGGGCGCAAACATCATGCGTCCCGTCGCGCAACTGAAGGAAATGCTGCCGGGCATCGAACTCCATCACGAACATATGGACGGCTGCGGTTATCCGCACGGCTTGCGCGGCGACGCGATCCCGATGATGGCTCGCATTATCGCCGTGGTCGATACGCTCGATGCCATGACGACGAACCGCCCGTACCAGTCGGCGATGGATCTTGAGTTCGCCATGAATAAAATACTCTCGTTTGCAGGCACGAAATTCGATCCCGCCGTTGTGGAAGCGCTTGACCGCGCCGTGCGCGCCAAGAAAATCCGGCTGACCGCCGCGCTTGTCGAGGCCTAACACTCATTTTTTCTTCCCGCTTCCGCGGTGATTCAATTTCCCGAAAATCGGCGCACCTGCACACTCCATACCATTGGTCCTCAAATTCATCGCGCCGCGCCTAGCATTTTCGGATCTCCTCGGATGGCCGGGCTTCAGAGTCTGTGTGAGAACCTGGTTTTGGTCTATGTAGCGCCCGCCTTCAGGCGGGCATGTGCTTGCATCCACAGTGTCGGGCTGAAGGCCGACGCTACAAAAACGTTTCGCGCACAGGATGTCACATAGACTCTTCAGCTCGGCCAAAGCGAAGTTTCTTTCAGCCGGCATTAGCGGCCGAAGTTTAGTTTGGTGGAGGCTCTGCCGCGCTGTGTCCATTACGCTCTTCGCGGGCTTTGTGCTTAATGCTCTTCTGCTAGAATAAATAGTTTGGCGCGCGCGGGCGCTACAAAACTATGTTCTCCATATTCAAGAAGAGCGAAGGATCGCTGCTCGACCGGCTGAAACAGTCAGTCTCGAAGACGCGTTCGCAGATCGCTGCCAAAGTCGAAGATCTCGTCTCGGGCGAAAAGAAGATCGATCCTGAGCTGCTCACGAAACTTGAGAACGCGCTGCTCGCTGCCGACCTCGGCCCAAAAACCACGCACCAGATTCTGGAAGCGGTGCGGCAGAGACTCGATCGGCACGCCCTCAACACCCCGGCGGATCTGAAAGCGGAATTGCGCAACCAACTCCTGCACGCTCTGCGCATTTTGCCGTCTCCAAACGGGTCCCAGGCGCCTGTGCAAGCGTCGCGCCCCCACGTTATTTTTGTCGTCGGCGTGAACGGCACGGGCAAGACGACCACCATCGGCAAGCTCGCGCACCGTCTGCGCCAGGACGGCCGCAGCGTGGTCCTTGCAGCGGGCGACACTTTTCGCGCTGCCGCGATCGAGCAGTTGGGCGTGTGGGCTTCGCGAGCCGGCGCTGAAATCATCAAGACGAAATCGGGAGGCGACCCCGCGGCGGTCGTCTATGATGCGCTATCTTCCGCGCGCGCTCGTAACTCCGACGTCGTCATCGTGGACACAGCGGGACGCCTGCACACAAAGTCAAACCTGATGTCCGAACTCGACAAAATGAAGCGTACCGCGGCGAAAATCGTGCCCGGCGCGCCGCACGACATCCTGCTCGTCATGGACGCAACGACAGGCCAGAATGGGCTTTCGCAAGCGCGAGAATTTACCGCGACCGTCGGCATCACTGGCATCGTTCTGACGAAGCTGGACGGAACCGCCAAGGGCGGCATCATCGTGGCGATCACGCGCGAGCTGGGTTTGCCCGTGCGCTACGTGGGCACCGGCGAAACCATGGATGACCTGGTTCCGTTCGACGCCGAGATGTTTGTGTCTTCCCTGTTCGATTGAGCGCTTTCATGACTGCGCCCCCATCCTCGCGTACCTCTTCCTCTACAGCTGCCGCCGACGCTGTCTGCATGGGCCGCGCGCTCGAGCTGGCGGCACACGGCATCGCGCTTACGAGTCCCAACCCGATGGTCGGCGCCGTTTTGGTGCGCAAAGGAAAAATTGTCGGCGAGGGATTTCACACGTACGAAGGCGTGCGTCACGCGGAGATCATCGCGCTGGAAGCAGCCGGGGAAGCCGCGCGCGGCGCCACGCTGTACGTCAACCTGGAGCCGTGTTGCCATAGTGGACGCACCGGGCCGTGCACGAATGCGCTGATTTTGGCGGGCGTCAAGCGCGTCGTGGCGGCCATCACGGACGCAAATCCTGCCGTTTCGGGGCGCGGTTTCAAGCACCTGCGTGCGGCAGGGGTCGAAGTCAGCACCGGGTTGCGAGAGACGGAAGCGGGCCGGGTTGACGAAGCATTTGCAAAATGGATCGTCACACGGCAGCCGTTTGTGACGCTCAAATCCGCGCTCACGCTCGACGGCCAGCTCGTGTTGCCCCATCCTCGGGGGCGGGCTCGGCCTCCTTTCCGGGCTGCACTCGCAGCCCGCCATCTAGAGGACCGATGGATTTCGTCGCCCGACTCACGCGCCGAAGTCCAGCGCATGCGCCACGCTTCCGATGCATTGCTGACCGGCATCGGCACGGTGCTCGGGGATGACCCGCTTCTTACCGACCGCTCGGGCTTGCCGCGCAGGCGCAAGCTGCTGCGCGTGGTGATGGACTCGCACTTGCGCCTCCCGCTCCGGTCGCAACTGGTGCGCTCGGCGGATGGCGACGTCCTCGTATTCACTCGCACGCCTGTAGATTCGCCGGAAGCGTGTGCGCTGCGCAAAGCCGGAGTCGAAGTCGTACGCGTAGCGGCAGGCGGCGCGAGGCCCGGCCTGCGCTCAGTAATCGCGGAACTTGGCCGCCGTGAAATGTTGAGTGTGCTGCTGGAAGCAGGCGCAACTTTGAATTCCGCCGCTCTTTCGGCCGGGATTGTGGATAAACTGCGGCTGTTCTTGGCGCCCAAGATCGCCGGATTCAAAGGCATCGCTGCCGCACCGAACGGCTTTCAGGCTCCTTGCCAGGTTCACAACGTTACAATGGCGCAGTTTGGCGTCGATTTCGCAGTCGAGGGATATCTGCACGATGTTTACCGGAATCGTTGAGTACGTCGGCACGATCGAGTCGCTCGAACGTAGCGATTCAGGGGCGCGCATCCGCGTGATCGCCGGGCCACTCGCCGCCGGCCTCGCAAAATCGGGCAGCATTGCTGTGAACGGCTGTTGCCTGACGGCGGTCGAAATCTCAGACGGGAGTTTCGCTGCCGATCTCTCCAGCGAAACGCTTCGCCGCACAAGTTTCGGCGGAATCAAGCCCGGCACACGAGTCAATCTCGAGCGTCCGCTCACCGCAATGAAGGAACTGGGTGGACTCGCAATGAAGGGCTCGATCGCTCTCGATGGCATCAGCCTGACCGTCGCAAGCTGGCACGACTGCATCGTCGAATCAGCAATCATCCCCTTCACATACAAACACACGAATCTGTCTTCACTCAAGGTCGGCGACGCGGTGAATGTCGAGTGCGATGTCCTCGCAAAGTACGTCGAGCGTCTGATGGAGGCACGACAGGAGACTGCGGCGTCTCGCTTGACAGTTGCTCGCCTAACCGAAGAGGGATTTTAGAACAAATCAGTTTTGAGCCACGCAGGTCAGTCTGAATGTTGCCATTGCGGCCGCGCAAGAGGCTGCGATAAACTCCACTAGGAATTCATCTTTCCACCCGACTAGAAAAGCAATCATGCCCTCCCCGCGCATTAACGGCGTCGTTGAGACTTGCCTCTACTCGGCCGATCTTCCCCGCTCGGTTCGCTTCTACCAGGACCAACTCGGACTGCGGCTGCTCGAATCCGGCGAGCGGCTCTGCGTATTCAGCGTGGCGGACAAGCAAGTGCTGCTCATATTCCGCAGCGGCGGACCTTTGAAATCGATCCCCACGTCCGGCGGCATGATTCCGTCGCACGACGCCGCGGGCCAACTGCACGTCGCGTTCGCCGTATCGAAAGAGGATTTGGGAGTTTGGGAGAAACATCTGATCGCCCGCGGGGTACCGATCGAAAGCAGAGTGAACTGGCCAAAAGGCGGCCTGAGCATTTATTTCCGCGATCCTGACAATCATTTGGTGGAATTAGTGACGCCGGGAATTTGGGAAGTGTATTGAGCGAGATTGGCAGCATTCCCCGCGAGCGCCTGATGGATTTCCTCTGCCAAGCCCTCTTCATGTCGATTCACATCGCGGTGTACGAAGGGTTTTGGTAGCACAGGCTTCAGCCTGTGTGGTGTTCGGCACTAGCGAAAATCAAAACCACACAGGCTGAAGCCTGTGCTACTCGACGCCGGGCGCCGATCGGACGGGTAAGCGCGCACTTTTCTGGCGCGCCCCACGGTAATACAAAATCAGACCTAACAGAACAGACAGCACCGTGCCGGCCACAAGTTTGGTTTCGAACAGCAATTTGCTGGAACTGTCGCCTGGCGGAACGAACGAAAGTACGATCCCCACGCCGACAACAAACAATCCCAGCCCCGCGGCGATGAGCACTCCAAGCCTTCCCCCCGGGATGACGACGGCCGAGCGATTTTCGCGCCGGTCAGGGCGCGCATACAGCTTGATGGCCGCGGCGTACATATAAATAAATGGAATGAAATAGAGGATCGTCGCGGCGTCCACCAGAATCTGGTACGCGCCTCGCATGCTTTCACTGACCTGTGCCAATACCAGGATCACGCCCGAAATGACAGCCTGGACAAGAATCGAAATGTACGGCGTTTTCCACCGGGGATGAATTTTTCCAAACGCCGCGGGCAAATAGCGGTCAATCCCCACGATGAACGGAATGCGCGCCACTCCAGCAACAGTCGATCCCACGCCTCCCGCGTTCCCCACTGTTATCAGCATCGCTGCAATCACTCCGACCGCGGCCATACGCAACGCCGTCGAACCCTGAGTAATGGCCTGGAACACGCCGCTTTTCGGGTCCACTGTCTCGCTGGGAAGCATCATCAGCACTGCCACCGTCGCCGCAACGTAAATGAATGCAATCAGCGCTCCCGAGGCAAAAATCGCCCGCGGAAAGGTTCGTTGCGGATTCTTCACTTCCTCACTCATGGCGGAAACGAGCTCGAATCCCGCGAACGCGAAAGCGAGTTGCGGCCAGAAATTCACAGTGTCCCAATTCCAATGTGGAAGCATCGCGGCCATCGTGAAATGTGTCACCGACCCCTGACGCGACCACAGGACAAGCGCGACAAACACAATCATCATCAGCGGGACGTACGTGCCGACACCCCCGGCATTCTGCAGCCACTTGCCGATGTGCAGGCCGATGATGTTCATGAACACACCGACAAATAGCATGACAAACGAGCCCGCCAGCAGGAATGTGCGGTTTTCGGCCAGCCAAGCGTTCCCAGCGCCTCCGATGTAGGACGCCATCGCCGTGCTGGCGAGCAACAACCCGGGAAAATAGAAAACCGTATAGATCCAGTATGTCCATCCGGCAACGAAACCGTGGAAATCGCCGAAGGCCATCTTCGTCCAAACGTACAGCCCCCCTTCGTCCGGAAAGCGCGTCGAAAGCTCGACGACCACAAACGCCGTGGGTACAAAGAACAA
>WNFA01005977.1_pt1 | contig 10976 bp, 10 predicted proteins | sample 5400481 | NCBI WGS metagenome assembly WNFA01 (sample SAMN13153340, study PRJNA577476) | soil metagenome | isolation source: 120 cm saprolite under Douglas fir tree site 2 hole 1 replicate 2 | place: USA:California | collected 2015-04-18 | reverse complement strand
CATCGGCTCCGGCGGTCTGTCCCCACGGCAGCCCTATTCTGCTACACTATAGCCGGACGTTCCTGGTCGATAAATTCGATTGGTGATGAAGGCCTTTTCAAATGGTTACGCGAACACACGGGAGTGAGAGCAGCACGCGCCTTTGAGCAACTGCAATGCCGGATGCCAACCGCCCAAGAAGCCGCATTGCTCAATATTGCGCGTGGTCAGCCAGTGGTTGATCTCAACCGCTGGGTGTGGGCCGACGACGAGACGTTATTCGAGTACACCCATATCGTTGCCAATGGTGCTTTGCATGAGTTTACCTATACCTATGAGCTGGACGAGGAGGCCAGTACATGATGCACCTGGACGAATCCACCCGTGCCGAACTCGTACGCGAGATCGCACTGACCCTGGCGAAAACACAGCGGCTCGCTTTTGCTTCAGACTTTCACGTCTTCGCAGAGGGAAGGCAATTAACGCTCGCAGGAGTCACCTTTGAAACCTTTGCCAAGGGACCGAATACCAGGCGCAGCGATGGCGACGTGGTAGCCCATGCCATTGTGATGGCACTGGCCGCTACCGTCAACCAGGGGGATATTGACGACTGGTTCCCTGATACGGGTGAGACAGGCATCCGGTCAATTGAGTATTTACCAAGCATGCGCCAACGGCTGCTTGAGCCAGAACATCTCGTGTTGGGAACTGTCGATGTGACGATTCTCTGTGGCGAGCAGCCGCGCATGAAGCGACATCTGCGGCAGATGCAGCGCAACATTGCAGAGGGACTTGGCATCAGTCTTGACCAAGTGCATGTGAAAGTCAGCAGTATGGATGGGCAGGACGAGATCGCTCGTTTAGAGGGCATTGAAGCACGGGTACTCATCAGTCTGTGGCAGGGGTTGTAGCATACTACCGTGATTCAGCATCGGACGCAGCGTCGCTTAGGTCACAAAATGTGAGAGTCGTGCATCTTATTCCATCAACGCTCTCGTGAGGAGTAGATAAACGGCTGCAACACATCCTCGTAGTCAAACAGTTCTTCGGATGTGAAGAAGCGTTCAATTTCGACCGCGGCGGTTTCTAGTGAGTCGGAGGCGTGTACCAGGTTGGCCTGTACGCTCATTGCTAGTTCGCCGCGTATTGTGCCAGGCTCGGCTTCGCGAGCTTTGGTAATGCCACATAGCAGGCGTACCGTGTTGACGCTATCTACGCCTTCCCAGACGCAGGCGATGACTGGTGTGCTGCGCATGAACGTTTTGATCTCGGCAAAAAAGTCACGTCCACTGAGGTGGCTATAATGTTCATTCAATAACTCGTCGGCTAATGTCATCATTTTTATACCAACTAGCTTCAGTCCTTTACGTTCAAATCGACTGATGACGTCACCTACCAGGTCTCTTTGAATAGCATCGGGTTTGATAAGCACTAATGTGCGTTCCATCGATTAAATTTCCTCTCTTTTAGTCTTTCTCAGACTCTATGACGAATAAAGTAATGTAGCGCATTTGGCAATCTACTAGCAAGCGAGAGAAGCCGATAATGAAATTTACCAACCACAACCGGTACTGTCATGCTGAGTGCAGCGAAGCATCTCTCTGCCCATCGGGCCAGACCCTTCGCTGCGCTCAGGGTGACAGCACCTGACCGATCTTGTTCGTTAAACTGCATTATCGGCGGTGGGCGCGATAATGCAGATTCACTTTTTCATGCGGACATCATCACATCCACCGAGGGCCGATAAATCGGCCCCTACTGCTGATCGAATGAATGTGTCAATGTGCATCATCGGCCCCTACGGCTTCCTGACGAACAATTTTATACACTCGCAAGCTGAAGAAGGAGCTACCCTGGCAACATCATACAGTATATTGCTATAAGGCGCAATTCTTATAAAATTATTGCCGGGCGCCAATGCAGGTTGACAACTTTTATTGGAGGGTGCTATGCTGCTGTTGGGCAAAACCCACAACAGAAGGGGGCGTTGGACATAGGAGCAAGTTCCTGGCGCGAATTGCTGGGGAGAATTATCGCAAATCCGCAGGAGAAACAACCGATCGTCAACGAACTCAGCATCAATCCTATTACGCTCAACCGTTGGATCAAAGGGGAGGTCATTATCAGGTAGAGTTGTGAACACGAACTACATACCATCACCAAGGGAGGGAGCTATTCAATGTCTACATCATCTTCTGATCTCTCTGGAAGAAAGATCCGCTTCGAATTCGATACCGAGAGCGGTGAGACGATGGCGTGGCTGCTCAATGCCGATAAGATCATCACGAAGGGGATGGGGGGAACGCTCGCGGAGCAGGCTGACCTCTCCGGGATCAAGCGGGTACTGGATATCGCCTGTGGGCCAGGCGGCTGGGCGCTGGAGGTGGCACGCGAGCATCTTGAGATTGAGGTGACCGGCATTGACATCAGCGAATCCATGATTCGGTTTGCGAAAGCGCTGGCCACCTCACGTGGCTATGACAATGCCAGTTTCAAGGTCATGGATGTCAAGCAGCCACTTGTCTTTGCGGATGCATCCTTCGACCTGGTCAATGAACGTACACTCTATGGAGTCATGGGGCCTGGCGAATGGCCGCAGCTGCTTGCCGAATGCAAGCGCATCCTGCGCCCTGGCGGAATCATTCGTCTCACCGAACTGGAAGCTCCGGTGAGCACCTCCCTGGCCCTCAATGAGTTGTGGTATCACCATACAAGGGCATTTTACAAATTAGGACGTAGCTTTTCTGTAGATGAATGGCATATCGGCATCAATCCCGTGCTCAAGCGATTGCTGCGCGACGCCGGCTTCCAGGACATCAAACACCAGGGGCACGTCATCGATATCTCAGCAGGAACAGCAGATTTCGAAGGCTTCTTTCGCCATTTCGTCTACGTCTTCGGACTGGCGAAACCCTTTCTCCTCAAAGTCACAGGGCTCACCGAACAAGAGTACGACCGGCTCTACCAACACATGCAGGCAGAAATGCTCTCAAGCGATTTCTGCGGGCTCTGGACCTACGTGACGGCCTGGGGAGAAAAGCCTGCGGAGGCACAAGCGTAAAGGGGGCGTTGGACATGGGAGCAAGCTCCTGGCGCGAATTGCTAGGGAGAATTATCGCAGACCCGCAGGAGAAACAACGGGTCGTCAACGAACTCGGCATCAATCCCGTCACGCTCATCCGCTGGGTCAAAGGGGAGGTGGTTCCCCGCGACGAGAATCTGCGACGGCTGCTCGAGGTCCTTCCTGCGCAGCGAGAGGCCCTGGCCCAGTTGCTCATGGAGGCTTTCCCGACATTAGTGGTACCCTCTGGACAGGATATGCCAGAGGATGCAACTCGGGTCCCCGCAGAATTCTATAGCCGGGTCCTCAACATCTACGTGACTACGCCGCCGGAGCGGCGTTTCTGGTCTGTCAGCGACCTCACTATACAACTGGCGCTAGGGCAACTCGATCCCAATTACCTGGGAATGGCGTTCGTCATCGCGCAGTGTATGCCGCCAGCCGGAGTAACACACAAGATACGCAGCCTGCGCCAAAACGCCGGACGGGGTACCCCACCCTGGAACGCCTATCTCGAACAGGAGCCCTTGCTCCTCGGCGCGGAATCCCTGGCGGGTTATGCGGTTACTGTAGGGCACCTTGTTGTCCAACAGAGCCGCGCCGAACAGACACACGTGCCGGCCAGGTGGGTCGAGTGGGAGGAGAGCGCTGTAGCCTGTCCTATTTTTCTGGGAGGTCGTATCGCGGGGTGTGTGGTTGTCTCCAGCACGCAGCCCGGCTATTTCCTGCCATTCCGGCAGCGGCTCATCGAGAAATATGCGGAACTATTGACATTAGCATGCAGGGCCGAGGAGTTCTATGCGCTCGAGGACATTGAACTCAAGCTGATGCCCTCCCCGGAGGTACAGAAAGCATATTTCGTTCATTATCGCCAGCGTGTTTCGGATCTCATGCAAGAGGCATCCCGCAGACAAAGCCCGATCACTATCGCACAAGCGGAACGAATCGTCTGGGAAGACCTCGAAACGGAGCTATCGGGTCTTGCTGTTTCTCATTATTAGTTAGAGGTGTCAACACGAACTAGACGCCACAACGGAAGGAGCTCTTCAATGTCTACATCATCTGATCAACCTGAAAACAGAACCCGCTTCGTCGCGGATCCCGAGAGCAGTGAGACAATGGCGTGGCTGCTCAATGCCGATAAGGTCCTCACAAAGGGGATGGAGGGAACGCTCTCGGAGCAGTCTAACCTCTCCGGGATCAAGCGGGTACTCGATATCGCCTGCGGCCCGGGCGGTTGGGCGCTGGAGGTGGCACGCGAGCATCCTGAGATCGATGTGACCGGCATTGACATCAGCGAGTCCATGATTCGTTTTGCGAAAGCGCTGGTCACGTCACGGGGGTACAACAATGTCAGATTTCTAGTCATGGATGCGACCCAGCCGCTGCAATTTGAAGATGCATCCTTCGACCTGGTTAATGCCCGCACACTCTTTGGAGTGCTGGCACCTCGTGATTGGCCAAGACTGCTCGCCGAGTGCAAGCGGATCTTACGGCCGGGCGGGATCATTCGTCTCACCGAACCGGAAGCTCCAGTGAGCACCTCCCCGGCGCTCAATGCCTTGTGGGAAATGGCGATCAAATCGTTTGTTGTGTCCAAGCGCAGCTTTTCGCGGGATGGACGATATCTTGGGGTTACCCTCGCGCTCAAACCCCTGTTGCGTGGAGCCGGCTTTGAGCACATCAGCCACCAGGGGCATGTCTTAGATATCTCTTCAGCGGCTGAAGACGCCGAGGGCTACCGGGTGAATTTCAGGTATGCGATTAACCTGGTTAAACCATTTTACCTCAAGCTCGGCCTCACTACCGAGGAGGAATTCGAGCCGCTCTATAACCAGATGCTGGCAGAAATGCTTGCCGACAATTTCAGCGGGTACTGGATGTACGTGACGGTCTGGGGAGAGAAGCCACAGGAGTAACACTCCGCGGGCTTACCGGCTGGGCAAGTATCATTTGTAGCAAATGGTGGTCAATTTGTACCGGGTGGCTTGTTACTCGACTCTGGGGATTGCTCAGTGGTTGAGACCGGCTTCGGCTCATTCGATTCACGTAAGGGGCTGAACCAGCCCAGTAGTCCATAGCGGCGGGCACCCAGCAACTGCCAGGCACGTAACAGGCCAATGCCATACACTGAAAGTAGTAGTCCGGTCAGCCCATAAAAGTTTCCCGAATTTCCAGGTTCCTTGATTAAGAGGATCGCAAAGTAAAGTTCGAATCCGTAGACAATGTAACTGAACAAAATCAGATAAATTCTCCTCACAATACTTTGCCACTTCTGTCGTTCTTTCAACATGTTTCTGGTCAGATAAATGCTATTGATGAGACCGGAAAGGCTCATCACAAGGGTGATGAAGCCCACATTCTCGGGGAGCAATGCAGCGAATGAGATGAAGAAGGCATTGAGCAGCGCCGTAAACGAACTCGCTGCCATCGCCTGCCGCTCTACAGGTGCATTCGCCTGGACAATGTGCTCCGGCGCTATAGAGACCGCGACGAAGAGCAAGCCAACCAGCGCAGCCCCGGCACTGGCGCTGGCGATAAAGAAGTTGACGAATTGTGGTGGAACCATGACGTGAGACCTTTCTCAAAAGAGTTACTGTTCGTCAAGAAATGCTCTTTTTGGTCTACCTGCGTACAAGCTGTAGGATCAATTCAGCTATCGCCAGGAAGATGATGTCTAAGGCCACTAGCACCAGCAGCGCAAAATCGATGTAGGTGGCGATTGACGAGACATCGTGCAGCAACATATCGTTGAAAACGAGGTAGTGAGTGTACCAGAGCAGCGCAATCGCCACAACAGCCAGAATCGCTATGCCGCCGACGAGCCAGCGCGCTCCTCGCCAGTCCTGGCTGCTCGGCCACAGTTCGGAGGTGGTCGTCAAAATAAGGTAGGGGGCGAAGAGTAGCGTCCACCACGGCCAGCCAGGGCGAAGGATTTGCAGGTGATTGGCCATGTGCGCATAATCCCAGAGATTATAGCCTGTGGCTATCCAGTAGAGCAGGATGAACGCTACGATGCCTCCAAAGAGGGGCGCAATGCCGCTGAAACCATCTCCGATGTAGCTCACCAGGCGACCTTGTGGCCGGATGTACTGTACTTCACCCAGTTGGAGCGATTGCTTTCCCGCGTTTTTCATGCTGCGACTGCCATAGGCGTACTGCTGCCTTGTTTTGACACGGAAGAGTGTGATGCTGGTGATGCGGAAACCAAACGGGTAGAAAAGCAATACCACTAATGCGTGACTCAGTTCGTGGAGTATCACCCCTGGCGCATTCAGCCAGAACCAGATCAGCAGGCCTCGTTCTCTGCGTAAGCGGTAGCCGATTTCGTCAACACGGCGCCTCAGTGCTTTGCGAGTCAGGCGAATCAGCATAAGCAGCACAAAAACCCCGGCAATCTCGAGCCAGGGCAGGTACTGTGCTGCTTGAGCGGGCATCATTTTACTCCTCCACTTGTATGCTCATTCAGTATAGGGGTAAGAAAGGGTCCAGTCAAGGACGAAGAGATGAACGTTTATCTACTGACTCTTTCGGGTTCGGTTAACTCTGCTGTCTCCTCGTGCATATCCCCGGTGAAGCTGTGCTTATGTTTGTTTTCATAGTATCTACCCCATAATCCGAAGGCAATGATAGATGCGGCAACCAGGTAGATGACGATGGGAAGGCCGAGTATGTCGGCAATTGCTCCAATGAACAGGATAACCGGGATGGAGAGAGCGTTGTAAAACATGAGTTGTAGGGCCAGCACGCGGCCCTTTAGCCGTTCGGGCGTGTATTCCTGGACGGCAGTTTGCGCCGGTATGTTAATAAAGTCAATCGCTACTCCGGCGAAGAACATCAGGAACGGGTCAGCGCCAAGATAAATCGGCTGAGCGCTCAAGCCGTGTTGTTTCATGAAATTGCCCAGTAAGGTGGATAATGGTAACAAGGTAACTATGATCGCAAAGGCTATGCTGCCGATAAAAATAGTGCGAGGTTTGCTCACGCGTTGAAGAACGCGGGGCATGACGAGTGAGCCGAGAACCAGGCCAATGCCGGCGGGGGCAAAAACAATCGCCATAGAGCTGGCCGGGAGCTTAAACAGTTTCGTCACCAGCGGTGTAGCAAGCTCACCTATGACCAGCAGGAGTACGCCTGCGATTGAGAGCTGGATTACTGCTAAGTAGAGTTTTCGCTTGCGCCGGATAAAGTTCCACCCTTCGCGCACCTCGTTCCACAAATTCTGTATGGCTCCCAGGGATTGGCTGCCAATCGGCAGATTGTCAGGATGCTTCGGATCAACAAAGGATGCAGGTGGGATAAGTGCGATGAGCACAGCGCACACAAGATAGAGTATGCCGATGATCAGGTACAACATATCGACCGGGTAGACCGAGAGATTAAAGATAGTGAAATTTGGCAGTAAAATCAGGATGATTGGTGCAAAAATGATGAAGCCGAGGGCCTGCGAGAGCATGAAGGTAATATTGAAAAGCGAAAGCGCGGGTGTTAGCTCTTCCTCGTCAACCAGCATTGGAATGGATGCTCCTTCTGCCGGTGTGAAAAATTGGCCGATACTGGCGATCAGGAATGTGAGCAGGTAGATTGTGATGATCTCTTTACGATTGATCAGTAGGGAGATCACAAAACCGAAGGTTGCGATTGCGCGCAGGCAGTTGCTGTACCAGAGGATACGGCGTTTATTTCTGTGATCGACGAACACGCCGGCGGGAGCGCCGATGATCAATGCGGGCAGGCTGAAAGCGATGATTGCAAGTCCTACCAGCGTGGTCGATCCCGTGTCTTCTTCTATCAGTACGAGGATTGCGTAGTTGGAGGCCATGAGGATAGTCTGGGAGATCAATTGGGCCAGCCACAAGAGCAGAAAGTTCCTCTTCTTGAGTAGGGTTAGAAACCCGCCATGTGGAGAGGCGGCAGCCATAGTATAGTCTCCTCTTGGGCCATATCCACTGGCCCATTTACGGGAACGCCAGGTTTATTGTTCTTGACGGTTATTCACCCGGTGATGCGGCATCCGCATCAATTGGGCGTGAAAGCACCTGCTTTGTGCGTCGTTCTACCTCTGCACGTGGTAATAATACACGACGACCGCATTTTTCGCAACGCAGGCCGATATCCGCTCCCAGGCGCACTACCTGCCAGTCGTATCCTCCGCAGGGGTGCGGCTTACGCAAGCGCAAGCGATCTCCCAGTTCAAGATGCATTGGCGTCATGTACTCTTTCTCGCTCATTTCCGACTAATTTCTGCCTGTATAAACCATATTGTACAATGTACTGCTCAACGCTTTCAGGAGTCTGGTATTTAATTGGCCGGCCCTCGGCGACACGGAGACGCAAGTCGGTAGAAGAGATATCGAGTTGTGGAGCCTCCACTACCAGTAAACGCTGCTTGATGCCTGGCAAACGGTCCTCCAACCAATCACGGTATTCTTCTGCTTCATTGTATCCCGGACGCCTGACTGCGACAAGGTGGGTTAGTTGTTGGAGCATACCCGCCGCATCGTGCCAGGTGAGCAGCTCTTCCAGGCTATCCCAGCCGATTACAAAGTAGATGGCCGTCTGCTCTCCCCATTGTTTGCGCAACAGGCGGAGCGTATCTACAGTATAGGAAGGCCCGGGACGATCCAGGTCAACCCGTGAGATGGAGAAATGCGGATTCGAGGCAATCGCTAACTCGAGCATTGCCAGGCGATGCTCCGCTGCCGCGACCACTTCGTGCGTCTTGTGAGGTGGCTGCCCGGCGGGTATAAAGACCATCTCTGCGAGTCTAAGAGTATCATACACCTCCTCAGCAATTACCAGGTGACCATAATGTACGGGGTCGAAGGTGCCTCCCAGTACACCGATACGCCGTGTATTTGCTAACGGTCTATGATGTTGCAACGTTTTTACACTCCTGAAAGGAACAATATAGTAATGCTGGGGCAAGGCGATCACAAGCTCAGGGCGATCACAAGTCCAAGGGCAAGGTGATTGCAAGTCCAGCGACCGCAAGTTCAGGCAAGGCCGTTAATAGTCCGCGTTTATAGGTGCTTGTCCTCCGCCAGGGTCATTTACATCCTCGTCTCTATTATATACGAGTCAACCTGCGCCAGAGTTTTGTGGCGGAGAGATCTAAGGCGAGCGGTCTGTTAAAGCCCTGCTGGCGCACGGATAGCGAGATCTGCCATGGGCAGAATGCCGCGCAGGGCATGCATTACTTCCGAGACTATAGTATCTTGTCCTGCTGGATACCAGAAGCTTAGGGTGAGTGTAATAATCTCGCCGGAATAGCCGCTCAATGTGCCTGTAGTGCCTCCAAAGGAGCCTGCGACAGCACTCAAGTTTAGCACCGGTTCCGGCTTCATCATGACGCCGTTTACTTCTTTGATTGTCTTGAGGATGCTCTCGGACATTTTATCTTTATCATATTCTTCCTGCGGCATCGTGATCACGATGGTGGCGAGTGTCTCTTCATAGGTAGTATTATTGATCACAATGCCGTTGAAGAGTAGCGCATTGGGGACGATCACCTGCTCTCCGCTCAAGACGCGTAATTTTGTGGCGCGAATCAGTACAGCCTCCACCTTTCCGGTATATTTGTCCGTACTGATTGTGTCACCGATTTGAAAAGGCCCCTCGATCAGGATGTATATACCTGCCGCGAGATTTTTCAGTATATCCTGAATGATGAAAGTGATGCCGACGGTGACGACACCGATCAAGGTTGCGGGTACCGTGAGTTCGACGTTCCAGGTAGCCAGTATCCAGAAGAAAGCAACGATGGCAGTGACAACGCTGAGGATGCGTCCAAGCAGGGTGCGTATATTGATTTCCACGCGACTTTTAGCTATGCCCGCGGTGACCACTTTGGTTAACGTGCGTCCAACGCCTACAGCTAGTAGGACGATAAGGACACTGCCGATGAGCTTCAAGACGGGAGGATGACGACGAGAGCGCCAAATAGCTGAATCAGCCAGTTGTCGAGTACAGTTTTTTTGAGACGGCGCACCAGCAAAAGCCGAAAGTAGAGGCCAAGGCCTAGCGCGATGAGTATAGTCAGTACTGAAATGATGATCTGAGTTTGTAGATTCATGAGAGTTCCATAACTAGGGCGCTTATACCGATAGTATCGAGCGCATTATATCATATCCCTGCTGTTTGTACCGATGAGCTAATTGGGTCGCGCTGGTACTTTTACCTACCAGCCCGCAGGCGGCTGCGAGTTGCCCTACGACCTGTTCGGGCGTAGCTCCCGCCGCCCGTAGTGGCTCCAGCCCCGCGCTCTGTATGCGTTTGGAGAAGCGCTTGCCGTGTTCATCTAACAGGAGCGGCACATGGGCGAAGGTGGGCACAGGGAATCCCAGGGCCTCGTAGAGCAGAATCTGGCGCGGGGTAGATTGCAGCAGGTCGGTTCCCCGGACAACCTGGTTGATGTGCATGAGCGCGTCATCCACAACCACGGCAAATTGATAGGCAAAGATGTCGTCCGAGCGGCAGACGATGAAATCTCCTATCGTTTGCTGTACGTGCTGCTTTAGCGGACCGGCCAGCAGGTCGGTGAAAGAGACGATGCGCTCATCATCGACGCGAAAGCGGAGGGACGGGCGGCGATTGTGGGCCTCGTGTTTCCTGCGCTGCTCCTGTGTCAAGTTCCGGCACGTTCCAGGGTAGCGCGGACCCTCGTCCTCGTTTGGGGCGCTGGCAGCACGAGCAATCTCTGCGCGGCTGCAATAACATGGGTAGATCAGCCCCCGGTCCGCAAGGCGCTGCAGGTAGCTTCTGTACATCTCCTGTCGTTCGCTCTGCGTATATGGCGCATACGGACCACCAATATCCGGCCCTTCATCCCAATCCAGACCCAGCCAGCGCAGGTCGCTGAGCATGCGCTCGGTGACTCCTGGGCGCACACGCGGTCGATCCAGGTCTTCGATACGCAGCACGAACTGTCCGCCTG
>WNFA01005100.1_pt1 | contig 10977 bp, 1 predicted proteins | sample 5400481 | NCBI WGS metagenome assembly WNFA01 (sample SAMN13153340, study PRJNA577476) | soil metagenome | isolation source: 120 cm saprolite under Douglas fir tree site 2 hole 1 replicate 2 | place: USA:California | collected 2015-04-18 | reverse complement strand
TGTGGAAGCCCTTTGCACTACGATCGTGATTGCGCTTCATGGAGAAGTCGGGGTCGGCCTCCAGGAAAGAGCACGTCCACTAATAAAACCAGCGATGCTTATCACAAGTCCTACGTCGCTATGCTTGAGGAAGATGATGAAAATTACGACTCGTATTGTGCTACATATAATACATTGGTAGATGAAGCCTTCTCAGCTGACGTCCTAGTAGCGGAAGTCAATGAGGACGCGCCAAGCGCACCGGCTGACTATACTTCGACACCGCTACAATCCGTAGAAGCTTCTTGGATCAGTCTACCGGTCAACCTAGTAGACACTAAGGATGATTTGGATATGCCCGCCGAAGGCGTTTACGAACCTACGCCGGCTTGGGAAAGGCCAGCCGGACACGCGGTGCAAGGCATTGACGCGTTCAAAGTGCAGTGTCACGTTAACTGCCTTAAAGAACCCGCGACACCGGTTGTAGGCGATTCCGGTGCAGCGCCGACGCTCATCTCTAAAGGATTCTTAGACCGTCTCCAGTTCTCTAAGCCTAAGCCACGCGCAGGACGAAAACTGAAACTCCTTCAGCTGACAGGCTCAGCCGGTTGTTCCGAGTATGTGCGGCTTAATCTCTACTTTCGCAGTCAGATCGGGCCCGTGTGTCTCAAAGGCGTTGAAGCCTACGTGGTTAAGGACATGAAGGCCGACATGCTTATCGGTGAGGATACGCAAAGAGCTTGGCAATTGCACATTATTCGCGGTGAGAAAGGAAACTATTGGCAAGTAGGCGACTCCCCGCATCAGATTCCAGCAGTGATAGCCCCTTCGCCTACTGAGTCATTCTCCGCGCGATGGGCTCCTGAGAGCGAACAGGAGAGTAAGACCCCTCGCCCCGTCCACCTTAAGCCGGAAGCCTCGAAAGGGCCTTGGAAAGTTCTAGTCAAAGATAGCCTCACCATTGAGCCGGAATCGGTGGCAACGGTTAACGCCATCGTAAAAGGTGTCTTGAGCAACGAAGCAATGTACCTCGACGCGATTCCACTGAATCGTGGCCCTAACGCGTTCGTCTCGGCTTCATCTGGGATCGTAGAAACCGACAGCAGAGGATGTTTTCGGGTCAAGATCGCTAACACCGCTGAACGTCGCATCAGCATTAAGAGCGGGGAGCTGCTAGGATACCTCTCGAACGCAAAGGATTCACTCAAATCGTCCGCGAGCCTACCAGAATCGGAACAAGCCCTCTTTTACAACCAAGCTAGCTTGCTCGCAGTATTGGTGCCGAACCTAGATGCTCGACCCGAACAAAATCCTTTCACCTCAGAGGTTCCTGGTGAGGCATCGGAAGACCCTGAGTCTGCCGGCTGGGGACCCAAAACCACGGAACCCTCACCCGATCAGGTCTACTCGTCAGACAAGTTACGAGAAATCATTGATGTCGACTCCGCCCTCAATCCAGATCAGCGGGATGCATTGTATAAGGTAGTAGAACGAAACCAAACTGCCTTTAGCTTCGACGGCCGGCTCGGACGTCTATCTTCTAAGGTGCACATTACGCTAGCTCCTGGCACGAAACCGATATCTATGGCCCCGTACTATGCTTCGCCCGCTAAACGCGAAGTCATCGATAAACAGCTGGACCTGTGGCTCTCGCAAGGTGTCGTAGAGGAAAGCAAGAGCCCTTGGGGAGCCCCTATCATCATCGTATACCGTAACGGCAAGCCGCGCGTCTGCATCGACTGGCGCAAGCTCAATAAAGCGACGGTAGCAGATCAGCACCCGATCCCCAAGCAGACGGACATACTGCAGGCCTTATCAGGAGCGCAATATCTCTCTGTGTTCGACGCCCTCTCTGGATTCACGCAGATGGAATTTGACGAAGAGTCCAGGCATATAACCGCCATCCGTACCCATCGTGGCCTGCACCACTTCAAGCGCATGCCGTTCGGCTGGCGCAATGGGCCTCCGGAATTCCAGAGGGCTATGCAGGAGATTCTATCGCCGTACCTCTGGGTTTTCACTCTCGTATACATAGATGACGTTGTGGTCTACTCTCGCACCTTTGAAGATCATCTTAAACACGTTGATCAAGTGCTCAAGGTCATCGCGGACTCTGGCTTGACGTTATCTCCCCCTAAATGTCACCTTGGTTACCGAAGTATTGTAGTACTAGGCCATAAGGTCTCGCGGCTAGGCTTATCTACCCACCAAGAAAAACTCAAGGCCGTCTGGGAATTGGAAGCACCTCGAGACCGTAAGAGACTTGAATCTTTCCTTGGTTTGGCGGTCTACTTTGCGGCCTATATACCCTACTTCTCCTGGATAGCCACCCCTCTCTTTAAATGCCTCCGTCGAAAGGACTTAGGTTTCGCTTGGGGCGAGGATCAGAATCAGGCGTTCGAACTAATAAAGCTTGCGCTCATTTCTGCTCCAGTTCGAGGTCATCCAGAAGCCGGGCGAGCTTATAGGTTATACACGGACGCCTCAGACTACGCTATCGCTGGAGCTCTACAACAGGTTCAGCTTATAGCTATTAGGGACCTGAAGGGCACCCGAGTATATAAACGACTACTAGATGCCCACAAGAAGGGAGATCCCGTCCCCGAACTTGTAGCGAAACTGTCCAAGGAGCATGACGACCGGAAGCCTACGCCGGCCTGGAGCGCCAACTGGGAAGAAACCCTGATCCCCGTCGAAAGAGTGGTTGCTTACTGGAGTCGAGTCCTCGCTCCTGCCGAAACCCGGTATTCCACTACCGAGCGCGAAGCCTTAGCTGCTAAGGAAAGTCTCGTCCGCTTCCAGCCCTTCATAGAAGGAGAAAGAATCTTGCTAGTAACGGACCACGCCGCACTCACCTGGGCCAAAACCTATGAAAATGCTAATAGAAGATTAGCGGCATGGGGTTTAGTATTCGCGGCCTTCCCTCAGCTGGTCATCGTGCATCGACCGGGGAGAACCCACTCCAATGTAGACCCTTTGTCTAGACTGCCGCGCATACCTCAATATATCTCGCCAGCTAGAGAGGACCTCCCTAGTCCAACCGCCTCGACGGAGCATGAAGACTTGCAGTCTGCGTGGGAGGCCTTTATCAAAGAGCGCGAGTTCACGGTTGAAAGTAAGACTGTAGTAACGCGTCTCAAGGCCAAACGGCAAGCAGGAGCTCCGAGCGTTTCAAAGGAACCTCACTCAGCAGAAGGTCCTGTAAATGAGCTCCGAGGTGTCAGTGACCCATTAGCCTATGTGCCAACGGCCATCCACGTCCACGCTGACCAAAGGATCGTCGAGCGCTTTGCTAAAGGTTACCTCGAGGATAAGGATTTTGCTCTAGTACTCAAAAGAACGCAAGAGGAAAGTCTGCAGGAGCAGAAGTACCGTGCTTATCGTTTGGCAGATAACGGGTTAATGTACTTTGAGGACGCAGATGGCCAAGTCAGACTATGCGTACCGGCCTCGGAACGAACTTCCCTCATTCAAGAAGTACATGACCTGGCTCATGAAACGGCTCACGCCGGATGGGAGCGTACATTAGCCTCACTGCGAACTCGGTATTACTGGCCATTCATGAGACGCGATGTAACTAATTACGTTCGCACTTGTGACCATTGTCAAAAGATCAAGCACGATCGTGGCGCTGGAATGGGATACCTTCAGCCCTTGGCTATACCAGGAAGGCCTTTCGATACGATCTCCCTCGACTTCATCACCGGATTACCGCTGTCGAATGGAAAGGACGCTATCCTAGTCCTTGTAGACAAACTGACCAAATTCGCCCACTTCGTCGCTACTACGTGTGACATTAACGCGGGAGACACCGCTACCTTGATATTCAAACGCGTGGTCAAGGTGTTTGGACTTCCTGAAGTTATCATTGGTGACAGGGACCCTAGGTGGACTAGCTCCGTCTGGAAAAATCTAGCTGTAATCTTCAATTCTCGTCTCGCACTATCGACCTCCAAGCATCCGCAAACGGACGGACAAACTGAAGTTATGAATCAGCAGCTCGAGACGATGTTGCGCGCGTACGTGCACGCCGATCAGAAAGATTGGTCTAAGTGGCTCGACGTGTTACAGTTGGCCTACAACAATACCCCACACTCCTCGCACAAGGAAGCTCCTGCGAAACTGTTGCTGGGTTTCAAACCACGCTCCCCTTCGGATCTCCTGCATGAGAGTGGACTGGAATTCACAGAAGGCCTCCCAGAGCTTCGCCGAAGGCTAACAGAGCTCACTTCCCACCGCGAAGCCGCGCGCGATGCTCTGAAGCGTAGTCTCGACAAACAAGCGTACTATTATGACCGGGGCAGGCGTCAGCCCAATCTTAAGGAAGGCGACGAGGTGCTCATTAACCCGCACTCGCTCGAATTAGTGGACATCAAGGGCAAAAGCCGTAAGCTAGTACAGAGAAAAATAGGCCCCTTCGAAGTAATGGAGGTTCTCAGCCCCACCACTTACCGACTACGACTACCGGATACGTATCCGATGCACCCAGTAGTCAACATCCAGCACCTCACTAAGTATCACCGAAGCCCAGATAAGTCTAGAAAGGTCCTAGAGAACCCTCGAGACCAGCTAAAAAGTTCGGAGGAATATGAAGTTGAAAAAATTGTGGCTGAAAGAAGAAGAGGCAGCAAGACCTTTTACTTAGTACGATGGAAGGGCTATGACACGGAGGACGATTCCTGGCAAACTGCATGGGATTTGCGTAACGCCCCCGAAATAATTCGTAATTGGCACCGTCAATTAGGACGCCAGAGTCGCGTGACGGCTCTTATAGTGTCACGTGTGACTTCCACAACCAGCGTTTTTTCCACTGAGATCCACCACCTTGTTTCAGCCACATCTCGCTCTATCCGCACTAAAATGTCTACCTCCGCTACCGTCACCAACTCCCGCTACGCTACGTACCACCGGGAGCATGCCTCGCTCGGTCACCGCATCACATTTGATTACTCTCTATCGTTGCCGGCGCCTACTCACGAAGGTAGAACTTCAGGTTTTTTTGAGGACAGTGCTACGCACGCCCTCCTAGCCCTCAACGACGAGGACTTGGTCATGCACTCGGGTTCCTATGGTCCCAAAGAACCCGGAGCCGAGCCGGTCGACCTATCGTCACTACAGGACGGGTCCTTCGACCAGCGTCTCCTACCCTTCGCCCCGGTTCACGTCTCCACCTTCCTCCCGCTCATCCTCCACGAGCTCAACGGACAGCCTTACCCAAAGAAAGCCCTTGTGAAGGCCCTTAAGGAGGACATCGACCGATCCCTTGAGGAAGCCGCGGACCTCGGCGAACGAATCGGTCTAAGTCTCCCCTTTTACGTGCGCGAGATCCTGCCTAAGCTTCTCTGCGAAGACCCGGAAAACTCCGACCCTTTCGCCTACCAACTTCGCCTGTATTTCTCGCCTTCGGTGCTTCGCGTACGCTGGACCAGGATAAATCGAGGCAAGATCATGCTTCACGCGTTCATTAACCTGTGCCACCGCATTCTGCATCCCGATGCTGCATGGAAAGTGAAACCGCCCGTCGGCATCCGAACTAACTCGTCAGCCATCGAAGGGACCGCGTTAAGCCTCGCCCGCGCATACGTTTTTTTTGGACTTCCCATCGTTGGTCTTACGCCCGAATTACCCGAGCACTACTCGGTGGAATCAGCCAGAGACGCCCTGCTGGACCCGAGCTGGCCAAAGGCCCCTCTTGTCGTCGAACTCGAGCACGTCATCAAATTGCCGGAAGGTAGCGACGACGCTCCAAATTTTAAGGAGCTACACCCGCAGTACGACACGCTCGTATACCACGAGGATGGAGTGAAACGCACGGCCAAGGAGCGGAAATTACTGCATCTGTACGACGACAACGGCGACGTAACTCTCCTGCCCGACCTTGAGCCATCCCAAGCGATGACCCCCTTTTTTTCTCGCCCTGCCGAGCTAGCAGGCGAAGCCTCCACCTCTGCTCCGTCGACTTCGACGTCGGCTACACCTTCCGCCTTCTCCTCCGCGTCTGCAGACAGCCGAAACCATTCGGGATCCGGCTCGCCCGGGCCTGAACGCCCCACTCGATCCAATGCTCGCTCGCGAGATTATCGTGGATCGTTTAAACAACCCAAGGCCAGGAACAAAGGTCGTTCCGTATACGAGCGCCCGTTCGAATCAAGGCGCCGATACTCGCCTCCGAGCTCCGCAGAACCGCGAGCTCCTTACTACAGTTCCGAGAGGCCTCCTGAGCGCGCACCGCGCTACGAGCCTGCCTACCGTCCACCAGCCTCTTCATCCTCTTCCCAAGGTCGCGATGTAGCGCGCCCTATCGAATCTCGTCTCGTGTCGGCACAAGAAGAACAGCGCATGGTGCAAGACGCGGATACCGGGAACTTGGTAATGGTGCCAATCGTTCGCGCCTCGTTTAGCCAGCTGGGAATCACTCGACCCCAGCTAAACGAATATGCTTCTATGGAGGACGCCGCGCCAGACCGCCACTCGTATCGTCCTCGGGAGGATTCGTGGGCTCGCGAAGACCGCTACCCGCCCACTTCCAGCGGCACAGCACCGGGACAAAGCTCCTTCAGACGTCCCAGAGGAAGGCAGGATCGTCAAGAATCTCGTAGTCAGCCCTCGACGAGCCGTCAGCGGAGTCGGCAAGAAAATGACGCTGCAGCCACTGACCCTGCCACGGGATGGGGATCAAATTCCGCTGCGGGATGGGGCGCCACAGACCCATGGTAACCTTGTCTCGACGCGCGGTTCACGGATACGCTCCCAGACGCGCTCATCGGCATGAACTCGAAATTGATGCCAACTCCCCACGCGCACCGCCGGTTGACTATGTATACCTTTCGGGAACGAAAAGCACTACAACGTCTCGAATCCCTTCGACTTCATGGACATGATCTCGCCGCAAGACGAACCGACGTCCGTGTCAACCGTCATCCGCTGGTCCGCCTCACCATCTCCTCATCCGCTCGCGTCCTCGACGCCTCTCCACGCTCGTGCTCTCTGGCCTTGCTCGCGTTTACCCTACCTTATACGCGCGCTCTTCATTCTTGCTTGCACCTTATCTTAATTTCAATCCAATTGTCACCCTTGGGTTCCCTAGAAGTTTCCTTAGACTCTCGCTTGAAACTCCGCCACCTCCCTCATTTGTCTTTTCACGCCTCTGTACGCGTGACCGCGCCTCGCATATGTATTTAACTGCTTCCTCTATGACAACGCCCCACTACCCTGGCGACATCAGGGAATGTGAGACTCTAAATGGATTCTAGGAGGGGGTAGTGTTACCGCGCTCCATTCGCATCTTATTGTAGAAACCATTCACATCCTCTCATCCCCTTTTTCCGCTTCGGGCCTAAGGCCACTATGCGATAAGCTTTTTTCCCTTCGTGACGCGAAGGTTTTTTACTGCCAATCGCTTGTCGTATAGCCATTCAACTCGTCATAGCAATTGTCACGTGTTGTTACCGTATATAGAGTTAGCGCTTAGTAGAAGGACATCTTTATCTTTTTTCACAAACAAACAAAACTCGACTGCTATCGCGACATCGTCGCCTAAGGTTATCTCTACAAGAAACCTGTCGTCTACTCCTTACTCTGGTGCGCATTACCCCATCCTCCGGAGTTCGTGAACCGGTTGGCTCCGCTTCACGTAGGATCGCCCCTAAGCGCGGGTCTCGATACGCAGTTATCTCGTTCGACTTACGCTTCTGTCTTTGGTCTCATACGCTAACGTGCTATACGACTATACGATTCGCTCACGGGCTCTCTCTCTCCTTTCTCTCTTACGTGATAATTCGAGAACCCGTTAACACTGGTGGAGAAACAGGGAAACTACCCTGATCGTACCCTCACGCACTATTCCCTGATACTCATTCTACTAAAAGAACTCTTACGACATGTCAAGGCGCTCGTCAGCAGTTCCCCATCCCAATCCAGCTTCTGCTGGAAGTACTCGTCCACGTGTTGCCACGTCGACTCCTCGTTTTCCACTTGTTCCTTCCACTCTGCGCCAACGCGCCGGTGATGCCAATGCACCTTCGGGTGTACGTGATGCCGTTCCAGTTAATGCCACGGCAGCTGGGTCTGTCGCTGATGCCACGCTGCGCAATAGCGCCCGTGATGCCACTACGCCCCACAGCGTACGTGAAGTCGCTAAGCCTTCGGGTCCTCGCGATTCTCTACTGTCAACCATCTCCAATTCTACTTCAACGATGAGGGACTCTATCACTCCAAAAGCTGGGCCTAGGCCTTCTAATGCCGCCTTTGTTACCCCAGCACCTCGAGCCCTCGTGGATACAGAAGATCTAGTCAACATCTCACGAGACTCGTTTCAGCGTAAACACACACGATCTAAAGATGTGTTGGACAGCCCTAGATCTCCTACGCAGTGGGACCCAGGTATACCTGATTCTATTCCCGGGAGTTATGACTACGGAAATGTCTCTTTCTTTCGCGCCGAAACCGAAATGGCACTACCAGCTACTCCACCCTTGCCCGGCAGATTTCCTTCTGCGAAATCCGCTCTTGATTTGGCAGGCGTTCGCCTAGGAAACATTCAGCGCATTACGGAAGACCTGACGCGTCGACGCAAGGACGCTGAAAATGACGTATTAGGCGCACTGCTGAGCCTGCTCGACGAGGCCAGGAACACTCAGCAATTCCCGCGCAGGATTGAAGCAATCCCTACAATAGACCCATCCAGCTCGGTGCCACGGTACAGGTTCAACACTGGCTACGCAGACCACCTGCTGGGTGTCATGGAAGCGACTGCAGAAGTCCTTAATGCGTACTTTCAAGCTGCGGAAAGCGAGCGAGGGTTCTCCTTCGGAAAAAGTGCCTTCTACGATGATCGGCCCTTCACGGACCTTCTGTACTCGGAATGGGCCACTGCCTTCGTGGCGAGGCGTTTTGAGACTAGACTGCTACGACGCCTACTGAGAGCGCACAGAGGAATCAGCCTCTTCATGCACTGCACTGAATTCGTCCCTGGCAGAGGGTTCCCTCGCGTAAGCTCACCCACACTGACAGAGTCTTCGGTATTCGCGCAAGATATACAAGATATTCTGGAAGCTAACCATCAGGCGTACAGAGGCCCGCCAGCCTCGCCTTCTAGAGAAGACGAACAATGGGAATCTCAACTACAAGACGCGCTGCTTGAGACTCGCGTAACCTCAGCGCCGAACTCTCGACCTCACAGCAGGTCCTCACGAACTGACTCTCCCGTGTATCAGCCAACGCCCATGCTTGTCACCTCGACCGTCGGGTCTGCACGCTCCTCTGTCCGAAGTCCACCCATCTTTGCGCGTACACCGCCTAGCTCTCGTCCGTCCAGTCGAGCGTCGACAAATCCGGCTAATGTGCCATTGCCTCCTTCGCAAGAATCCTATGCCTCGCCTATACCTAGCCCGCGTTCTACACCTCTGCCTCCGCCCGGACCGCCTTCGCCTGGTGGCCCTGGAGGATCAGATAGTCCTGATGGTCCTCCTTCAGATGATCCACGTTACCGGGGGGTTCGCGGTCGTAGAGGGCAGGCTGGACGAGACGGTCCTATAGGCCCCGAAGGTCCAATAGGGGCACTCGGCGGCCACGGCGCCATGGGTCCAGAAGGACCTCCCGGTCCCCCAGGCCCGCCAGGAGAACCTGGACCACCTGGCCCAGCTGGGCAAGCCACAGCGAGAGATCGGGAGCCACCAGGCCCGAAAGGTCCCTACTTCAAAGAAGAAATTAAGGCTTCTGACTTCCCTAGCTTCGACGGATCCCCTAAGACATTTGATGCCTGGCTAGAGAAAGGCGACGCCTTATACTCGTACGGTTTTGAGTCCCCGGCCATCGTTGACGCCCTAGGGCGAGTAGCTACATTCAATTTCACGGGGCTAGCAGCCGCCTGGTGGAACGGTCTTTCACAGGATTCGCGCACTGAATACTCAGAAAATTGGCCTACCCTACGCTACATCGTACGCACCAGTATAATGTCTGTTAAGTGGGTAGAAAAGGAATGGCTCAAGTTCGAACACCTGCGCTACCGGCAGCGAGGCCATGAAGACGAGACCCCGGCTGAGTATCTCTCGAGAAAACAACGACATCGGCGTAGAATCTTGCCAATTTACCCTGACTCAACTCCAGCCGACCTTCGCATGGAGGTAGCCCAAGTATGGAACCATGCCCCTCCGTCCTGGCACGCGCATGTCGATCACACGCTCGTTGAAACCACAGCAGATCTTATTAAACTGGCTTCGGATAAAGAAGAACAGCTGCAAGCCAGCAGTGCCGATCAGATCCAAAGACTCGTCCGCGCAGAATTGCAACGAGCGCAAGCCGGCGGATCACGCAGACCTTACACGGCACAACTTGCTGACATCGGCGAAGAGGAAGATAGCATGGCAGAGCCCTTAGAAACTTCGGTTCTCGCGGTTGAACCTAAGGCTAAGCAAACAAAGGACGGCGTTAAGAGTCCCGGAAATTACTCTTACCCTTTAGCTACGAATCAGTCAAGAAAAGTTCCTCCTCGTCCTTGCAGAAACTGTGGAAGCCCTTTGCACTACGATCGTGATTGCGCTTCATGGAGAAGTCGAGGTCGGCCTCCAGGAAAGAGCACGTCCGCTAATAAAACCAGCGATGCTTATCACAAGTCCTACGTCGCTATGCTTGAGGAAGATGATGAAATTTACGACTCGTATTGTGCTACATATAATACGTTGGTAGATGAAGCTTTCTCAGCCGACGTCCTAGTAGCGGAAGTCAATGAGGATGCGCCAAGCGCACCGGCTGACTATGCTTCGACACCGCCAGAATCCATAGAAGCTTCTTGGATCAGTCTGCCGGCCAACCTAGTAGGCACTAAGGATGATTTGGATATGCCCGCTGAAGGCATTTACAAACCAACACCGGCTTGGGAAAGACCAGCTGGACATGTGGTGCAAGGCATTGACGTGTTCAAAGTGCAGTGCCACGTTAACTGCCTTAAAGAACCTGCAACACTGGTTGTAGGCGATTCCGGTGCAGCGCTGATGCTCA
>WNFA01007033.1_pt1 | contig 10978 bp, 10 predicted proteins | sample 5400481 | NCBI WGS metagenome assembly WNFA01 (sample SAMN13153340, study PRJNA577476) | soil metagenome | isolation source: 120 cm saprolite under Douglas fir tree site 2 hole 1 replicate 2 | place: USA:California | collected 2015-04-18 | reverse complement strand
TTACAGGCTCCGGTCAGAATCAGCGTCGGGGTGTGGTTCGAGGAAAGCCTCGTGCGCGGATTGACGTTTCCATGCCTGTGCTGGGCATCGGTGGTGGTAAAGATGTTGTCGTAGAAGCCATAGCCTTGCACCTGCCCTTCGGGCAAGTGAGCAGGGTCACAGACGGTTCCCTGGGAGATGCCCTGGACGAACGTATTAAAGAACGCATCCGCTTCCCGATCAGACACCAGGATATGCGCTGCTCGCGGATTGATCAGTCCGAGCAGATACCAGGTGATGAAACGAGGCGTATAGAGTGTGTTGTGATACTGCTGCTGTGCTGCTGCCGAAAGCCGCGAGGTGATCAGGCCTTCATCAGACCACTCGGCTTCATTGATGGGGGCGGGTGACGTGAAGATCGCTTTGGCCACATGTTGGGGGTAGGTGGCCATATACGTTGCCACCAGGGTGCCTCCCCAGGATGCTCCCATCAAGATCACCTGCTGCGCCCCAATCTTCTCTCGGATCGCCTCCAGGTCGGCAACATGGCGCGCCAGGGTATACTGCCCGGGGTCAGCTAAACGCGCCGACAGGCCGCTCCCGATTTGATCGTAGAAGTAGACATCGTAGCCCAACTGGGCCAGCTGCCCAAAGAACTGCGTCTGCGAGGTGTCTGCGACATCTTCTTCGCCTGGACCACCGCCCACCATGAGGATCGGCGTCGCTTTGGCTCTCCCCTGCGCAGGCACTTTCAGGTAGGCAAGATGTGATCCCGTGTTCAGGTTCCAGTAGCCGACACCGCGGGGAATCGGTGGAGCTTCCCGGGCAGCAGGAGTGCTCCCCAGCGGGGGTAAGATGGTCACGGCAGTGACCAGAGCCAGCAAGAGCATCGTCGCTCCACCAACACCGAGGGCGATTCTGCCCGGTCTTGCTCGTGTCATCATCCTGGCTGCTATCCAGGCTCCCCCGGAGGTGATCAAAAAGCCCACGCAGAAAGCGACCACAAACAGCGCACTGCTGCTATCCAGGAGAAAGGCGGCGCCAAAGAACGCCGCGACCGTGCCTACTACCCCGAAGATGACGGCCAACGCCATCATCAGCCAACTCACGGCGGCATGGATGATCTGACGAAACGATGAACCTTTTCTCAAAGGGGAGGAATGTGCCATAGATGGACTCCTTGAAACAATCTCCTTGCTCTTGCTGGCTCTGGTCACGCCCCGTCTTTTTTTGGTAGGTAATTCAGACCGCAGAACTCTGGCACGAAGCTGATCAAAAGAATGATCCAAAACGCACCCGAGTACACATTCCAGCTGAATGCTGTGACGCCCAGGAGATTGAACAAGCCCACCAGGCTGAGGAGTGGGAGCAGGATGCCAAGGATTTTGCAGTGCGTTCGGCCACAGCGGCGACCATTCAGATAGCACGCCACGCCTATCCACGCAGTGGCAATCGTCACGATTACCCCGGTAAGAGCGAATGGAAGCTGATGTCCATTCCACATGCCAATGGCGAAAATGACGAACCCGATGGGCAGACACCATTGAGGAGCTATTACTACCACAAACTTGATCAAGTTTGTTACTACCAAACATGTCGTGCCTCCATTACGCTTGCAAGTCCATCGCTTGCTGCTTCTTGTGGATCTTCAGACATCCACGCACCTCTCTGTTGATTGACTCAATGAACGCGTGTCGCATGACACACTCTTCCCATACCATTCAGCTCGGGCACTTGCTCTTGTCTTCCTGCCTTACACATCGGCGACTTCCCGTTGCTCGCATGTCCGAACTGCCATGCACTGCGATAAACACAGTGTACACTCTCCCCCCGGCAGGAGAGTCAAGAGGCAGATGGCATGGCGCTGCGGCGTGGATCTGACACCAACAGCTGCACCAGTGCGGATGCAGCGGGCGGGGTTGGTGCGCCGGCGCATGCGGCCTGGAACTCCAGGATGCGTTGACGAAGCGCCTGGAGGGCGGTGATCTGGGCCTCGACACGGGCGACGGCCTGCGCCAGTTGTGCTTCCAGCAGGACGCCGCTCGGCTCGCCGGGACGCTCAAGATAGCACGTGACGAGTGCTTGGATCTCTTTGAGGGTCAGCCCGAGGGATCGCAGGCCCTGGATCACCTGCACACACCACACCACCTCTTCGCCAAACAGGCGGTAGTTGCTCTCGCTCCGGCCCAGAGTATAGAGGAACCCGAGGTCCTCGTAGTGGCGCAGGACTTTGATCGGCACGCCGGTGCGCCGGGAGAGTTGCCCGATGGTTAGCGCATTCGACCGTAACATGTTTCCCCCTTTCATCCTGATGCGCTGCTCGACGGGAGAGGCCTCTTGCTCTGTCATCTTTCCATCCCTTCGCTCGCAAGCTTGAGCGAGAAGCGTCATGCGCGCGATGCCCGTGGCTGGTTTGCGTACCGTAGCTCCTCTCCTCACACTCGAACAACGGAAACATCCCGCTTCCATGCTGGAAGAGACGAGTCTGAGCCAGGAAAGCCAAGCTGTGCCGTCGCCCATCGGCGCAAGAGCTCCAAGCACGAGCCGGATCACCTGCGCATGTCAATCACTTGCAGGACCACTCCGGCCACTGACTTGAGTGTAACAGAAACGCGCTGGTATTCCCTGTGTCCCAGGTCATGTTGCAGGTCATGGTTGCTCTCTTCCCTGATCATGACGATCGTCATAGGTGGCGTGTTCAGCTTTCATCACTCACATGGTCGTCCAGCCAACCATCTCCAGGTGCGTCCCGGTAATGGAAGCAAGCGTTTGTGGATTGCCGCCGCTCATTTGCCCGAAAGCCAGTGTAAAGGTCGTGGGGTAGACCTCATTGTAGGTCTCAAAGGCGTACATGCTGCCGTCGCGCGAAACGTTCGACCAGGGATTCTGCGAGAACCGGCACAGGGACGTGATGATGCCTTTCGCATCAGTGGTAAGGCGCGTCAGGCCGCTCCTATCCACGTTCACCTTCCAGAGGCCATTCTGGCTGCTATCAACCGTATGGTTCTCGCTGAAGGTATCGACTTGCAGCAGCAGCGTATTGCCGGTGACTGCCCGTATTGCCGCGATGCCAAGCGATTGATTCGTCAGGAAGGTCTGCTTTGAACCACCGGTAGCCGTCTCTGTAAAGATGGTAGTCGGTCCTTCGCGCGTGCCAAGCGCACATGATCCACTGCAATTAGGCGCGGAGATGCCGCTGCACTGGCTGATGTAGAGCATCGTAGCATCGTAGCTGCTGTCGGCGTCATAGCAAGGGTAATTGAACGGCGTGCCGAGCGTTTGCTGGTAGACGGTGGTGAGATCGCTAACGGTCTGCGTGCCCCGACTGGTATCGAGCAGGCCGATCCTATCCTCAGGCGCGATAGGGAAATTCGAAAAGCTCATATAGACCCGTGTATTATCCAACCAGGTGATTGGATTCACAACAACAGAACCGAGAGGGCTGCTGTTGACCGGTTTCAATACCTGCTCAATAGTCCCATTGGCGATGTTCGCCACGTACAAACCCGAAAAGCCATTGGGAGCGGCGGACGCGCTGAAGAGTACCTTCTGCTGATTGCTCGACCAGAGCATGTTGCTTATTCTTCCATTCTGGAGGCAATACAATGTTTGCAGACCCTGACCGTCCATGCGCACCATTTGCAACTCGTTGCTGTGATCGGCGATGGTAACGAAAAGAATCCACTGTCCATCGGCTGAGACCTGGGGGCTATCGATGGTAACGCCGGGGATCTTCACGATCTCGGTTTTCGCCCCGGTCGTGACATCATAGCGCTTCAACGTGCTGGTGGGTGCGCCGGTTTCGTTCTGAGTATTGCTGAGGTTGTATTCTGTAACCAGGTAAACGATGTTCGGGTCTTTGCCGAGTGCAAGGGGAGCCGTTACGGCAGCTCGTACAGACCCCTGCGGCGGGCAACTGGTCTGCACCGGTGGCACCGGTTGAGTCGTGACGGCCGGCACGGGAGTAGTCGTCTCGCCAGGAGTGACAGCTGTAGTCGGGCTGCTTGTCGGGGTCGGATTTGCGCTCGTTCCGCCACATGCTGCGAGTAAAAAAATAAGAGAGCAGCCCAACAGCGCGAAGATGCAGTGTGAGAATCGAGTCATGCGCATAATTTCCCTCCGTAAGAGTTGCAAAGATTGTACGCTCTACAAACCAGCACCAAGGATGAATAGGTATATCAAGATGAACTTCATCAACTTCGATCGCTTCCTGACAGAGTTATACGCGGGAGAAGGCAAATTGGGAAGGTAATATTTCACAAAATCGCGTGCAGCAATCAGCATCAAAAAGGAAGAGCCTAAGGAGGTGGCCGAGCTCGATAATCAAAAGAGATGCGCATTATTACTTGCGCATCTCTCTCTTTTTCTGATAGCGAGGTTATTCGTGTATGTCGCGCTGCCTTGTCAGGACGATGGCGACTGCGGCGAAGATGATCGCGTAGACGAGTGCGACGACCAGGGTATGCGTGCCGTCGACCTGGATACCGTGCGGGCCTGTCTGGTCGGCAAAGGAGAGCGGGGCTTGTCCAATGGCTAAAACCCTGCCCGATGTCAGTGCGACGGGCATGGTATTCAAGTTTGGCCCCAGGAAGTAGGCCGTGAGGTTCAACCAGAGGTTGTTGTGGGTTACGCGGTAGGCAAGCTCCATGATAACCGTGCCTACGTTGTCAATGGGGAAGAAAATCAGCGCGGCGCTTAAACCAAAGGCCAGCGAACGGCCAACTACGGCTGCAGCAGTCGCCAGCAGGATGGTGACGCCCATGTTAACCAGGATGGTAAGGATGTACGTTCCGGCATCTGACCAGAACGTCGAGTTGAGCGCGCTGAAGGCGTTCAGATTGCCTGTCACTCCAGCGACCAGGATTACCGTCAAGAGGTAGCTGAGCGCAATGCCAACCACCAGCAAGACCAGCGCAATCACTGCCACTGTAAAAAGTTTTGCGGAGAGCAGTTGCAAGCGCCCTACGCCACGTGATAGCAGGACACGGATGGTGCCGAGTTGATATTCCAGGCCGATGACACGCGCTGTCAGGACCAGCAGAAAGATGCCGGTGAAGACACGCACTATCGACATGCCGACTGACAACACGTTATAAAGGAAGTGCAGCGGATCCGTCTGAATGTTGCTCTGCACATTTGGCGCAGTCCATTCGATGATGTAGGGCAAAATCATTACCCCTAGCAGTAGCACCAGCATTATCCATGTTGTCCGCTGGCGCCTGATCTTGAACAACTCGCCGCGCACGATACCGAAGAAGCTGGGTGTGGCGTTATGTAATTTCGCTACCTGTTCCGCCGGGGCGGGTGTTGTAATTGTTGCGCTCATTTTACTTCTCCTGAACCACCATTTGTCAGGTGCAGGAAGACCTGCTCCAGATCCTGGGTTGCTTGTGTGATAGTATCGGGGGCGAAGCCCGCCTTGACAAGGAAGAGGTTGAGCTCGCGACCACGTTCGCCCGGGGCGGGTGTGATAAGCGCACCGTTTGCATCAAGGTGTGCGTCTCTGCCCCATGTTTGTGCCTGGATAAGGGCGAGCGCCTGTTCTGCGCGATCCAGCGTCACTGCGAACTCACCATGCCTGCTGGTCAATTCCTCGATGGTAGCTTCTGTGACGAGCTTACCCAGATTGATGATGGCTACGCGGGTACAGATCTGCTGCACCTCGGGGAGCAGGTGACTCGATATGAAGACGGTCTTGCTTTCAGCCGAGAGGCGGTGCATGAGGTCGCGCATCTCGACAATGCCGGCGGGGTCGAGGCCGTTGGCGGGTTCATCGAGGATCAGCACATCGGGGTCCTGCAAGAGAGCCATAGCGACGCCCAGGCGCTGCTTCATGCCAAGCGAGTAGGTGCGGACACGGTCTTTCTGGCGCGCACTCAGCCCGACCAGTTCGAGTACGGCATCGATGCGTGCTTTGGGCACGCCGCCCAGCACGGAGGCTACCGCGCGCAGGTTGTCGCGCCCCGACAGGTAGAGGTATAAGGCGGGCGTCTCGACCAGTGCGCCGACGCGCGGCAGGACGTTAGCCCGATGGGTCGCCACATCCCGCCCGAGTATCTCGACGCTGCCGGAGGTGGGAGCGATCAGTCCGAGGGCCATGCGGATGGTAGTTGTTTTGCCCGCACCGTTGGGGCCAAGGAAACCAAAGATTTCGCCGCGACGAACTTCCAGGTTGAGGTTGTTCACGGCCAGTCGATTACCATAGTGTTTAGAGAGATTGCGCGTGCGAAGAACTACTTCGCCAGAAGGCGAGCTGGTGTTAGCGACTCCTGGCGCTGTCATAAGCTTTTCGGTCATACCAGTTTAAGCCATTCCTTTCATATATTGCTGATAGTAGCGGCTCCTGGTGATGATGTCACCCGCGAGTGATTACCGGCCATCACCGGGTACCGCTATGTTAGTAGCAAGCTGTGATGGAAAAGTTCACTGCTGGACCAAAGTTCCCCCGGCTCGGAAAAATGGTGTCCAGGTTAGATACGCGGGTGCATTGTTGAAGTTGCAAATAGCATCCAGGCTTGCCGCCCTTCATTTAATCTGAAGAATAATGTATACTTCTTTCGGATGCCGCTAATTCTTAATCTCCCTGTGGACATGTCTTTGTAGTTTGTAGCCTTCGTATCTATTTATTTACCTATCCGGGGGGATAGGTAAGTCTACGACAGTGCTCAAAGGAGAGTCAATCTGATGAACAGCAACAGGAGTACCGTTGGCCTTGTAACTCGTATTGGCATCTCAGCAGCGCTGGCCCTCGCGCTGGCGGCGGCTTTAGCGGTGCCAGGCGCGAATCCGGCACACGCCGACGGTGGGAACCGTTCGGACCTCAAGAACTTCCAGCACGTCTTCATCATCATGATGGAGAACACCGGCTACACGAGCCTAATCGGTAACCCGAACGCTCCCTGGATTAACTTTGCAGCATCAACTTATGGACTGGCGACCAACTATTTTGGCGTTACCCACCCCAGCCAGCCCAACTACATCGCGGCAACCTCCGGCTCGACCAATGGCGTCGCCAATGATAATGACACCACCATTAATGTGCCCAACATCGTGGACCAGATTGAAGCGAGCGGCAGGACCTGGAAGGCCTACATGCAGTCGTTGTCGTTATGCAACGGCAATCTGCTGGCGTCTTCCTGCGGCAACCAGCTCTACGAGCGCAAGCATGATCCGTTCGTGTCCTACAAGGATGTGCAGAACAACCCGGCGCGTATGGCAAATATCGTGGATTTCAGCCAGTTCGCTACCGACCTGGCGAACAAGACGGTGCCGGACTATAGTTGGATCAGCCCCGACCAGTGTACTGACATGCACGGCCGAGGTGGCCCATCGACCGATCCCTGTAACTTCGGCAATGTACAGGGCTTGATCGCAACGGGCGATGCCTTCCTGAGTTCAACGGTCAACGAGATTATGAACTCCAGTGCCTGGAACGGCAACTCGATCATCTTCATTACCTGGGATGAGAGCGGCTTCCCGTTCGTTGATACCAGTGGCTGCTGCGACGCCAATCCTGGTGGGGGCCACGTAGTCATGTTGACTATATCGCACTCAGACCACTCAGCGCGCACCTCGAGCGTAGCTTATAACCACTATTCGATGCTTTCTACGATCGAGGGTGGCTGGCAGCTTGGGTGCCTGGCATTCACGTGCGATACAGCCAATGTGCCGCAAATGAGCGACCTGGTTGGCCCGCAAGGTTAAGTAGTCCCGAAAGTCAGGCCGAGCTGTTTAAGCCATTTGCGGTAGGCGATGGCGGTGCGGTCGGAGCAAAGAGGAACTTCGTTGCTAAAGTGTCTCAGCGGACATGCCTTACCCGAAGTTCCTCATCTCCTATTGATGCTCGGGCATCTCTTATGCGAATGGTTTGCCCCATCGTTCATTATAGGCAACCTCGCCCAGAGGTTTGCGTTTCTTCTGACCTTTCCCGACGGCTTCAGCCGGGTAGCCGAACGGAAGGATCGCGAGGATCGAGACCTCCTCGGGAATGCCCAACAGGGGGTTGACCTCCGGCAGGCTGTTGAAGCCAGCCCAGTTTGAGCCGACGCCTTGCGACCATGCTGCCAGAATCATGTCCTGGATAGCGCGACTGCCATCGGAATCAGCAAGGGGGCTGCGATCCATAACCACAACAATCGCCAGCGGTGCCTGCGCGATATAGGGCCCCGTTGGTGCGAGCTGACCAAGTCGGCGCAATGTCTCCTTGTCCCGTACGACGATGAAGTGCCAGTGTTGGCTATTCCCACCACTGGCGGTCAGACGGCCCGCTTCGACAATTTGCCGGACGATGGGTTCAGGGATAGGTGTATCTTTGAAGCGGCGCACTGCCAGAACCGTACGAATCGCATCAAATGTTTCCATGAAAACTACTTCCTTTCTTGATTCTTTATTGCTCTGAAATAGAGAAGCCGGTGAAGAGATTTCCCTAGCCAAATAAGAGCACAATGTCAATGTGTTTGTCAAACTGAGGTATGGAAATAGTAATCGTGTTTCAAGCCGTCCCAAAGGTCAAACCCAGTTGTCTGAGCCACTTACGGTAGGCGATGGCGGTACGGTCGGAGCGGAGATGCAGTTCGGCTTGCAAGTCGAGCGGCAGGAGTTCGGGACGCTGGGATTCTACGATGGGGATGTCTTGCAGGGTGATAGCGTCCTCGAAGCTCCTTGTTTCGTCGTCGTCGAGGGCTTCGTAGTCCTTGGCGACGTAGGTCCAGGCAATCGAAGTGCGTTCCGCTACGGGCGTGACGGTGAAGTACATGGCGAATCTAGGGCCTGCTGACGATTTCACAAAATAAGCGGTCAGGGGACGCGCTACGTAGTAGGTGTAGGTTACTCTTGCTCCCTGGCCTGTGCCGTCGGGATCGGGTTGCCAGACGCTGATGCCCCTGGCGATTACGCCGTCCGGGTTTATTTCGGCTTCGTAGTCATTCACTTCGGGGTGAGCCGGGTCTCCCAAAATTCCCTCGTGGACAAACGGGAAGTGCGTCACGTCCAGGAAGTTTTCAACGGCTCTCGGACCGCTGGCGTTGAAGTGGTATGGGCCGCAGTGGATTTTATGGAAGGTGGAGTCGTTCCACTGCGGGAATGGGGGGATGTCTTGTGATGGGGTGCCGAGCGTTACCCAAATCCAATTATATTTCTCCTGGGCTTGATAGACTTTTACACGCGCAGTGGCCGGGGGTGTCTGGTTGGGGTGCGCGGGAAAGCGGATGCATTGCCCCTCTTCGTTATATGTCCAGCCGTGATATGGACAGGTGAGCGCCTGGTTCTCTACTTTGCCGAGAGAGAGCCGGGTGCCACGGTGCAGGCAGAGGTCGCGCCAGGCATGGATCTTGTCTCCGGTACGCCAGAGCACAAGGTCTTCTTCGAGAAGGCGGGCTGCCATGGGTTTCCCTTCTTTGAGGTCCGGTGCGTATGCTACGACGTGCCAGTCGTTGAGTAGAACGGGGTCATTAAGCATGGGTGTTCCTTCCTTCCGTGTGTCGGTACAAGAGGCTCTAGTTTAACCCTATTTTAGCAGGTTTTGGGTGTTGCAACAGAAGCATTCATTGCGGAAATCCTTGTTTCCGTGCTATAGTTCTCTCTGTTGAGCTCGTCTGGGAGACCTTCGCCAGAACTCACGACTGTTCGAATGAAAACGAACGTTCGAGTAGTGTGGCGTTCAAAGAGAGAAAAACAGACTAAGGAAGAGGATTGAAAATGACAGCGTTTGTGTCACTGTTCCGCGGCATCAATGTTGGAGGTCACCATCATGTAAGGATGGATGACCTCAAAGATATGCACGAAGCTCTGGGCCTCAAGGATGTCTTCCCCTATATACAAAGTGGGAACGTGGTCTTTACCAGTGATGACGCAGACGCGGCACGACTCCGGAGGCACATTGAAGATGGCTTTGAAAAAAAGTTTGGCTTTTGCGTGGAAGTCATCGTTCGTACTTCAGCCGAGCTACAAGAGATCATTGACCAAAACCCGTTTCAGAGCCAACCAAGCAAAGAGTCAAAGTGGGTGGTCGTGATGTTTCTGGCAGCGCGCCCCGACGCTACAGCACAGGAAGATCTTCTCAAGACGTATGCCGGCCCTGAGGAACTCTTCTTCACCGGCAAAGAAGTGTATATCTATTATCCGAGCGGTATTGGACGCTCAAAACTCTCCAACAGTTTGATGGAGAAAAAGCTGAAAACAGTTGGAACAGCAAGAAATTGGAATACCATTCTCCAATTGCAGAAACTGCTCCAGCGCTAAGTTCAGTCGACACATGCTTCCTCCCAAGCGCGTTCTGGCTCATCTGTGGGTCAGCGTTTCAGACCACTGCCTATGACTACAACCGTAGTTATGAAGGCCCATGAGAGCTTGTTCTGTTGGAGTCAATGGGCCCTTCCCGTTCATGACGCTGCTCATGACGCTTTCATGACGCTCCCTCCTCATACTGCTAGTAGCAGAGAGTATGATGTGGACCGGTCGTAGAAGGAGTGAGAATAGGAAGGAAGAGCAGATGGCACGAGCACATGCACACATGACAGAACCTGCTGCACCGTCGGGTCCCATCCATGTGGTGGTTGATCTCAATCGGTGCCAGGCCTATGCCCAGTGTTGTTTTTTCGCCCCCAGCGTCTTCAAGCTGCATGGGGAAGAAGCGCTCTGGTACGATCCCGAGCCAGACGCCTCGCAGCGTGAGCACGTCCTGCGCGCGGCAGCGGCCTGTCCCGTTCAGGCCATCACCGTCGAATGGTCAGAGTCAGCCAACCGCAGTTCAGCAAAGGAGCCGCATGTATAGAAATGGAACCGGGGCCGCTTTCAAAGACCGCGGGCGCATCGTGATTGTGGGCGCTTCGCTCGCCGGACTCAGCGCGGCGGAAACGCTGCGCGCCGAGGGCTTTCGCGGACCCCTGATCCTCATTGGCGATGAACCGTATCTGCCCTATGATCGCCCTCCACTCTCCAAGGCGGTACTGACGGGCTGGGTTCCAGCAGAACAGACCAGGCTGCCTCGGCGCGAGACCCT
>WNFA01009903.1_pt1 | contig 10979 bp, 6 predicted proteins | sample 5400481 | NCBI WGS metagenome assembly WNFA01 (sample SAMN13153340, study PRJNA577476) | soil metagenome | isolation source: 120 cm saprolite under Douglas fir tree site 2 hole 1 replicate 2 | place: USA:California | collected 2015-04-18 | reverse complement strand
CTAGGCTCGGATCGAAGCTCAGCTTGAGGGGCGATTACGACCGCGCCTTGGAGCAATTACAAAAGGCTTTGGAATTTGACCCCAACATCGTGTTTACGCACATGACGCTCGCGTCCACTTATGCCCGCAAGGGAATGTACGACGAAGGTCTAGCAACGTGTCAAAAAATGGCAAGCCTTTGCGGAAGCAGCCCCCTCAGCAGAGCGTTGTCCAGCCTGATCCTAGCGATGGCTGGCAAAACCGACGAAGCGCAGAAGGTCCTAAGTGAATTGAAAGGGTACCGGAAACTAGATTCGCTGTCATTAATCTTGTCAGCTCAAACCTGTAGCGTTATGGGCGAGAAAACGGAGGCGTTTGAGTTCCTCGAAGTGGCTTATCAGGAGCGCGGAAGTTGGCTGGTCTTCCTCGACGCTTACCCGAGTTTCAGGAACATCCGCACCGACCCCCGCTACACTGACCTGCTGCGTAGGATGGGGCTGCCACAGCACTAAGACGAGAAGTCCGCTACACGTTCGCAGCCGCTTGCAGCGCCTCTTTTGGATTATGCCTGGATCACGGGCAAGCCGGAAGGGAATTCTTAAGTTAGCGCCTATTTCGGGCTCTGCCCCGTCTAAGCGGGTAGAGCCCCGCATCCAAACAATCCCATCCAGCCGTGATTATGCCGATTCCCTTAGCGGCTCGGCTTCGACCAGCGGCGCATCGACCAAATGCTCGCTCAGGAACCAGCTCTGCAGTTCGCTGGGGCGAAGCACGTCACTCACCACCAGGTCGTTTGTGCCGGCGTCTTCCAACTTGGTGGCACGCTCTGCGAGTTCACGACAATGGGTGATGATGATTTCATGTGCGTCCAGCAGCCGAGACAGTTGCACCGGAACCTCTTCGCGGCCCTTGGGCGGACGTGGAATACGGGTCAACTCGGCGACGTCGGCCGCCATCGCGACACTGATTCCGCCCAGAAGCTGGATTCGTTCCGCGATCGCGTCGACGATCTCGCTCTGTTCTTCGTAGTGCTTATCGAACAGAAGATGGAGTTGGTAGAAAGTCGCTCCGGACACCTGCCAATGGGACTTCTTGTAGAGGTCCCGAAGAGTCATGGTGTCGGCTAACAGTTGGTTGAGTTGCTCGGTCATTTCCAGCCGCACTGGCTCGATCAGTTGCAACGGCATCACACTGGTCACGGTGCCAAATGCCTGGAGCTCGCGGGCTGTCTGGTGGTAGTGGGGTTGCGCGGAAGCTTTGCGCGAATTGCTGGAGCTTGGTTTTTTAGTCATCAGGTTCTCCTGAAACTTCGAATTTTAGGGCAAGCCAGAAGAGGAGGAAATTGTCAGAACGGAGGCATCTGCTTCCGGTCCTGTTTGCCGGTTCAAGCGTTTTGGATGCGGACCGCTGGAAATCGGTTACAAGTTTACCAAGTGTCTGCACTCTCAGTCGGCAGCGCTACGCCGGACGTGTGCACCTCAGTGAGCATCCCCCGCATGTCACAGTGAATTTCTATGGCCAATTCAGTTGACCACAAAGATGCCTTTCGATGCCGTTCCTCCCGTAGTGGTGACTGCGATTTTCCCGGTAACAGCTCCTGCGGGAACGATGGCGGTAATCTGTGTACCGGAGTCCACCGTGTACGTGGTTGCCTTGACTCCGCCGAACGTCACTTTGCTGGCGCCGGTAAATCCCGTGCCGGTAATCGTCACCTGGGTTCCCACCGGGCCGCTGGTCGGGCTGAAGCCCTTGAGCTGGGGGATAACTTTGAAGACCTGTTTGCTCTTCAGAGTGCCTCCGGGAGTGGTCACGGTGACGGTCCCGGTCGTGCCCGATGTCGGCACGACGGCAGTCATGTAGGTATCGCTCACCACGTGGAAGTTAGCGGAGCCAGATCCGAATTTGACACTGGTCGTACCCGACAGACCCTGGCCAAGAATTTGAACAGTCTTGCCCGCTGCAGCCGCTGGAAATCCGATCAGCGACACGAACGGCGACATCCCCGCATCGAAGCTGTAGAACACGCCATTGAATGAGGGGCCGCCTGATACAGTTTCTCCGTAAATGATGCCGTTGGTGTTCTGCATCTGGGTAGTTGCAGGCGACCCACCGTGAGTTGTATCGAAGTTGTGCAACACCGCGTATGTGCCGGCCTTAGTGATTTTGAAAACCACGCCACTATATGCACCCGGTCCTGTATATGTGGTTCCGTAGAAATTTCCGTCCGTGGCCTCAACCAGGCCTCCGAGAGGCTCGTACCCATCGGTGGTGCTGGTGCTATCGAATTCGTGGAGCACGGTAATCGCGCCCGTGGTGCTGAGCTTGAAGACAACGCCAAAAGCGTTGGGTATGGAGCCCCCAGTGGAGGCAGTTCCGTACAAATTGCCATCGCTACCCTGGACCACCGGCCCAAAGGGCTTAGCTCCATGGGTGTTGTCGAAGTTATAGACGATCTTGATCGCACCGGCCGACGACATTCGGAAAACTGTTCCATAGCCGGTTCCGCCGTCGATTGTGGTCCCGTAGAGGTTGCCATCGTTGGCGAGAGTCAGCGGTGCGCGGCTGGCGCCGGGAGTTGGATTCGGCAGCAACTTGAACGTGCCCGACGAGGTCATCGAATACGCTTTGAGAAAGGTGGTTACACCGTAAAAAGTGCCATTCTTGCCGAGCACGGGCGGGCCGAAAGAGCCCCCTTGCTCAGCAGCCGTGAAATTGTGCAGTATGGTCAGCACTCCTGCAGGTGTAATCTTGAAGAGTGATCCGTACGGGTTCAGCCCGCCACTGTAGAGGGCGCCGTAGAAATTGCCGTCCGTACCTAGCGTCAGGCCGGTCTTGGGGCCATTCCCCTCAGTTTCCCCGTTGAAGTTGTAGATTAGGTTGAATGCACCTGAGGGCGTGATCGTGTAAACCGTGCCGGCGCCACTCGCACCGCCCCCCGCCGTGCCGTACAGATTCCCATCTCTGCCCTGCGCCACTATCCCAGCATAAGATATACCGCAGCCAGCGAATAGGTTCGCAAAGGTCGAGCATTGGGAAGCGAAGCGTTCGGTAATATGCGAGTGCCGCAAAGACGTCATGTAGCCCTCCGGGTGAAATCCGTTTTTGGAGTCTTGTCTACTGCGAATGCACCGGCTAGGGAGGACGGTTCGGAACTTGGCGCCTAGAGAGTATACAGATTACGAACGGCAGTTTCCACATCTTTTCGTGGTCGCTTGCTTTGTGTGAACAGAAAAGGATTGCGGACATGTGCAACAAATTTACGGTTGGGAATTGCGGATGACTCAGGGCGCGGTCTCCTTGAATCCTTGTCGGAAGAGAGCCATGAGGCACGCAGTTATGGCACAAAATACGTAACAAATAGACGGGAGAAGGCGGAGGAAGCGGAAGGCGAATCGCTAAACCAAACAAGAGATGGTCGGGACGGCGAGATTTGAACTCGCGACCCCTTGCACCCCAAGCAAGTGCGCTACCAGGCTGCGCTACGTCCCGACAGAATCCGCTGCCCAAGATGACGATGACAGCGTGGGGTTCGACCTCCAAATTCTACACCAGGCGGCAGCCGCGGGCACGCGCTCGTTCCTGCATCGATGAGGATCCTCCGAAGACAGGACCAACTTCTGTCACAAACGAGCGTGATGAGTGTCACTACAGGACGACTGCTTCCTGCGGCAACATGGTCACTTAGAGAAATCAAGGTTGTGGAATCATGTGAGGTTTTCCGTGGCGATTCTGGTATCGGGCGGAGCTGGCTACATCGGCAGTCACGCGGCGAGCGCGCTGCGGCGTTCCGGTTATGAGGTTGTGCTTTATGACAATCTATCCACCGGGTTCCGCCGCCTGGCGCAAGGCTTCGATCTTGTGGAGGGGGACATCGCCGACGCAGCCACGCTCCGACCGGTGCTCGCGCGCGTGGATGCGGTGATGCACTTTGCCGCCCACGCCTACGTTGGTGAGTCGGTCGAGAACCCGCGCAAGTATTTCCAGAACAATGTCGTCGCGGCACTCAGCCTCTTGAACTGCGCCATGGACGCCGGTATCCGCCGCTTTGTGTTTTCCTCCACTTGCGCCGTGTACGGCGTCCCCGAGCAAATTCCGATTACGGAGGAGACGCCGCGTGAGCCCGTCAATCCCTATGGCGCATCGAAGCTTTTTGTCGAAAACGCGCTCGAGGCATACGGCCGCACTTACGGACTGCGCTCGGTGAGTCTGCGCTTTTTCAATGCGGCGGGAGCCGATGACGGCGGCAAGATTGGCGAACTGCACGATCCTGAGACTCATCTGATTCCGCTGGCGCTTGCCGCCTCCAGCGAGAAAGGACCCGAGTTGCAAGTCTTCGGATCGGACTACCCGACTCCGGACGGCACCTGCGTTCGCGACTACATTCATGTTAACGATCTCGCAGATGCGCACGTCCGAGCGTTGCAACACCTTGAACGAGCCGGCGACGGGAAGAGTGGCGAGCCGCTGGCCATCAATCTCGGGACAGGCCGCGGACATTCCGTTCTGGAAGTCATTCGGGCAGCGGAAAACGCCACTGGACGGCCGGTTCGGCGAAAGATTGTACCGCGGCGGCCAGGCGATCCTCCGGTTCTGGTGGCCGATCCGTCGAAGGCTCAACGCGTGCTGGGATGGACCGCCCAACACAATCTCGCCAGCATCGTCTCGAGTGCGTGGGCATGGATGCAGAAAAACTCTAGGAACGAAAAAGCGGTTACTGCGGCAAGCCCATGCGTTTGAGCAGGTCGATGTAGCGCGGATCGGAGCGAAAGGGCTCAAAAAAATCTTCGACCTTCATGTATTCCATGCGCCCCGACCGCTCTGCATAGGCCTTTTCCAGCCACTCGAAGGTATGGTCGCGGTCTCCCATCCGCGCGTAGTTAACCGCGATCTCGTAGGGGGAGACGTACTCCCGTTGCGACTCGTTTTTCAGTACCTCAATCAACGCTGAGCCCGCCCCCTTCAGCTTTGCCTTCCGATATCCAGCAGCGAATGCCTCCGCTCGTTCCGGACGCCCATCCTTCTTCATGGCCATGATCCAATCTGCCACGTACCCGTCCTGATTTCCCAGGTGCCAGTAGACGATGGCGCGAGTTCCATAGTAGACCGGGAATTCCGGATTAGCGGCTATAAGCCTGTTCAACTCCGTCAGGGCGTCATCATAGCGACGCAGGTCCGTCAGAACCCCCGCGTGATTCGCGTTAATCTGAGGAGAAGCCGGATCGAGCGCCAGGGCCTTCTCATTCTCAGCCAATGCCTCCTTGAATCGACCCGAGTTCTCCAGCAGAACCGAGTACCAATGGTGCGATGTAGCGTCGTTCGGGTTCGATCCAATCGCCTTGCGATACTCGGTTTCTGCTCCCGCCCAGTCCCAATCCTCCTCCTTCAGGGCAGCGAGTACGGCATGGGGCTCGGCCAGCGCAGGATCGAGTTCGATCCCTCGTTGCGCCGCGCTGCGGATCTTGGGCAAGGCTTCGTCATGGGAGATCCATCCACGATCAAGAAGAAGTAAGTACGCCTTAGCCAACCCGGCATAGGCCTGTGCATAATTTGGATCCTTGGCAGCTGCCTGGTTGAACTGATCCAAGGCCTTGTACATGCTCTCACGCGTACGCTGCTCCAGGTAAAAGCGCCCTTTTACGTAGAGCTGGTAGGCCTCGGCATTCTCGGTGGCATGCTTCTTCTCATCGCTACTGCCACTTACCTTTATCCGCAACTGGCCGGAAATGTCGGAGGCAATGTCATCTTGCAGAGTAGCAATGTCGGAGGCTTTGCGCTGGTATTGCTCACCCCAGATCTGCGAGCCATTGCTTACGTCTACCATCTCAGTTTCCACGTTGAGCGTGTCCCCGTGTTGCGTAAGACGGCCCACGATTACCGCTCCCACCTTCAGGTCGCGCCCGATCTGCAGCGGATCCTGCTGTGCCTGCCGATAACGGAAAACGGTGGTCCGGGCCATCACCCGCAGCCGCGGCAGCCGCGAGAGATGGTTGATCACTCCTTCCGTGATCCCGTCCGCTAGATAGTCCATTTCTGAGTTAGAAGTAGCATTTGCCAGCGGCAGTACCGCCACAGAATCAATCGCACCCGGCGTTCGGTGGAGGAAGTAATAGCCGCCCGCTGCCGTCGCCGCGACCACGAGTGCAACCACGACGCCAACCGCAGCCCATGGCTTCCGCCGGGCTGGCTCAGCAGCCGCCAGGCTGGAACTTGAAGGTCCAGCAGCAACCGTCCCACTCGCCGATGTCACAACAGCCGTTGCTGAGCCTGACGGTGCCGGTATGGTCCCCGGAATTGCGGAAGTTGCTGCCACCGGCCTTCCGGCGCTGCTCATGGAAATGCCAGGTTCTGCAGCCGCCACCGCCGGGCTGCGGTTCGAATCCGTGTCGCGCTTCAACCGTTGCAGTTCGGCCCGCATTTCTGAAGCGTGCTGGTAGCGCAATTCGCGGTCCTTCTCCAGCGCCCGGTTGATGATCCGTTCCAGTTCTGGCGGCAAGTCCGGATTCAGCCGAACCGAAGCGGTCGGGGCGCGGTTCAGGATGGCGTCGAAAATCATTGCCGTACTATCTCCGCGAAACGGCAACGCACCGGTAGCCATCTCATAGAGGACTGCGCCAAACGAAAACAGATCCGTGCGCGCGTCCAACTCCTTGGCCCGCGCCTGTTCCGGTGACATGTAAGCAACCGTTCCCAGCGCAGCTCCCGGACTGGTGAGGAGATCCTCACTTATCGCCGTCGGTTGGGCCGATGTCCCCGTTGACGGCATTATGCGGCTGGAGAGGTTTGTAACCTTTGCAAGTCCGAAGTCCAGAACCTTTGCGTGTCCACGCTTGTTGACGAAGATGTTGGCGGGCTTGATGTCCCGGTGAACGATACCGGCTGAGTGTGCTGCATCGAGCGCGTCGGCGATCTCGATGCCGAGCGATAACAACGACTCCAATTCGATTGGGCGATTGCCGATCAGGTGCTTCAGAGTCGCGCCATCGAGAAACTCCATCACGATGAACGCATGCCCATCTTGCTCACCGATATCGTGAATCATGCAGATGTTGGGATGATTGAGCGCGGAAGCAGCCTCTGCTTCACGCTGGAAACGTGCTAGTGCTTGCGAGTCTCTCGATACCTCATCCGGCAGAAACTTGAGCGCCACGAAACGGTGGAGCCGGCTGTCCTCGGCCTTATAGACCACACCCATGCCGCCACCGCCGAGCTTCTCGATAATGCGGTAGTGCGAGATCGTTTGGCCGATCATGAAGCCGCAATGTTAGGCGGGATGTGAGGGTAAGTCAATGAATACCCAACAGTTGTCGATGCTCTAAAAGATAGACGGCGAAGCATTGCGATTACACCCACAGCCCTGTAGTAGGTGCAATCGTGGTTCTCCAGTTGTAAATCCCGTCCGGTTTCACGTACTCTGCCGCGCATGGGAATTCGAGCTCTTTCCGCCTGGTTCTTCGCCGGTGTTTTGCTGCTGTGCTTCTCTTCGTTGCCTTGTCACGCACAGAGTTCCGCACAGACGGCGGCTCGCACGTTCTCGCTGGAACAGGTTATGAGTTCGCCATTTCCCACGAATCTTGTGGCCGTCGAAAATGCAGGCGACCATGCTGGACGAATCGCATGGGTGTTCTCGGCGCGGGGCGAGCGTAACGTGTGGGTCGCGGACGCTCCGAATTTTGAGGCCCGGCAGGTCACACACTACGTGGGCGACGACGGCATGCCGATTGCCGCGTTGAAGCTGACGCCCGACGGACGAACCGTTGTCTACGCGCGGGGCAGTGAGGCCAATAGCGCTGGAGAAATCGCCGACCCAACCAGCAACGTCGAAAAGCGTATGCAGCAAGTGTGGGCGGCGGATGTGGACAAGGGCGAGCCGCGTTTGCTCGGGGACATGGGCTGCGACGAAGAGGGATGCGAGGACATCCAGATATCTCCTAACGGTGAGTTCGCGGTGTGGTCGGCGAAGAAGCAGATTTGGATTGCGACTATTTCGGGCAACAGAGATGCAAAGGCCAAAGCCAAAGCGCTGACTTTCGCGCGAGGCAACAATTCACAGCCGAAGTGGTCGCCCGACGGAAAGAAGATTGCGTTCGTCAGCGATCGCGGCGATCACAGCTTTGTTGTCATTTACGAATTTGGCCGCAACACGCTGCGCTACGTTTCGCCCAGCGCCGACCGGGATCTGTATCCGCGCTGGTCGCCGGATGGTCGCCATCTCGCCTTTGTGAGGCTGGTGGGCAAGCAGATGAAGCAGCCTGTGATTCCGCAGTCGCCGCTGCCCTGGGCGATCTGGATCTATGACGTCGCCGCCGATTCGGGGCGCGAGATCTGGAAGAGCGGTCCGGGTCTGGATGATTCGCTTCCGCTCCTGACCGAAGACGGGTCGTTTTACTTTGCCGCAAAGAATCGCATCGTTTTTTCTTCCGAGCAAGATGGATGGAACCATCTCTATTCGGTTGCAACATCGGGTGGGCCCGCCACGTTGCTGACTCCGGGAAAATTTGAGACCGAAGATGTCGTGCTGAGTACAGATAAGACCTCCGTCATCTATTCCTCCAACCAGAGTGCCGTTGATCCTCGCGACATTGACCGCCGTCATCTCTGGCGTGTCAGCGTTGAAGGCGGCACGCCGGAGGCGCTGACTCGCGGCGAGACCATGGAATGGACGCCCCTCGAAATCGCGGGGAAGCTAGTTTGCCTGGGTTCGACGGCCACGACTCCGGCGATGCCATATGCCATCGCCTCGCATGGACGCGAGATGATCGCAAAGAGTGCGTTGCCGGCAGACTTCCCCTCGTCCCAACTGGTCACGCCGAAACAGGTAATTTTCAAAGCTGCTGACGGCTGGGAAATCCATGGCCAACTATTCGAGCCCAAAATGGAGCGACCGGCGTCCCGCCCGTTCCCCGCCCTGATCTTTATCCACGGAGGATCGATCCGCCAAATGATGCTCGGCTTCCACTACATGGACTACTATCACAACGCTTACGCGATGAATCAGTATCTGGCGAGCTGTGGGTACGTAGTGCTATCGGTTAACTATCGGACAGGCATTATGTACGGCCGGCACTTTCGCGAACCGAAAGATGGAGGCCCACGCGGCGGCGCCGAGTATAGGGACATCGTCGCGGCGGGAAAATATCTGCAGAGCTTGCCGAATGTGGATGCGAAGAGAATCGGGTTGTGGGGCGGATCCTACGGCGGCTACCTTACCGCGATGGGGCTGGCGCATGACTCCGATCTGTTTGCCGCCGGAGTCGACTTGCATGGCGTGCATGACTGGTCGGTGTTTAAGGAAGAAATTCCGGCGGATGCGCCCGATCATGACGACGCCGTCAAGCTGGCGTTTCAGTCGTCACCGAATGCGGCGATTACGACGTGGCGTTCGCCGGTGCTGCTCATCCAGGGGGACGACGATCGCAATGTCGATTTCTCGCAGACGGTCGATCTGTTGCAGCGCTTGCGCATTCAAAAAGTGCATGTCGAGGAACTGATCTTTCCCGATGAGATTCATGGGTTCCTCATGTGGAAGAGCTGGATCAGGGCGTATGGCGCGACGGAGGAGTTCTTTGGCAGGGAGCTGAAGTGAGGATAAGTTGGTAATTGGTTATTTGTAGTTGGCAATTTGAAAAAGGAAACGTCGGACCTTCAAATCACTGATTACAAACCACCAATTCCAAATGCTTTTCGTATCCGATCCCAAGTCACGTCCAGCGTCTCGGGCAGCACCCTGGTTTCGCCGATGACGCTGACGAAATTGGCGTCCGCTGCCCAGCGCGGCAGAATGTGCATGTGGATGTGTCCAACCACGCCGGCACCCGCGGCTTTTCCGATATTCATGCCGAGATTGATGCCGTCGGGTCGATAGAGGGAGCGCAGAACGGTCTCCATCCGCTGAGTCAAAACCATCATCTCGTGGGCGGCATCGACGGGAAGATTCTGCAACTCGTCCAGATGCGCGTAGGGCACGACCATGACGTGTCCATTCGTGTACGGATAAGTATTGAGAATGACGTAGCAATGTGTCCCGCGGTGGACGATGCGGGCCTGCTGGTCGCTTTCTTTGGGAGCATCGCAGAAGATGCAGCCCGACTTCTGGTCGGCGCCAGTGACGTAGGCGTAACGCCACGGAGTCCAGAGATGGTCCATGGAGGGAGGGTAGCAGAAACAAGCTGCGAACTACGAGCTTGGAATGCGGCGGGTCCGGTTCGCTCGAAGCTCGCGGCTCGAAGCTCGAAGCCAGCGCTTTGTGACGAATCTGTAAATTCTCCGTAATCGCGTTTGACACTGTTCCAAAGCGGTTGCTATAGTCGAAGTGTCCCTATTGGACGCGGTTTCGAACCAGCTGGAATTGTCCTAGGGTCGTCCGCCAGGTCGGCCTCAACGCAACCTAAAGACCACGCCAGCAGTCCGCTATACCACGTCCGGCATGAGTCGCGCACGAACGCGCGTCGTCACCCGAAGGCTATGAACTTGTTCGACGATAGCAACGCCCGCAATCTTGAATCCAGTCTTGAAACCATGACACCTGCACACGACACCCACACCGGCGCCTCGGCCGTAATAGACGCTCCCGAGCACGCACAACCCTCCCCTGCGGAACCACTGGCTTCCGCCCCAGAAGTTCATGAACACGACACTCCTGAAAACGACACTCCCGAAAATGTCGCTCCTGACAATTCCGCCCCCGCGAATGCCGCTGCTGGCAGCGATGATTTCGCCGCCGCCCTCCAGAACTTTGAGACGGAAACCGAGGAGTCGGTTGGCGATGACCACGTAATCAAAGGCACCGTGGTGAAGCTGACCGCGACCCACGTCGTCGTCGATATCGGAACGAAATCCGAGGGCATGGTGCCGATCGCGGAAGTTCTCGATCACGAGGGCAAGCCCAAGTTCCAGCCCGGCGACGAGATCGACGTAATGCGGGATAAGGGCGAAACCGAAGAGGGCTACGTCAATCTCTCGCACCTGAAGGCACAGCGGCTGCGGTCATGGGACGAGATTGA
>WNFA01005099.1_pt1 | contig 10980 bp, 11 predicted proteins | sample 5400481 | NCBI WGS metagenome assembly WNFA01 (sample SAMN13153340, study PRJNA577476) | soil metagenome | isolation source: 120 cm saprolite under Douglas fir tree site 2 hole 1 replicate 2 | place: USA:California | collected 2015-04-18 | reverse complement strand
ATGCTGTCGGAGATAACTCAGGTAAGTAATCATGTGGGAGAGCGCTGCGCCTGGAAAGAGCGGCCGCGACAGAGCGGCAGGTTCACGCGGCCGATTGTTACCGAGATAGTGCCCGCAACCCGGTTCTATCGTGCGGAAAAATACCACCAGCGTCACATCGCGAGGCAGGGCGATGCGCTCTCGGGGATGAGGTGGTAGCGCCCGGATTATCGTGTGTTGTTACGCGAGGGTCTGCGGGTTCCGCGCGGGCCGCCATGCAGGCAAGCATGACACTGATGCCGCAGCCGCAAGTCGATGTGAAGGAGCAGGAGCTGATCCGCAGAGTGCGAGAAGGCGATAAAGAAGCCTTCTACGGCTTGGTCCGCCCTTACGAGCGAGCGGTATTCTTTGCGGCAAGGTCGGTGCTGAACAACGACGCGGATGCCGAAGAGGCCGCGCAGGAGGCGGTGCTGAAGGCATTTATGCACATCGAAGAGTTTCGTGGCGAGAGCAAGTTCAGCACCTGGCTGGTCCAGATCGCCATCAATGAGGCCCGTATGAAGCTCCGCAAAGAGCATCGGGAACTCTACGAATCGCTGGACGAGCCCACCGCCAATGAGCAGGGCGATTACTGGCCCAAAGATTTTGCCGACTGGAGGGAAATCCCGATCGAGGCTCTCCAGCTAAAGGAGCTCCGCGAAGCGCTCAGCAAGGCCTTGGCGTCGCTGGAGCCGAAGTACCGTCAGGTCCTGGTATTGCGCGACATTCAGCAGTTCAGCGTAGCTGAAACCGCCGAGACCTTGGGTCTCAGCGGAGAAGCCGTGAGGACGCGTTTACATAGGGCACGATTGCGCATGCGCGACGCCTTAGCCCCGGGCTTCGATGGTGCATGGATACGCGGCCGCGGCTGGGAGAAAGTACGGCCATGGTAGACAGTTCGGCTTGGAGCAGACATCATGAGGGTTATTGAAATAAGTTGCGTTGAGGTATGGCGCGAGATTTCCAACTTCCTTGAGGGATGGGTTGATCCGGAGTTGCGAGCGCGGATGGAAGCCCATTTCGCGGTGTGCAGTAACTGCAAAGCCGTTCTCGACGGCACCGGGAATGTCGTGAAGTTGATCGCTGATGGGCAAACGTTTGATGTGCCCGCCGGATTTAGCGAACGCCTTTTCAGTAAGCTCCGCTGATCAGGCCGCCGTTTGGCGTCTGCATCGGGACGTCGGTGTTGTTCATGTACATCCAAAGCTTCCACTCGCGTTTTTCGTTCTTCCGCCAGATATCCACGTAGCGGTTTTTTACGGTGACCTGCGGGCTGCCATCGCGAGGAGTCTTTCTCCACGTATGCCAGCCGTAGTCCCAGGCAACGCTGTCCTGAATCCGAATTTCAATGATGATCGGGAGCAATTGCACGTTATAGCGGGCTGTGAGTTCTCGAAATTGCGCACGGATGGCGTCTGCGGCGTCAGCCCCGTTCGCGGCAGGGACTCCATCTGGCATGTAAACGAACGCTGGATCGAGTAATGCGATGAGCCGTTCTGGATCGCCGGTGTTGAAGGCCTCGCGAAATTCTGTCTCTGCTGAATTGATTGCGTAAAGATCGTCCATATTGCACCCAAGATAATTGGGCGCCGTCGGATACGTCAAGTAGATACAGAGCCGCCCCGCTTCGACCCGCCAATCCAATTTAATCTGCGAGACGACACTCCCGCTGTGGGTTACGCGCTTATTCGATCTGCAACTCTCCGCCTAGCTCTCTATTTGTCACGTTTGCGACCGTCACACATCTGACGAACGTACGAAGAAATTCGCTGGTGCAGGCGAATCTGATGTGCCCTGCAGCTTAGATGAAGGCGAGGATTCATCATGGCTCGAATGGAAATCTCAAACGGACGCTCTGATTTGCGAACGCTGTTGGCTACAACACGCGAAGGCGGAAGCTTGCTGGAAGTCGGCGCTTGGATACCAAGCGAAGTTAAAGCCATCTCGCCGCTGGTGGAACGGCTGATGCGCCTCATCGAAGGGTCGCATTGCATCACGGGCGACGAACCCGCCGTCGAACTTGCCCTCCGGGAAGCTCTGAACAACGCAGTCGTTCACGGCAACCGGCTGGATGCTCGCAAATTAGTTCACGTCCGTGTCCACTGCAGGGTCGGGAAGGGAATCTCCCTGATCGTTTCAGACCAGGGTCAAGGCTTTGATGCGCGCACCATTCCTGATCCATTGGCTGTAGAGAATCTTGAAGCGGATCACGGACGTGGCATCCACTTCATGAAGTTGGCGATGGACCAGGTCTCGTTTAGACAGGGAGGCACCGAGGTTCACATGTGTAAGAGGCCAGCTCGCAGTGCAAGAGACGGTGCGCGAAGCGACTCGCGCGGTTCTTAGGAGGGGTTATGGCTACTGATCGGATTTCGATTTTTGGTCCCACGCAAGACGGACCCGCAAGAAAAGCCGCTGGATCGCTCCGTATCAGTCCGACCGTGAAGAATGATGTGTTTCTAAAGGCGCTATTGGAGACGCCTACGACAGAGCAAGTGCGACGGAGCCCTCTGCAGTGGTCCATCGGCAGGATAAACCGCTGAAATTCCGGTTGCACAATAGTTGCACAAATGCTCCCGAATAGCGGGTTTTGCACAAGAATGGGGCATCCCACCCGAACGTAACGTATTGATTCCGAACAGCAGGCTGTGAAACGGGGAATTTGCTAAACCGTTGCAACGGTGAAAACTGCAGTGAGGTCAGCTCGAATGCGCCGCAAGATGTGGGAATGCACAGCAAGGAGACGAAGAAAACAGGCAAAAAGGGCAGGGTAGAAGCCGTCGGCCGTGACAGTGTAGGATTCTAACCAACGACAGGGCAGCGTTCTAACCAACTGAACTACGTCCCCAACCGTGGAATCAACAACTTAGCGTAAAACCTTGCAAACAAGGCGTTTGCAAGATTCGCATACAACGCACGTTCCGCTTGCGGCGCATACGGTAGCAGCTGTCCCTGCCAAAACCGCCCATAAACCGCCCATAAAAATCAGCGCGCTCATGCGAGATTCATGCTAACACAGATAGGGTTGCATTCAAATTCTCACTGCCAAGAGAGAGGAGGCACTCGATTGTTCGGTGGGTGTGGGGCAGCGAGCGGTCGATAGTATAAGGCAGGTGATAGAGGGTGAACGTCTCTAGTTTAATCAACAGTGCCCGGGCTTTCTAACGCTCAAGAAAACGTCAAGATTTAGAGCTTATGTGATCATCGCCGCGAAAGTAGCAACCACGCGAAGGACGTGCGCATCGCGGCGCCAGGAGGCGTTGTAGACTGTGGCATGCTTAACAGCGGCATCGTGGAACGACCGGCTGTCGCGCGTCACGGACGAAGGCTCGAATATTTCACCATCGCGTGGAATGCCTTAGAAGGTTTGGTGGCCATCGTCGCAGGGGCAATTGCTGGTAGCATTTCGCTCGTAGGCTTCGGAATCGATAGCTTCATCGAAGTCACGTCCGGGTCGGTCCTGCTGCGGAGAATGTCCGTTGACGCGGATGTGCACCGCCGCGAGCTTAATGAGAAGCGCGCCTTGAGAATTGTCGGAGTTTGCTTTCTTCTACTGACTGCCTACATCGCGTATGAATCTGTTTTGGACTTGTGGTCCCGCCGGGCTCCCGAACACAGCATTCCGGGAATCGTTCTGGCCTGCGTCTCCTTGCTCATAATGCCGCTCCTCTCAAGAGCCAAGCGAAAGGTGGGGCATGCCCTGGGAAGTGCTGCCATGCACGCGGATGCCAAGCAGACGGAGTTTTGCACCTATCTTTCCGGCATCCTTCTTGCCGGTTTGCTGCTCAACACCCTCTTCGGTCTGTGGTGGGCTGACCCTGCAGCGGCCCTCATCATGGTTCCCATCATTGCGAAAGAAGGAATCGAAGGATTGCAGGGCAAAGCCTGCGTCGAATGCTCCGCATAGTGACCTAAGTTACTTCGCCGGAACTACGGAGTCCACGGTCAGGGTTTCGCCTTTCAACGTTCCCTTCACGGTGACTTTGTGCGCGGCGTATTTGTCGAGCTCCGCTTCATGTCCTTCAAGTGTGTACACACTCTTGCCCGCTAGGAGCGCGTACTTGGTTCCCTGCTTAACGCAGTAGCGCAAACACTCCGCTGCGGGCTTATCCTTCATCATATGCGTCGCGCCGCACATCGCGTCGCTTACGATGCCGGTCACAGCGTTCTGGTCGCTGCCCGTCTGCGCCAGAATCGCTAACGGCACAAGCACTGCCGCGGCCAGCATGGGAATCACCTTTACTGAGATTTTGAGTTTCATCGTAACTGTCTCCTCTTGATCGTCTGAATTGACTGCAAAAATTCTTATGCTTCTGCCTGAGTTTCTCTCGGTTGCAGAGTGCCGCGACGCAGCGCGCGCTCCTTCATGAGCGCGAAAAATACTGGCACTAGAATCAACACATGAATTGTGGATGTGATCATGCCTCCGACAATCGGAGCGGCAAGGGGTTTCATCACGTCGGAGCCGACACCGGATTCCCACAGGATGGGAATGAGGCTCGCGAGCACGACGCACACGGTCATCAGCTTCGGGCGCAAGCGATGGACTGCACCTTCAATGGCTGCTTCTTCGATGTCCTCGTGCTTTAGCGGTTTCCCTGACGCAAGTCGGCGGTCGAGCGCCTCGTGCAAATAGACGATCATCACCACACCGGTCTCGACGGCGATGCCGAACAGCGCGATGTAGCCGACCCAAACCGCTACGCTGAAGTTGTAACCGAGCAGTTTCTGCAGGATGAGTCCGCCGGTAAGCGCGTAGATCGTGGGAAAGATGAGCACCGCGGATTCAGCGACAGAGTGGAAGACCATATAGAGGAGCACGAAGATGACGAAGAACACCACGGGAAGAATAATCTTGAGGCGCTCTTTGGCTCGTTGTTCGAATTCATATTCTCCGGCCCACTTGTAGGTGTGCCCTGGCTGCAAGTGAAGCTTTTGGCGGAAGAGGTCGTTCGCCGCTTTCACGAATGTCCCATAGTCTTTCGAATTGAGGTCGATGTAGACGTATCCGGTCAAGGCTCCACCCTCATCGCGGATCATCGCAGGGCCGCGGGAAAACGAAATGCGCGCAACTTGCTCGATGGGGATCTGCGCGCCGGCAGGTGTGGCAATCAATACGCGACGGAGTTCTTCCACGTTGTCGCGAAAATCGCGGTTGTAGCGGACGTTGACTGGATACCGCTCGCGGCCCTCGATGTTTTCCGTGACCGTTTCCCCGCCGATTCCAGAACTAACCGCTTGCTGCACATCGGCGATCGTCAACCCATAGCGTGCGGCTTCCAGCCGGTTGACCTCAACGTTGATGTAGAAGCCTTGCGACACCCGTTCCGAGAAAACGGAGCGCACTTCGGGAAGCGAGGAAAGCAGTTGCTGAATTTGCGCGCCGGTTTGCTGAATGCCTTCGAGCGTCGGTCCTTGAATCTTCAATCCAAGAGGTGTCTTGATGCCCGTCAATTCCATATCCAGCCGATTTTCAACGGGCATGGTCCAAGTGTTGGAGAGTCCGGGAAACTGGAGTTTGGGGTCCATTTCCTGGATGAGTTTTTCGTAGGTCATGCCCGGACGCCATTGTTCACGCGGCTTGAGCATGATGGTGGTGTCGTACATGTCGAGTGGTGCGTTGTCCGTGGCGCTGTCCGAGCGTCCGATGGTGCCGAAGACCGTCTCGACTTCCGGGAAGGTTCGAATAATGCGATCCTGCTCCTGGAGCAATTGCGAAGCTTGTGTGATGGAAATTCCGGGCAGGGCGGTCGGCATGTAGAGCGCCGATCCTTCAAAGAGCGGCGGCATGAACTGGCTGCCAATCTTGAGGGCCAGTGGCAAAGTCACAATCAAGAACAGCAAATTGACCAGCAACGTAGTCTTGCGATATCGCAAACAGAGCCGCAGCACGGGCAGGTAAATGGCCTGCGTGACGCGGGAGATGGGGTTCTTCGATTCCGGTCGTAGCTTGCCGCGGATAAAGAGAATCATCAGCACCGGAACGAGACTGATGGCCAGCACGGAAGAAAAGCCTACAGCTAGCGTTTTCGTCCAGGCCAGTGGCCGGAACATTCTTCCTTCCTGCGCTTCGAGCAGGAAAACCGGTAAGAAGGACACGACAATAATGACGAGCGAAAAGAAGATCGCCGGTCCCACTTGTTTGGCGGAGCTGAGAAGGATGCGCCGTCGTTCCGGCGCGGACACGCCTTCCGATTCGGCAGATGGGTGCTCAGAGACCTGGCGGTAGCCGTTTTCAACCATGACGATTGCCGCGTCGACGAGGACGCCGATGGCCAGCGCCAGTCCGCCGAGCGACATGATGTTAGAGCTGACGTGCAGGTAGTACATCGGGATGAACGAGGCCAGTACAGCGATCGGCAACGTGAGAATCGGAATCAGCGCCGAGCGGAAATGAAACAGGAAGAGGATGATGACGAGGCTGACGATGATGCCCTCTTCGAGTAAGTCCCGCTGCAAGGTTTCGATGGAGGCGTGAATCAAGCCGGAGCGGTCGTAACCGGAGATGACTTCGACTCCGGGAGGCAGCGAGGATTTGGTCTCCGCCAGTTTTTTCTTTACGCCGTCGATGACGGTCAGGGCATTCATCCCGTTGCGCATGACGACGATGCCTGCGACAGTTTCCCCTTCGCCCTGCCATTCAGCGACGCCTTCGCGGATGTCCGGCCCGAAGCTCACCGTGCCGAGATCACGGACGAGGACCGGGGTTCCGTTCTTCGTGGCGACTGGTACGGACTCCAAGTCATTCAGCGAACGCAGGTAGCCGAGGCCGCGGATCATGTACTGCGCACCGCCCATTTCGAGGAGACGCCCGCCCACTTCATTGGTGCTCGCCCGCACCTTCTCCATCACCATCGAAAGTGGAATGTTGTAGGCGCGCAGCTTGTTGGGATCGAGATTGACCTGGTATTGCTTTACGAACCCGCCGATGGTCGCGACTTCCGCGACGCCGGGGACGGTCTCGAGCTGATACCGCAAGTACCAGTCTTGAATGCTGCGCAATTCGGCGAGACTGCGCTGGTGGCTGCGATCTACCACCACGTACTCGTACACCCAGCCTGCTCCTGTTGCGTCCGGCCCAATGACGGGATGAACTCCGGCAGGCAGGCGCCCGGTGATCTGCTGCATGTATTCGAGGACGCGCGAGCGCGCCCAATAGAGATCGGTTCCATCTTCGAAGACGACGAAGACGTAGGAGTCACCGAACATCGTCTGCGCCCTTACGGCCTTCACGTGCGGTGCCGCGAGCAACTTGGTGACGATAGGATAGGTAACCTGGTCTTCGATGAGGCTGGGCGGCTGACCAGCCCACGGCGTATGCACGATGACTTGAACGTCTGAGATGTCCGGCAGGGCGTCCAGCGGAATCCAGCGAAGCGACCAGATTCCCGCGAGCACCAGCAGCAGCGTTCCCGTGAACACCAGAAAACGGTTTTGCGCGCACCAATCAATCCAACGAGAGATCACGTTACATTCCTCCCGTGGCGTTCACGCTGAGTTGTTTGCTGGCGACAACTTGGCCGTTCTTCTTCGCAAGAATCGTGACTTGCCACGTTCCGCCGCTGTCAAGCTTCCCTGGACTCTCATAGAGTCCGTTGCTTTTTTCTGTGAGTGAAACCTGCGTCCGCATCGCGGCCATGCCCATCGCGGGCATGGCCGGCATGGAAAAGGTGACGGAAACTTCCGCGCCAGAGATCGGTGAACCGCTCGCATCGGTGAGCTTCACACGGAAGGTGTTGCCGCCTTTGCGCGGGGGATCGGGTTCGGTTGTGAATTCCGCCTTTGCCTGTGGAGCGTTCATCGCTCCTGCCGCGCCTGCGCCGGGCGGCGGGGGAACAAACGTCCCGAGTGCTGCCTGTAGCTGGCTTTCCGAGTCGATCAGGAAGTTGGCGGACGTTACGATTTCCTCGCCCGCTTTCACTCCTTTCAAAACAATGAAGTCATCCCCTGCTCGCGAGCCGAGTTGCACTTCGCGTGGTTCGATGTAGCCGTCGCCGCGGCTGACGAAAACAATCTGCCGCGTTCCCGATTGCAAAACACCGGTGGCTGGAATGACCAACTGCTTTCCCATAGCGACTTTCAACGTAACGTTGACGAACATTCCTGGAGTCAATGTCAAACCGGGATTGGAAAATACAAGCCTCGCCCGCGCCGTGCGCGTCGTCATGTCCACTTGGGGATAAATGAAATTGACGCGGCCCTCGAAGGTGCGTCCCGGATAGGAATCGATCGTGAGCGAAGCCCCGTCGCCGACTTTGATTCTTCCCAAATCGTTTTGAAACACTTCGGCCAAGACCCAAACCGTGGAAAGATCGGCGACGGAATAAAGCCGCGTCTCCGGCTGAACGGTGAGATTCGGCAGGGCGTTGCGCTCGGTGATGTAGCCAGAAACCGGAGAATCGACTTGGAGTTCCAGCTGGATTGCACCTGTCGATTCGAGTCTAGCGATTTCGCGCTGTGGAACGCCCCATTGTTTGAGCCGCTCGGTTGCGGCCTCCAAGAGCGACGCGGCTCCCTCGGTCACACCAGGGACTGTGCTTTGTGCTACGCGCTGTTGGTTTTGCTTCGCCACCAGATACTCACGCTCGGTGGCCGCGAGGTCCGGGCTGTAGATGGTGAAAAGGGGCTGGCCTTTGCGAAGGTATTGATACGTGGCATCTGCGAAGACTTTCTGGATGTAGCCGGAGTACCGCACCTGCACGGTGGAGAGGCGCGTTTCATCAATCGCGACATTGCCAGTGACGTGGATCTCGTCTTCGACGGTTCTGCTTTCTACCCGGCCGGTCTTGACGCCGATGCTTTGCAGACGCTCCGGCGAAAGCTGGACAGGGACGAGCGCTGCGTCGTGCGGTGCCATCGCCGCACTCTCCGACCCGTTCGGAGGACTCTGGGCCGATTCGGTCGAAGGCGGTTGCATCGCAGCCTCCGCCTCTCGATGTTGCTTTCCGCGCCACCACAGTCCGCCGAGAACAGCGAGGAGCGCGAGATTGCCCACCAGGGCGAAGACAAACGCATTTCGATAGTTCCGCATGTTCATTTTCCTTTTTAACGAAGCGACAATCCCGTGATCTGTTCGAGCCGTGCAATTGAGGTCTCGTATTCGGCGACGTTCTGCCAATACTCTTCGTCGAGGTGGAGCACGTCGAGAAACGCAGCCAGCAAGGCTTGAAAATCCTGTTTGTTCGATTGGTACGTGGCTAAGGCGGCTTGGAATTCCGACCGCGACTGAGGCGAGAGTCCCTCGCGGTGAATCTTGAGAAGCTCAGAGGTCTGTTGGACTAGCACGTACTGCGCGCGCAATTCCGCCGCGACCTGCTGCGACTGCGCCTGGAGTTCGCTTCCCGCGCGAAGTTTCTCCGCTTCTGCTTGCGCGAGTTCGGGACGTTGTTTGCGTCTTCGATAGATCGGCACGCGCACCCCGACACTCAGCATGTAGTAGGCGCGAAACTGCGTGGGGTCGGTGCGTTGCCACATATACTGCACGTTGAAGTCGGGGTAGAAATCCTTGCGTGCCAGGTCCACTTGAAGGGACTGTCTTTCGATCATCTTCTTCGCGCTGGCGATTTCGGGATTCTGGACCTGCGCGGCAGCCAGAAGTTCGGCGTAGGTCTGCACGAGAGGTGTTTCGACGAGATCGGTGGGTTCGATGTCCGGCGAATCCTGTCGGCGGTTGAGAAGCTGTTTGATTTGGGCTTGGAGCTTGCCCACTTCCAGGTGGTGCATGGCGATTTCACGAAGGAGCTTGGTCTGTTGCAGTTGCGCTTGCAGCAAGTCTTGCTGTGTGCCCATTCCCGAGCGGTAGCGGGCATCTGCGGCTTGTTGCACCTGTTTGAGCAGTTCGCCGTCCTGTTCGAGGATCGCAAGCGTCTTCGACAGGTAGGCCAGTTGGAAATACGCAGCTTTGAGTTCCGCGAGCACGCTGCGGCGCACAGACTCGATCTGCTGCTGCGAAACGTCTGCTTCGCGCTTCGCAATCTCACCTTTCAAGCGCAACTTGCCCGGATACGGAATGTCTTGTGAGACTCCCAAGCCGATGTACGCAAATTCACTGTTGGTGTATCCGGCGAAGGGACGCGGGCTGCCAACGCTGAAATGCTGGAGCGTGAATTGCGGGTCGGGAAGCGTCGAGACTTGTGTCGGCACTTGCTTTGCTGCTTCCCAGCCACGTCGCGCCGCTTCGATTTGCGGATTGTTCTTCTCCGCTTCCGTGAGCAACGCCGAGAGTGGAGTGACCGTTCCCGAATGTGATGGTGCAGACTCCTGTGCGAAAGCCCGCCCCGCGAAAATAACGGAAAGCAAAATCACTGAAATACTGCGACTAAGAGCTGCGCACGACAAACGCGCAGCGAAACTCCTTTTCGCGATCGAAAACATCTTTTTCTCCTGAACGTGCACGACGAAACCGCGGATCGTCGGCGAATCCCGTGAAGGGAGTCGGCCGAAAACACATCGGCGGGTCAAAGGGACAGCGGAGACACAACAAGAGACAGGGCGGTACGTTGCCGCACCGTGGAGCAGCGGATCAGATCAGGAGGGAAGAGTTAAGGGTGTACAGCTCTGGGGGCGAATGCTGGGGAGCCTCAAAATCCAAGTGAAATGCTTCAGAGTCCGGCGTCGCCCGCGGGGAGGCAAGAATGTCCGTGACAACCATCACCGGCGCATGGAGCGTGACGCGGGCAACAGGCAGCACGCTGGGGGACTGTGAAGAAACCATCCCCTTGCAGCAATCGTGACTCTGATTGGACGGGTCGCAGGGCATGGAACCGCAGCATTGCATACTCTGCTGGTCTTGCGTCATCGCGGACATGCAGTCCGCAAATTGCAAGCCCAACAGGGCGACCAACGCCACGACGATGAATAGTCTATTGCGCATTGCCCTAATTCGACTCTAGGCGGATTAGACGCCCGAGTCAACGAAAGGATACAGCGTTTGCTGTCGGATGAGCGACGGCGTGCGTGACA
>WNFA01018924.1_pt1 | contig 10982 bp, 5 predicted proteins | sample 5400481 | NCBI WGS metagenome assembly WNFA01 (sample SAMN13153340, study PRJNA577476) | soil metagenome | isolation source: 120 cm saprolite under Douglas fir tree site 2 hole 1 replicate 2 | place: USA:California | collected 2015-04-18 | reverse complement strand
CCATTCCAATCCCAATCATAGTTAAACTTGACAGTAGCCAGTGAAGTTTCGGCCTCCGAGAGTGTGGGATCGATCGCAAGGGCCTTCAGAGCGGCAGCTTTCGCCTTGGGAGCGGCTTCTGCCGCCGACATGGTTCCGAAGATCTCGGCGCTGATGATGGCGTAGCAATCGGCCAAACCAGCGTAAGCAAGAGCATACCCCGTGTCTTGCCGGGTGGCCTGTTCGAAGTATCCGATGGCTCGGGTCAGGTTCTCATCCGATCTCTTGTTCCAGTAGTAGCGCCCTTTCAGATAGTTCTCATACGCCTCGGGCGCGACCGCGGGATTCCTGGCCAGCCGTTCTTGATCCTCCGGCGTCAGGTTGATGCGGATTTCGTTCACAATGGCGGAAGAAACACGATTTTGCAGAGCGAGGATGTCCCCCATCTGGCTCTCATACGTCTCGGCCCACAAGTGACGGTCCGTAGAAACCTGAACCAGTTCGGCAGTTATTCTTACGCGGTTACCCACGCGCAGAACCGTTCCCTCGAACACGGCATCCACATTCAGTTCGGTGGCGATCTGCGACAAGGGCTTGCGCGTGCCTTTGTAAGCCATTGCCGTCGACCGGGAGATCACACGCAGCGATCGGATCTTTGCCAAGTTAGCAATCAGGTCGTCCGTCATGCCATCAGCGAAGTAGTCCTGGTCTTTGTCTCCGGAGAGATTTTCGATCGGTAGTACAACAAGAGACTTGTTTTGCGCCCGGCTATTGGCGGTACGGACACGGGCGTAGTGGAATAATCCTGCGCTCAGCAGGCCCACAACTACCAAAGTTGCTGTCATCAAGATTGCTAAACGGGTCGCTAAGGGCTGTCGCCGGACACTTGCCGGCTGGGAAGCTGCCTCCAAGGCAACCTGCTCGAGCTGTTGTGACGGAGTCGTGATGGGAATCAGCCCTGACTCCACCTCAGAGTTAGTAGTTGTTGGTACTGGAAAGGCAGAACCTACGACCGGCGCAATGAAACGGTAACCGCGCCGGGGGATCGTCTCTACGAAGCGAGGGTTCTCGGACGAGTCACCCAGAACTTCGCGCAGCCGCATGACGGCATTGTTTAGCCCGTGGTCGAAATCAACGAAGGTATCGCCGGGCCAGAGGCGATTGCGCAGTTCCTCTCTCGTGATAATTTCGCCGGGATTCTCAAGAAGCACAACCAGAACCTGGAAGGGCTGTTCTGCGAGCTTGAGCCGGAGACCGTGCTTGCGGAGCTCGCAGGCCTTCAGATCCACCTCGAAAACACCAAAATGCAATATTCGCGCAACCGCCGCAGGGCTACCCATGAGTCAGGTTGCGAGTATAGCGCCGTCCGCGCCCGAGGGTCAAAGTTGGAGAGGGAGAGCAGTATCCGTTTTGTTTTCAATGACAAGCTCAGGGATGCAGAAATGTTTTCGATTGGACGTATCGAGCATTGCACTAGGCCGCTCGCGCCATGCAAATTGTCGAGCGCCAACGAGGTTCTCTTGCAGTCTTGAGCGTTCCCGACCAGAACGGGGTTTCTGGCAGGCGCTCTTGAGATGGCCGAAATCAATTTGCAGCGCCAGTAAGTAGCCACAAGTGAGGGCTCCCATGATCATCGAAGCGAGAATTAAGGCAGGTGCAGGTGTGACGACGTGCTTAGCGCTTGCGCTTTGCTTGAACGTCTTCTTTTCGACGCCAGTGGAAGCTCAGGTGTCCGGCGCCACGCTGTCGGGGTTGATTGCCGACCCGTCCGGTGCGGGAATCCCGAGCGCCAACGTTTCCATCAAGAATGTGGGGACTGGGGAAGTACGCGAGGTGCCAACGAATGGAGACGGCTTCTATTCAGCGCCGAACCTGTTGCCAGGGATATACGACGTCACTATAACAGCCCAAGGTTTCAACAAAATCGTGCAGAAGGGGATTACCCTGACGGTCGGCGCGCAACAGGCGCTCAATCTCAGCCTGAAGGTCGGGCAGGTCACCCAAACGGTTGAGGTAACGGCGGCACCACCCGAAATACAGACATCTTCATCGACCATCAGCTCCACGGTGGACGCGACGACGGTGCGGGAACTGCCGCTGAACGGGCGCGACTGGACTTCTCTTGCAACCTTGGAGCCAGGCGTTTCCCAGATCGCCGATCAGGCGCAAACGACCTTCAACGCCAACAAGGGTAACCGTGGCTTCGGCAACCAACTGAGCAACGCCGGTCACCGAGCCAACGAGAACACCTACCGGATCAATGGCATCACCATCAACGACTACTCGAACGGAGCGCCCGGAGGCCCGTCGGGTCTAAATCTGGGTGTGGATGGGATCGAGGAATTTTCCGTTCTCACCAGCAACTACACCGCTGAGTATGGACGCACATCGGGAGCTGTCATCAACGCCATTACAAAGAGCGGTGTCAACCAACTTCATGGCACCGCGTTCGTCTTCGACCGCGACAAAATCTTTGATGCAAAGAATTTTTTTGATCGCGCAAACCAGCCCATCCCGTCGTTCCGGCGCGTACAGTTCGGGGCGTCCGGCGGTGGGGCAATCGTAAAGGACAAGAGTTTTCTATATGGAACGTACGAGGGAGTTCGCCAGAACCGGCCGGTGTCGCAGTTAATTCACGTACCCACCGACACGCAGCGCGCTTCGGCGGTTGCCGCTGTCGCTCCCTACCTCAAACTGTGGCCGGAAGCTCCGGCTGGCACACCGCTTGATAGTAACGGCGAACTGACCTTTGGTGTCGCGCTGCCGAGCATTACGACTGAGAACTACGCCACGGGCAGGTTTGACCAGCAACTCCGGGCAAACGACAAATTCAACGCCAGCTATTTCTGGGATTCCGGTCCTCAATCCCAGGAAGCCCCTCTGGGAAACGCCACCCACGAAGTCTTCTCGCGACGGCAGATGGCGAGCGTTGAGGAAACTCATATTTTCAGTCCTTCAGTGGTTAATACTTTCCGTGTCGGCGTCAACCGCGTACGAGGCGACATCAACAATCCCGTGTCGGGAAATGGCGCGGCCGTCGATCCCACTCTCGCGATTGCGCCTGGCGCCACCGCGACCCCACAAATCTCTGTATCGGGTGGCGTGCTCACCACCGCTATCGGCTTGGGCGGCCTGAACCGCTTTCAACATCGATGGACATCCGGCCAGTTCTATGACGATGCCTTTGTCACACGCGGCACCCACTCGATCAAGTTCGGTTTTGCCTTCGAGAGAATGCTCTACAACGTGACGGAGAAACTCAGCCCCAATGGCCGGATGAGCTCCTACGGGTCCCTTTCAGACCTGTTGAACAATGTCCCGGACCGGCTCAACGCGCTGGCTCCAGGAGGATCGAATGAGGTCGCGATCCGCGAGAGTCTGGTGGCCGGATATATCCAGGACGATTGGAGGGCGCGGCCCAATCTCACGTTGAACCTGGGTCTGCGTTACGAGTTCACAACCCTCCCCAAAGATGCGAACAACAGAATCCAGGAGATCACCACGCTCGTAAATTGTGCTACTCCGGGCGTTGCGCCCAGCCTCACCAGCCCTTGCGGCCCAGTTCACGTCGGCAGTTTTATTGCAAGTAATCCCACCACCAAGAACTTCGAGCCGCGCGTTGGTTTCTCCTGGGATCCCTTTCGCAGTGGTAAAACAGCCGTGCGGGGGGGATTTGCGATGTTTGACGTGCTGCCCCTGCCCTACGAGTTCGGCCTCAACACGGCGGCAACGGCTCCTTATCAAATTGTAGGTTTTGATCCCAATGCGAGTCTCGGAAGCGGCATCGACCCCAACGTGAGTTTTGACCCGAACAGCATCAGGAACAGATACGTAGACCAGCACCCCAAGCGCGCCTCTGTCCTGAACTGGAACTTCAATGTCCAGCGCGAGGTGGTGCCAACCTGGACCGCCCTCTTGGGCTATGTGGGGTCTCGCTCCATTCACCTGTCGGTCGCTGCCGACGATATCAACCTTGTTCCGCCGGTTATGACTTCCGCAGGCATTGTTATCCCCTCGAATACCTATCAGCTCGATCCGAACTGGGCCGGCGCGAATGGTGGCGTCACTCCTGGCGCCCCCGGCGGCGCAGGAATTCGCCCAGTTTTGTTTGACGGCGAGTCCACCTATCAAGGCTTTCAGGCTCAACTCAAGAAAACCATGAGTTCTGGCTTGCAGGGCCAGTTGTCGTACACCTATGGCAAGTGCCGGGACACCAGTTCGGCTCCAGTTACCGGCGACACCTACACCAATTCGATCGCCGTGCCTCTTCTTCTGAGCAAACAATATCGAATCGGCGCCTGTGACTTTGATGTGCGGCAGATCGTTGTGGGTACTTTCATCTGGGACGTGCCCGGCCCCAAGTCGGGCCTCGCGTCTTACTTGGCAGGGGGGTGGGAACTCGGCACCATCGTCACCGCGACTAGCGGTTCGCCCTTTACGGTGACAACCGGGGGAGGCGGCGATCCGCTCAATACCGGGTTCAACGGAGACTTCTCTATGGATTTTCCGAACCTCGTTCCGGGATGTAACCCCATCCACGGGGGCGTGACCTACCTCAACACAAGCTGCTTTGTTGTAGCTCCAACGGTACCGAATGGAGTGCTTGTGGGGAATGCGGGGCGCAACCGATTCTACGGGCCGGGACTGAAAAATGTAGATTTTTCTGCCTTCAAGAACATTCGCCTGATGGAGCGTCTCAAGCTCCAGTTCCGAGCGGAGTTCTTTAACGTCCTCAACCATCCCAATTTAGCTGCCCCCAATTTCCTGAACGATGCGAACAACGAGACGGGGATACTCGCTTCCACCTCCACACCTTCGCGTCAGATCCAGCTCGGGTTAAAGCTGGTCTGGTGAGCCATGCTGGGAACCGGGCCGGAAGGCCCGGTTCCCTTGTTCTTCAGCGACGGGATGTATCGAGACATCGCCCTCCCGACTGGCAACGTCATCTTGTGGCAGAAATTGCGCAGGCGGAAGTGAGAAACCTTGGACACGAGAATTGCCGCAAGGCAAGAACCCGATCAACTCGATCAAAGCGCGCCGCTCGCTGGCGCCACCCACGTCCGCTGGGTGGTCATGGGCATCGTCATGGCCATCATGGCGGTCACGGCGCTGAATCGCCTGAACCTGAGCATTGCGGGAAAGTACATTGAAGAAGAATTCTCCTTCAATACGATTTCCATGGGGCTGGTGTTCAGCTCCTTTCTCTGGGGCTATGCGTTGTTTCAGATTCCCTGGGGATATATTTGCGATCGCATCGGTCCGCGTCGAACCTTGACGACATCTATCTTCTGTTTTGCGGTCGGATCTGGCGCGATGGTCTTTGCGCCCAGGTTCGCGGCGACAACAGGAGTCAGCGCACTCGCAGTTTTTCGAATTGTGCGCTTTCTCACGGGGGTTGGAGAGGCAGCGGTTTCCTCCAACGTAACTCGCGTCATTGCATCCTGGACCGCGCTGCGTGAACGCGGATTCGCCAGCGGCTTGCAGGTGTGCGGCTTGGGTCTGGGCGGGACGCTGACTCCCATCGCCATTGCATGGACGATGGTCCACTGGGGCTGGCGCGTCTCTTTCGCAATCTCGGCCACGCTCGCGTTCGTCGTCGTTGCGCTTGAAGAGAATCCGCGCGTAAACGAGCAAGAGTTGCGGACCATCCACCCCGGATGGCAGAAAGCCAACGCCCGCGTGCAGCAAACTGCGACAGAAGTTCCCTGGATCAAGATGCTCACCAGTGTCTCAGTGTGGGCCTTGATTCTGGGCTACGGCTTTCAAGGCTACGCATTTTACGTTTACTACAACTGGTTCTATTTCTACGCGGTGAAAGTGCGCGGACTGGACATCATGCACGCGGCGGCCTGGACTTCGGCGCCCTTTCTCGCGATGGCGGTGCTGTCCCCAGTCGGCGGATGGTTTTCCGACCGCATCGCCCGGATCTCCGATCGCCGCAAGGGGCGCCTGGCGGCGGTATGGATTGGCATGGGCGTCGCAGCCCTGTTGTTGTACACGGGCAATCATCTCAGCCTGACCGTTATTGCATTGCCCATGATCGCGTTGGCGGCAGGCTTCACCATGTTTGCGGCGGCGAATTTCTGGGCAGCCTGCATCGATCTCGCGCCCGGATATTCCGCATCACTCTCAGCGCTGATGAACACGGTCGGCAGTCTTGGCGGTGTCATCTCATCCACCGTGACGGCGTCGATCGCAGTGCACCAAGGCTGGAGCCGAGCTCTGGACATGGCCGTGTTAGTCACGCTTGGTTCGGGGGTGCTCTTCACCCTGGTGGACGCAAATCATATTGTGGGAAGACAACGCTGAATGTGGCGCTCCTGTCGTTTCGGGGCGACTCCAATTGCCCTCCCCAACGAGCTATTTCATGCCCCCGCTATCGCCTGCGCTGCTGCCTGCGCGACCCGCTGAGACCGCCCGACTGGCTTAGAACGAGCGTGAGAACCGGGCCTCCAGAAATTCCCCCAGCCTCGCAGAGGACTTGAATTGTGGGATGGGGTCTAGCTCTTTGAATGCAGATGTAAACGCATTCGCGAGACTCCAGATCGTACGAGGCCGGAATTCCTCGTATTTCGGCTCGAAGTAGAGGTCATGCACGGTGCGTGCGAGGTGCTTTGGAGCTTCGAGTCTGCCCTCGACAAGCGCTTCGTAGATGACCACCTTGGCGGTGACGTCCATCAATTCACTTCTCTGCCACGCATCCGCCTGCTCCCGCATCGGCTCAAAGTTTCGCTGCATTCGCTCAACGCCAACCGAAACGCAATCGATGAGCCAGAACGACTTCGAGTGTTTCGCGAGCACAGGTGTGAAGGCCACCGCGAACGCCATGTTCGAGCACACGAACACGCGATAGCCGCAGGTCATCGCCAGACGCATGCTCTTGTCATGCGAGTTGCGAAGACCGATGGAGAAGCGGCATCCCTCCATTTCAGTGGCGAGATCGAGAACGCCGAAGGCTTTCATGCCGTCCGGCGACACCGCGTATTCATCATGGACGACTCCAATGTGGCGAAATCCGAGCGTCTCGACCAAAGTCTGTACGATCTCGTGGTGCCGGATCGGACGGTGTGTTTCGGTTGCCTCTGGCGTAGGCACCAGCGCCAGTTCTTCGCGGCTAATCGTCCGGTCGCCATAGCCAATGAGCGTACTAGTTTCTGACATACTTCTTCCTCCTAGTTGATTTGAAACAAGGTCTTGGATCTGAGAGAGACACGGCGGTGACGAATGCCGCCGAATTGCTGGCGAGGGTTGAATGGTTTAGTTGAGAGGACCCTCACGAGTGGCGAGAGCTGCGAGGTCACCCGCCATTCGATTGCTTTGGCTCAACTGAAGCCGAATAATGATGCTTGTTCTGGAACAGCTAGCCGTACGCGGCGCCTCTTGCCTGACAACGATTGCGGACGCTGTCGGAAGATGACGATAGACGCGGTGTGCATCGCTCCTTCAACAAGACTCTCCGGGGCACCCTCAGTATCCAGCAGGGTGTCCGGCATTTCGGTGGAAGAGGCATCATCGTCGCGATGAGAATTCTTCGGGAATAGGTTTTGATGTTCTGCGAGAATGAGATGGGCGGCTTAGAGAAGCCGACTGTATCGTAGCGCATGGACTCCACCACTCATGATCTATCCCGCGTCTTAATCGAGCTGGGCCTTGTCATCATCGGCCTTGCGATTTTGGCGCGAATCGCGAGCCGTTGGGCCTTCTCCGCCATCCCCCTCTACTTGCTTGCTGGTCTCGCTTTTGGCAACGGAGGACTCGCGCCACTGAACGTCAGTGCGGGCTTTATTCACATCGGCGCCGAGATCGGAGTGCTCTTGCTCTTGTTTATGTTAGGGCTTGAGTACAGCGGGGGAGAGTTGGCGGAGAGCCTCCGGGGTGGATTTCCCGGGGCCATCGTGGATCTGGTGCTGAACTTCACCCCCGGCCTCATCGCCGGTCTCTTTCTACGGTGGAAACCGCTAGCTGCGTTCCTACTGGGCGGGGTGACTTACGTCTCTTCATCTGGTGTGATTGCTAAGGTGTTGGCTGACCTCCGACGACTTGAGAACCCTGAGACTCCGGCGGTGTTGTCCATATTGGTGCTGGAGGATTTGGCGATGGCCGTCTATCTGCCTCTTGTTGCAGTGCTCCTAGCTGGTGGAGGGTCGACAAAAATAGCCCTGTCTGTTTCCCTCGCGATAGGCACGGTCTCTCTGGTGCTCCTCGTAGCTGTCCGGTACGGACAACCACTGAGCCGCTTTGCAGCTCACGAGTCGAACGACTGGCGCAAGGTTAAGCCAGTTGCGGGCAAGCTGTTCATTGTCGGTGATCCGAAACAAGCCATCTACCGCTTCCGCCGCGCCGATGTTGGCACCTATGAAGAAGTAAAACACCTGCTCCTTAAGAACGGCGCCGAGTTGTTGCAATTGACGACCAGCTTCCGGTCGCTGCCGTCCATCCAGGCAATGATCAACCGGGCGTTCAAGCCACACATGGACGGTGATGCGGAGAAGCTGCAAGCCACCTATGTCCCTCTTTCTCCGTTCCGCGACGAATATGGCGAACAACCCACGGTCGTTGCGCTGCCCGTGCCCCGGCCGTATCGGCAGAAATTTTCCATGCAGGCAGTAGACGAATCACTCCCCGATGCGATCGCCGCCTTTATCGCGTGGCTCATCGAAAAGAGCAGGTGGACGGTTCCCAAGCGGGGGAGACCGGGCGAGCGAACTGCCATCGGTCCCAACGATGTTTGTCTTCTCTTCCGGAGGTTTATCAGTCGTGACGATGACATGGCGCGTCGTTACATTAGGGCGCTCGAAGCGCGAAACCTACCGCACTTGCTGGTTGGAGGAAAATCTTTTCACGATCGCGAGGAAGTGCAAAACATTCGTTCGGCGCTCACCGCGATCGAGTGGCCGGACGATGAGCTCTCTGTATTTGCGACCTTGAAAGGCGCGCTCTTCGCGCTCCGCGACGATGTCTTGCTCGAGTATCGTCAACGGGTTGGACGGTTCCACCCCTTCCGGCTCCCCTCTGAATCGCCGGGCGGAGAGCTCCAGGATGTAGTGGACAGCCTTAGCATCCTGCAGATGCTGCATCGTAATCGAAACTACCAGCCCGTGGCGGAAACTTTGGAGATGCTTTTGAGAGAAACAAGGGCGCACCTCGCCTTCGTACTCCGCCCGTCCGGTGAGCAGGTACTTGCCAACGTTCTTCACATCGCGGAGCTGGCGAGAAAATATGAAGCGTCGGGCGGCCTGTCTTTCCGTGGGTTCGTGGAAGAACTTCGCGCTGGCGGCGATGCCGTGGAAACGGGAGAAGCCCCCATCTTCGAAGAGGGCAGCGAGGGAATTCGGATGATGTCGGTTCACAAGGCCAAGGGCCTGGAGTTCCCGATCGTTATCCTCGCGGATATCACTGCCAAACTGTGCTCGTCGCGCCCGAATCGGCACATCGATTCTTCATGCTCGCTTTGTGCGGTCCCACTCGCCGGATGAACCCCGCTCGATCTTCAGGAGCACGAGGAACTCGAACTAAGGCGTGACAGAGGTGAGGGGATCCGGTTGGCTTATGTGGCGGCCACCCGGGCACGTGAACTCCTGGTCGTTCCCACCATTGGCGACGATCCACGTCAGGCCTGGGACTCGGTAGAGAACTGGTGGGTGCGGCCCCTCTACGACGCCATCTACCCTGATGGCGACAAGCGCCAGCAACCGACAACACCTCCGAAATGTCCGAAGTTCGGAAATGATAGCGTTCTCATCCATCCGCCCGACCTTACCGTAGACGAGAAAGACACTGTTTGGCCTGGGCTTTTGAACTCGCGGGTCTTGAGTTTCAGAACCACCGTGCGCGCTAGGCGTGATTCTTTGCGCGAGGCTGCCCAAAGCTTCTCTGCGAGACGCCGGATCATTGGCTCGGTCTCTGCCAGCAGAACATCTTGTTCGAAAGTGTCCTCGACGGAGATCGATTGCGTAGGGCGGTCCGGGACGACTAGACTGTCGTCGATTCCACGGGCGATCTCGTGTAGGCGGAGACCATAGCGGCCGAACTGATGTTCGAGCGCTGCCAAATCCAGCTTTTGTAAATCCGCAACCGTTTGTACTCCAAGGTTCGCAAACTTCTCTCCCGTAACTTTGCCGACTCCGGGCAGGCGACCAACCGCCAGTGGCAGGAGAAATGCGTCTATTTCCTCGGTCTGGATGACAAAGAGCCCGTCCAGTTTGCGCCAGTCCGAGGCGAGCTTTGCCAAGAATTTGTTCGGTGCCACGCCCGCAGAAGCAGTCAGATTCAATTCCTGGCGGATTTGCTCACGAATTGTGCGGGCCACCAAGGTGGCGGTTGGTAGGCTCGTCTTGTTCTCTGTGACATCGAGATATGCTTCGTCGAGCGACAGTGGCTCGATCAGGTCTGTATGACGCTTGAAGATCTCGCATACGCTTCGCGAGACCGCCCGATAGCGCGTGAAGTCCGGAGCGATGAAGATTGCAGCGGGACACAAGCGTTCCGCGCGTACAGCGGGCATGGCCGAATGGATGCCGAAACTCCTGGCCTCGTACGACGCTGCGCAGACGACAGAACGATTACCCCGCCAGGCGACAACCACGGGCTTGCTGCGCAATTGCGGATCGTCGCGCTGCTCGACCGAAGCGTAAAAGGCGTCCATGTCGACATGGATGATTTTTCGGACAATCTTCTGGCAACAATACTATTCTGGGTCCCAGAACCTGGGGATTTCTATCAGGCCGATCATTAACTGTCGTTGCTGTAAATCCACGGGAAGCGTGTGGCTACTCTTGCTGTGAATTTCTATTCTGCACTCGCGATCTCCGTCCTCTTTTTGCATGCGCTATTCATCCTGTGGGTAGTCTTTGGTGCTTTGCTGACGCGCGCGCGCCCGATTCTCCGCTGGCTGCATATCGCTTCTCTTGTCTGGGGGATTCTTACGGAGTTGCTTCCTTGGCCGTGTCCTTTGACGGTGCTGGAGAACTGGCTCGAAGGCAAAGCCGGAGTCGAGCCATACC
>WNFA01017770.1_pt1 | contig 10982 bp, 7 predicted proteins | sample 5400481 | NCBI WGS metagenome assembly WNFA01 (sample SAMN13153340, study PRJNA577476) | soil metagenome | isolation source: 120 cm saprolite under Douglas fir tree site 2 hole 1 replicate 2 | place: USA:California | collected 2015-04-18 | reverse complement strand
TGGAGGTCTCAACGCTGATCGCGATGCTTATATATGCACTACTTGCCTGGGGCCTCGTGTCTCTGGGCAGGGTACTCTTTGCCTCTAACTTGACAGGACGGCAGAGCATCACAACGACCCGCCGCAGTCGTTTTTAGCAGAGCCTCACGTTAAAGAAAGCGGTACTATACACAGTGGTGCAGACGCTATTGAGGTCGCACCACTGTGTTGTAATAGTCGCAAAGGTCAGTAAGCACGCACTTATTGCAGCGCGGGTGATCGTAAACGCAGATGCGCTGGCCGTGTCGAAGGAGGGCCTTGTGGAAGTTGTAGATTTCCTGCGAGTCAGGTGGGAGCAGGGCCTGCAACAGCTCATGGGCCGCATCAGCAGTCACCTTTTTTCCGATGAGGCCAAGCCGGATGCTCACCCGGTGCACATGCACATCAACCGGTAAAATTGGTTTGCGAGCGCTGAAGAGCAGTACGCAGGCTGTGGTCTTCGGGCCAACCCCTTCTAAACGATTGAGCCAGGCCGCGCCTTTTTCTACAGGAAGTTCGCGCAAGAAGTCGAGGTTGAGTTCACCACGTTCCTCGGTGATACGGCGCATCAGGGTCTGCAGGCGTGGGGCTTTTACTTCTGGCCAGTTGACATTGGCTATGGTCTCCTCTACTTCGCTGGTCGGTGCATCTCGTACTGCTTCCCACGAACCAAAGCGCTTGAGAAGATTATCATACGCGGCTGCAGTTTGCTCGTCACGTGTGCGATGGGAGAGGATGATATCCACGAGCATGCTCATGGGGTCCTTACTTGACCAGGGAGCAACGCCGTAGAGGTCCGTCAGGCGGCTTGTTACCTCGAGGGCTTTTGCTGAGAGGGCCGCAACATCGGATGTTGGGTATCCGTAGTCGGCAAGATTGCGCTCACGTCTAACTGGTTGCTTCACGCTTCTTTCTCATCTTTCCCAGTATGTTATAAGGTGTTCCTTCGTCGATAGTATATACACGCACTGCTTTAGAAAAACAGTTCCATCCTGCTGTATCATACCACTCAGCTTTTAGAGCTTGCTAGTTCTTCCACGTACTTCCACAATGCAGCCGTCGCATCGAAGCAGCGGCGGCTAACCTCTGCCAGTTCCTGGAGACGATTCTCGGCAGCGGCAAGTGCCTGCTCCGGCGTACCTGCCGACAATTGGGCTAATACTATGTCAATGGTCTCGAAACCATACCCCGCCTTGCGCAGCAGGGCTACGACCTGTAGTGCGCGGACCTGCTTCTCATCATAGACGCGATACCTGCTGCCAGCGTCTCTTGCCGGGTGGATCAGCCCCTGTTGTTCCCAGAAGCGAATTGCCGAGACGCGCACACCAATACGTCGTGCTACTTCACCTATACGCAGGGGTGGCATTTGCTTTCTCGTTTCCCCTGCACCCGTTGGGTGTGGAATAGATATAGTGCGGAGAACCTTGAGCGTCTCCTCGATTTCAAGGCGGCTGCGATGAATAAAAGCATGACGAGCATCGATCACCGTCAGGGCCGAGGTGAGTTCATACCGGTGGACGCATTGCATAATATGCAGTGCATGTTCCCAACCATATGCCCCGATCAGCGTACGTGCCGTATACATGGCGCGAAGATGCTGTGGACCATACAAACGGTACCCTTGAGGTCCTCGCTCCGCGGCGGGCAGGAATCCCCAGCGCTCGTAATTGCGCACCGCCTGGGTACTGAGACCCACAGCTTGCGCGAGGTCGGCAGGACGCAGAACTTTTTTCAACCTTCAATCTTTACCTTCAAGAGCTGCGAGATACCTCTCACTCCATCGTATAACAGCTACAGCACAAAACCCTCAATTCTTGCATCACTGTAATACCATAGAGATAACTCGTTTGCAAGCGAGCCATACTTAGAGGCCCCGCTTATGCAAATGAACAAATTATGCGGGCGACCAGGGGGGCGTAGGTCCCCGATTTATCGTGGGACCGTGATTTTGAATCTTATAATATTCATGGTCGGTCCTGTCATGCTGAGCGAAGCGAAGCATCTCTGTGCCCATCGAGAGAGACCCTTCGCGGAGTTTACCCTTGAGCGAAGCGAAGGGCTCAGGGTGACAACACATTGCCGATCCTGGTCGTTAAAATTCATTATCGCGCCAGGGGTAGGGAGGAAGGCATCCCCAAATGCTCATTAAAATAAACGATCTAGGATAAGCGAGGTAAGCGACATGACTGAACCGCAAATTTTCGTGCGCAAACTCTCCAAAACCTACCGCGTATCCGAACGTGATGCCGGATTGAGAGCCTCGATCAGCGCTCTCTGGCGGCGCGCGTACCGCAACGTGGAGGCAGTGCGAGATGTCAGCTTCACAATCGAGGCGGGGGAGATAGTTGGCTTCCTCGGGCCAAACGGTGCGGGCAAAACGACTACGCTCAAGATGCTGGCGGGCTTGCTCTATCCGACAGCGGGCGAGATTCGCGTGGCGGGCTTTGTCCCCTGGCAGCGGAAACTGGACTACCTGAGACGCATCAGTATGGTGCTGGGCAACAAAAGCCAGATGCTCTGGGATATTCCACCCAGGGATTCTTTCCGCGTCCTGGGCGAAATCTATCGCGTCCCGCCATCCGAGCTGAATGGCACACTCGACGAACTCTTTGACCTGCTGGATATGGCCGCGATCCTTGCCAAGCCCGTGCGCACACTTTCTTTGGGCGAACGCATGAAGTGTGAACTGGCAGCTGCCCTGCTCTACCGGCCGGCAGTGCTGTTCCTTGACGAGCCAACCTTAGGCCTGGATATCTCCATGCAGCGTCGATTACGCCGTTTCATAGGCGAATATAACGCACGTACCGCAGCGACAGTCATCCTCACCAGTCACTATATGGCCGATGTCGAGGCATTATGTCCCCGCGTAATTATGATCAACCACGGTCAACTGGTCTACGATGGCAACCTGCATGCACTGGCAAACCGGCTGGCTCCCTATAAGCTGCTGCGCGTGACCATAGATGATGATCAGGTTGGAGGGCATGACACACCAGTGTTTCCACCGGAGGTAGAAATCGTTGGGCAGGAACAGGCAACCTGGACATTGAGCGTTCGCCAGGCGGAAGCGCCCGCCATCGCCGCGCACATCTTGAATACGCTGCCCGTGGTTGATCTCGCTATCGAAGATCCGGCAATTGAAACTATCATCGAAACTATCTATCAAGGAGCTTCTTTGCATCTCACCTGAGCGAAGCTAGCCGCGTGTAGCCCCCCGATTTATCGAGGGGGCGTTGGTGAGATGGATAGAAAGGAGAAGCGATATGAACCTCCATGGCGGCTGGGCGCTCATCAAAAGTACCTGGATGTCCTGGCTGCAATACCGCAGCTTCTTCTTTCTGCTTGCCTTTGGCTGGATGATCCCACCACTCGTCTCGCTCTTTGTCTGGTCGACTGCCGCGAGCGAAAAACCAATTCAGGGATTGACCCAGGGCGAGTTTGTCGCGTATTACCTGCTCTTCATCCTCATCAATCAACTGACCTACTCGCAGACGAATTGGACGGTAGGCGACAGCATCCGTAATGGAGACATGAACCGCGCGCTCTTGCGTCCGCTCTCGCCACTATTCTCTACGCTCTCAACCGAGCTGGCGGGCAAGGTCGTTTACATGACGTTCGTGACACCTGTAGTAGCGGCTCTGGCGCTGCTCTTCCATCCCACGCTCCACCTGACCTGGCAGCAGGGACTCGCGTTCGTTCCCGCGCTGCTGCTGGCGTGGCTCCTGCGTTTCTTCTGGGGCTACTGGCTGGCGCTGCTCGCTTTCTGGGCCACACGTGCGAACGCGCTGCTTGAAATACAGGATGCGTTGATCTTCCTGCTGGCTGGACAGGTTGCTCCGGTTGCGCTCTTGCCAGGTCCATTGCAGTTGCTGGCGCGAGTCTTGCCCTTCCGCTATATGATAGGTTTCCCTGTTGAAGTATTGCTTGGCCACCTGACCGGTGCCGACCTGCTCATAGGCTTTGCCTATCAATGTGGCTGGTGCCTTATCGCCCTCACCTTATTCGTCGTAATCTGGCGTATTGGAGTGCGGCACTACACGGCTGTTGGAGGGTAACGATGTATTATCTACGCTTGATCAAATCTTTCATGCAGGTATCAATTCAGGCAGAATTGGCCTATCGCGCCAACTTCTTCATCAGTTTGCTGCATTCGCTGCTGAACCTGGGCACCGGTGTACTGGGCCTCGTCGTGCTCTTCAGCCAGGTAAGCGCGATTCACGGCTGGGACTTCTCCGCCACCCTGGCGCTGCTGGGCGCCTACCTGGTGCTTGGGGCATTGCGAGATATGTTCATCGGTCCCAGCCTGGATGCACTGGCCGGGCTCGATGGAGAGGTGTGGACAGGCCGCCTCGACTTCACGCTGCTGCGCCCCGTCAACGCGCAATTTGTGGCAAGCTTTCACCAGTGGCGGCTGCTGCCGGTAGTCGACTTGCTGTTAGGAGCAGGCATAGTAGGAGTAGCGATTTCGCGCATGAGCCAGGCGCTTACCTTCTGGCATATGATTACCTTTCTCGTCGCGCTCTGTGTCAGCCTGGTGGTGCTTTATGCCCTTCTCCTGGCTTTCTCAGGCCTGGTCTTCTGGAGCGCAGGCTTCCTCTTTACCTGGGTCTTCGACGGTCTTTTTCAACTGGCCCGTTACCCGGTAGGATTGTACCCGGGCTGGACACGCTTCTTGCTCACCTGGATCATACCCGTTGGCATCATGACCACTATTCCAGCGCAGGCGTTAAGCGGCAATTTATCCATCACCACCCTCCTCGGTGCCGTAATACTTGCTCTCGCGTTGCTCACTGGTGCCACTATCATCTTTCAGGTGGGGCTGAGGCGTTACACGAGCGCGTCGAGTTGAGTCCGATTACCGTTTCTGCCCCATGCGGTACTTGATCTCGTAGTTGAGAATGAAATCCAACTCCTCGCCAGTGAAACCGTAATGCTGTGCCAGTACCCAATCGATTTGGTCGATAATCGACTTCGAGAGCTTCGGATAGAACTCGTCGTATACTACCACTCCCGTGGTCTTGTAAACGTACATGCGCTCTTTTGAGTTCTTCCTATAGTCGTTCATAAGGTTTGTTCTGAGGGTAGTGAGTGCGTCACCCCATTGCCGTGTAAGTTGATCGAGGTCAATGGGAAAGCCGCCGATCTCCCTTTCAGTGAGGTGATAGCAGTCCGAGTAAATCAGCCAGTGCCAGAAAAACAGGCTGCTATTGATGATACAGATGGCGGCATCGCGTAGCCTTTCACTTTGGAAGTCGAGTTGGCGAACCTGGGTGGAGACTTTCGAACCATCCCTGTCGCTGCGGAAAGCCGGTACGAAGGTGGTGGCACGGATCCAGTTGACCGGGCAGTTGTGGTAATAGAGCGCCTTATCGCCAAAGCCTGTGAATGTCCATAAGGGAGGCCGTCCGGTCATTTTCTCCAGTATCGCCAGCTCGATCTCCTGCCCAATTTTCGGCAGACTGCCCTTAACGATAGCATCAGTACTGCGGCAATATTGCAGCAAACCGAACAGGGTATGCCGTTCCTCGGCATACCAGCGAACGTACTTTGTTGAGTAATAGGTGCACCCACCTGTGCCAGCTTTCGCCAGGCCAATACTCAGGCGGAACTTGACGCCCTCGAACAGGCGCGAAGGGTTGGCATCACCCGACAGAAAGCTGAGGTGGAGGCTCGACGCATGTTCCATGATGAGTCGTTGTAGACTCTGCATCCGCTCGGTTTCTATAAAGTAAGCGTAAAGGTTGCCACACGCACTGGTTTTATAGATGCTGGGCAATAGTTGGTAGATAGTCTTTACCTCTGCATACTCCACGTAGGGAGGGTTGCCAATAATCACATCGAAGCCGCCGCGCCGCATGATACCGTAGAACTCAATAAACCAGTGAAAGGGCTGATAGTTCTCTCGCCACCGCTTAAAGATTGTTGTATCATTGGGATCAACTCCGTATTCCCTTGCTAAGTAGTGGTTAAGTTCAGCATTCAACCCTTTCAGTTGGGAATGCAATTGCCGCTTGCCTTCACGAAGAATTGAACTATCTATACCAAGTTGAGTGTGCAATTTGCGGAAGTGCTCGAAGCCTCGTTCAACTTCTTCAGCCTTTTGCGCAATCCGTCCCATTGTATTATCGAAATCCATCTTCTTCTGCTGGTCGCCCACAACCGCTTTTTTAACTTCGTCGTAAGTGCCGAAGCCCACGAGAGTGTTCCCTGCGCGGATATTAAAATCGATGTCGGGAAGCGGTTCGAGATCCTCTACTCGCTCAATCGGCGCTACCAGCTTGAGGAAGAGACGTAGTTTGCAAATCTCGGTGGCCTCTTTTATCACATCCAAGCCGTAGAGGTTATTGATGATAATGGATTTAAGGACGAAAAAGTGACAACTGGAATGCTGCTGTACCTGTTTGAGTATATTGCGGAAACGGGATAAGAATGTAGAAGGTTCCAAGCGGTTGTTCCTGTGAAAGATATCCGTTTCGTCTACGATGGCCTGCATACGGTCGAGACAAGTTTCGTAGAGCGGTTCGAGGATTCTGAGTGCGGCAAGAAGGAAGGCACCAGAGCCACATGCAGGGTCAAGTATCTTCACGCTTGTGATAGCTTCATAGAAAGCGTTTAATAATGCCGGTGTAGTGCAGTTTTCGATAACATCCTGGGTAAACTGGAGAATATTGAGGTTAAGCGTAATAAGATCTTCAATATTCGTGATTTCACCTGTGGATAGCTTTGTAAGTATCTCAGCATAACGTGCTTGCCGGGCAGCATATTCTTGTAGTGTCTCGGCACGTAGATATCCTGCCTCCTTAATAGTGTCATGGACGTAAAGGTCAGGTGTATCGCGTAGGAGTTGCCATACAGAGGCACTCGGTTCGAATACATCGGGATAGTTGTTCTTCGCAAGGTCAAAAATAGTAGGGATGATGGTATTTCTGGCGATATACCCGGTGATATCCTCTTTAGTATAGTATGCTCCCATTTGCTTCTGATTGATGTACTTCTCGAAGATGTAGCCAAGTACATCAGGATTGATCTCCTTATCATCCTGTTCGGGACGCTCATCGAGGGGCCAACGATAGCCATCAAGGAAGTTGAAGAAGGACTCAAAAGCTTCGGACCCTCGTGAAATAAACATAATAGAAAGTCCCGATAGAACGAAAGAAAGTTACCGGTACTCTTGCCTTCACGTATCTTGCGCAGACGGTTGGGCAGATAGTCAGTGTCGCCGTCGAGAAAGCCTTTTTTCTGAATGAAATAGATGAACATCAGGCGGTTGAACATGAGCGAGGTATACCATTGACGATCAGTCTCCGAAGGAATACCTTTGATAAATTTTAAAAAGGTCGCATGCTCTACTGTGAAACGCTCATAGAAATGCCTGGTGACGCTATCAACATCGAAGGCTCTACGAACACGTCCTGCTACCTGGACGATGGTGATCTCATCCTCCTCCTCAAGGGTAAAGGCAATGGTCGGTAATCTCTGGATGAGTGACTCACCGGACTGTTCTCCGTAGAGGTCATATTCACGATAGGTAGTTGGCTGTCCAGGTTCTCGATGTGCCCATTGCCAGATTTGGTGATCTCTGTCAGCATCAATGTAGATGATAATATGCTCTCGTACAGTCCTGGCGACTTCTGCTTCAATCTTGCGTCGTATCAATTTGAGAGGAATAGTTCCATTTGAACCTGGGTCACAAATGTAGACCACCATACCGCGCTTCTCGACTAATGTGTGTAGTACGTATATCTGCCCGTCAATGGAGATAGAAAGTGGTTGTGTGCTGTAATAATCCCAACCAAGTACTTCGATAAAGAGGGTTTTGAAGTCGAATGCCTTAAGATAGCCTCGTATACGCTGCTTATCAAGTGACATAATCCTCCCCCTTTGGATCAAAAAGCCCCAGAGAACAAATAATCTGTGGTTCTCGCTCTTGTTCCTCCTCGTGAATAACGCAAAGACGATCATCGGCACGCAGCGCGATGACAAGCTCAGCTAATTTCTCATCATCTATACTGCTCTTCAATTGACGATTAAGGGTATCGATAGCCGACTGCCGTAGAGGATAGCGGTAAATGTCGTCAATAGCCTTGGCTAGCTCTGGTGACTCAAACAAAGTCCCCTTCTGATACTCATAATATAGCTTGAGTCGCTCATAGGTGCGGAAGCGTGCTCCAGAAGGGCGTCCAAGTTGACCTCCGACGGTTTTCTCTTCTTCGGCGATTTGTTCTACTCCCCTCCGGACCAAGTCGTGTTGATAGGGTGGTTTAGGAATAGGTGGCGCGTAGAGGTCGCACTCTGCCGCTCGCAGAATAGCAAGCTGGGATTGTGTGACGCTTTTCCCGTTGCGGTCGATCCAGGCAAGCTCATCATTGCCTTCTGCGGTACGCATATAAACTAGCACTCCCTGTGGAGAGGTGATAGTCCCTGTATGGGCCCGAGTGGAGAATACCACATTGGGTAAGTGCTCAATGGTACTCTTCAGGCTGGGATTGGCGTCGATGGCATTCTTCCAAATCTGATAGGCTTGTGAGGTCAAGTCTACTTCGCTATCGGCATCACTATCGAGAATACCAGCCTTCTCGTTGTAAAGGTCGAGGATAGTGCGATCATTGGCGTCGTCCTCGAAGAAAGCTTCATCAGTGCCCACAACCTCCGCATTCTCCTGTAACCGCTGATGTACGCGTGCCCGTAGACGAATAATACGCTCAACACCGTCGGCAGGCAGAAACGAGTAGCAGAGGATAGTGTCTGACTGTTGCCCGATACGGTCTACACGTCCGGCTCGCTGGATCAGGCGAATGATGGCCCAGGGCAAATCGTAGTTCACGACGATGGCAGCATCCTGCAAGTTTTGTCCTTCACTCAGGACATCAGTGGCAACCAGAGCACGCAACTCATCGCTTGCACGAACCTGTGCGCGTTTCAAATTGCTCACTGGACTGAACCTCCATGCGAGTTCCGTTGGGTCGGCAGAGTCACCCGTTACACCTTCTAGTGCTGGAATGCCTCGAGCCTTGAGCTGGCTGGTGAGGTAGCGTACCGTGTCGGCGAACTGTGTGAAAATCAACACCTTCTCATAGGGATGAGTTAGCATGAGCAGGTCTACTAACGCATTCAGCTTTGTATCCTTAGTTGCATCCCACACGCTGCACTGTGCCAGTATATCAAGCAGGTTTCGTGCATCCTGGAGCAGGTCCTTTTTGAGGCTGGCTGTGAATAGTGTGGGCCGTAACCACTTGAAACGGCTGCAATACTGACCTGCATACTCTTTATAGACTTCGGCTGCACGTCGCTGGTAATCGGTCTCTATTCGAAGTGGCTTCTGTGTGAGTGCAGCGAAGTCAGCATTGGAGTCTTCATCCTCTTCGTACATGCCTGGCAGCGCGGCATCGGCGTCCTCGTCGTAGGTACGAGCATCGAGCAGTTCTGCCCCTTGTGTGCCAAGAGGCAGGTCCAGTCCCTGCTCAATAGCGTGGAGAAAGACGTAGTTACGCAGGATATGGCGTTCGATAGATTGAATGAATGCAGGGCCACCGCTCTCCAGGCGCTTGAAAAGATTGGTACGACAGAACCCCATTAATCTTTTCCCTGCGCGTGATAGCCCATCAAGCTGCTGCTTCTCCGTGGTCGTCGGCTTCCGCTGCGGGTATGTCGCGATATAGTTAACTAGGCCATAGCGCGGCAGGTTCAGCGTGTTGATCGTCGCCACGATGTTACCCGAGTAGAGGCGTGCATAGGGATCATCAGCGTTCTGATCGTTGATTTGAAATTTGATGCTGCGCGGTATGCGCGTGGGAAAGTAGGAACGGGCACCATCGCCGAAAACCAGGTATTTACGCCCGGTAATGGGATCTGCCTTGGCGTAGTTGTCCTGTATGAAGCTGCGGGTACGTCGCACAAGATAGAGCCGCATCAAATCACGCCAATCATCGGCATATTCACTCTTCTCAAAGGCGGCCAGCGAACGTACAGAGCATTGATGACGGCGGATGAATTCGGCCTCACCTATAGCGGCCAATTGCCTCTCGGGACGGATACCAAGGTCCTTGTCTTCTGGCACAAAGAGTCGGAGTTGTGCTGAAAGATCGAGGTATGTCTTGTTATAAGGAGTGGCCGTCAGCAGGATGCACTTGCTCTCGTTCTTCTCGATATAATCTTTGATAGCCTTGAAGCCTTTGCTCTCGCGGTTGCGCAGGTTGTGGCTTTCATCGATGACGATCAGGCGGTAGCGCCGCAGATTGGGCAGTTCGCGGATTACCTGGCTGATGGAAAGAACCTTTCCTAGCAGTCGGTACTGGTCTTTGTAATCCTCCCACATCTTGACCAGGTTTTTGGGGCAGATGATCAGCGTATCCATAGCCTGGTCGTCCTGGCAGATACGAGCTAAGGCTGTTGCCATCAGCGTTTTGCCAAGCCCGACCACATCCCCAATCAGAATGCCGCTGCGCTTGTTCAGGTGATGCGCGGCGATCTTCACGGCGGCTGCCTGGTATTCGAACAAACGGTTGCCGAAGTCACGTGGGATACGAAATTCTAAAAGGCCTGTGCGAGCCTCTTCAGAGAGGTGGTAGGCCATCTTGAGGTAGATGTAATAGGGCTTGAGCATCTCTTCGCGTGCCCAGCTTTCATCGATCACATTGGCGAGTTCATCGGAGATATCCAGGCACCAGCGATCATTCCAGCGATCATTGAACCATTTTTCCAGCTTGTGACATGCGTCGTGATCCAGCACATCAATGTTCAGTTCGCCTTGCTGCGAAAGACCGGCGAACGTGAGATTGCTGCTGCCCAGGAAACCGATGACAGGATTGTTGGGGTCACTGCGGTAGAGCAGGTAGAGCTTCGCGTGCAGCTTGTAACGCAAGAAGAGTTTGACCACGACCTTTTTCGCCTTGAGCTGCGCACTCAGGCGTCGCAACCCTTCCTCGTCCTCATTTGAGGGTGCGCCTACCATCAACTGTTCGCGG
>WNFA01005095.1_pt1 | contig 10983 bp, 7 predicted proteins | sample 5400481 | NCBI WGS metagenome assembly WNFA01 (sample SAMN13153340, study PRJNA577476) | soil metagenome | isolation source: 120 cm saprolite under Douglas fir tree site 2 hole 1 replicate 2 | place: USA:California | collected 2015-04-18 | reverse complement strand
CGCGCGGAAAGAAGGGGGTTCGTTCCGGTTCGCTTCGGGCCGCGGGTGCTTCGCACGGAGACCGCGCCGCTCGCAACAATCGCAGCGATGCAGGCGCTGTGGGGCGATTGTTAGCCCCTGGCCCGCTGTATCTACCGGGGGCAACTGGCTAGAATCGGAGTTCCTTAAGAACAACGACAACCATGCCGTCCCATCCCACCCAGTTCGTCAGCTGGGTTCGCTCTGTTGCCCCGTATTTCCACGCGTTCCGCGGGAAGACGTTCGTACTTGCATTTGGCGGAGAAATATTCGCCGAGCGCAGGTTCGTCGACCTGGCACACGACATCAGCCTCCTGCATAGCACCGGCATCCGCGTGGTGCTAGTGCACGGGTCACGCCCGCAAATCGAGGCGCAGCTCAAGCGCCGCAAGCTCCGCTCGCGCTACGCGAAGGGCCTGCGCATCACGGATCCCGTTGCGCTCGAATGCGTGAAGGAGGCTGTCGGATTGTTGCGCGTAGAGATCGACGCGTTGTTGTCCCTGGGTCTTCCCAACTCACCCATGGCGGGCGCTGCGATCAACAGCGTCTCGGGAAATTTCATCACGGCGCAGCCGATGGGCGTGCACGACGGCATCGACTTCCAGTACACCGGCTCGGTGCGCAAGGTCGATGCGCAGGCGATCGCGGGATGCCTGGACGCCGGCAACATCGCGATCGTATCGCCCGTCGGCTATTCGCCCACAGGCGAGGTCTTCAACCTCGCCATGGAAGACGTGGCGGTGGCAACGGCGACGGCGCTCCACGCCGAAAAGTTGATCTTCTTCTCTGACGCGCCCGTGCAGGACAAGGAGGGCGAGTTGCTGCCGGAGCTCACGGCGGAGGAGGCGGCCGGGCTGCTCGCGCGCAGCAACCGCATGACAGACGATACGCGGCTCTATCTCGCACATGCCGTCGAGGCCGTGCGCGGAGGGATGCAACGCGCCCATATCATCAGCCGGGGAGTCCCCGGCGCTCTGCTGATCGAATTGTTCACCCACGAAGGTTCGGGCACCATGATCACCGCCGACAAGGTGGTGAAGCTGCGGCCGGCCAAGATCGACGACGCGGGGGGCATTCTCAAGCTGATCGAGCCGCTCGAGGAAGACGGGACGCTCGTGCGCCGCGGGCGCGAACTGCTCGAACGCGAGATCGGGCGGTTTTCGTTGATTGAGCACGACGGGGTGATCGTTGGCTGCGCCGCTCTCTACCCCTTCCCCGACGCCCGCGCCGGCGAGCTTGCCTGCCTCGCGGTGCGGCCCGATTACCGGGACGCAGGTTACGGAGAACGTTTACTGCGTCATATCGAGACACAGGCGCGCGCCCGCAAGCTGAAAAAGCTGTTTGTGCTCACGACGCGTGCAACCCATTGGTTCATAGAGCGCGGGTTCGCCGAAGCGAATATCACCGTGCTGCCGAGAGAAAAGAAAGCGCTGTACAACTATCAGCGGCGCTCGAAGATTTTAGTAAGGCAGACGTAAAATCGACCTGATACCAGAATCGAGGTTGCGAAAATGGCAAGGATGGTGAAATGCATCAAGCTCGGGCGCGACGCGGAAGGGCTCGACTTCCCTCCTTACCCGGGCGAGCTCGGCAAGCGCATCTACGAGAACGTCTCCAAGGAAGCCTGGCAGGCCTGGATCAAGCACCAGACGATGCTGATCAACGAGAACAAGCTGAACCTCGCCGACTCGCGCGCGCGGAAATATCTCGCCGAGCAGATGGAGAAGCATTTCTTCGGACCCGGAGCCGACGTGGCTTCCGGCTACGTGCCGCCGGACAAGTAGGCGTTCTGCTTGCGGGCGATCGTTCTCACGCCCATTTTGGTTCCGAGTAAGAGCACATCCGCTCCGCGCCGGGCGAACAATCCGTTGGTAACGACGCCGGTGATATTGTTGACTGCCGTTTCTAGCTCGACCGGGTTGAGGATGGACAGGCCCCACACGTCGAGGACGATGTTGCCGTTGTCCGTGGCAAAGCCCTCGCGCAGCTTGGGCTGGCCGCCGAGCTTAACCATCTGGCGCGCCACATAGGCGCGCGCCATTGGAATCACCTCGACCGGCAGCGGAAATTTTCCAAGCACCGGTACGAGCTTCGACTCGTCCGCGATGCAAACGAACTTCTTTGCCACCGCAGCGACGATTTTCTCTCGCGTGAGCGCGCCGCCCCCGCCCTTGATCATGGCGAGATGCTCGGTGATCTCGTCCGCGCCGTCGATGTAGACCGGGAGCTCGTTGACGCTGTTGAGATCCAAGACGCGAATGCCGTGACCCTTCAGCCGCACGGCGGATCTCTCCGAACTCGCCACTGCGCCAGCAATGCGATTCTTCATCTTGGCCAGCCCGTCGATGAAGAAATTGGCGGTGGACCCGGTGCCGACGCCGATCACGGCGTCCTCAACCACGTGCTTGATCGCCTCGCGGGCGACTGCCTGCTTGAGCTCGTCCTGGGTCATCGGCGCTTTGTCGGAGGAAGGTCTGTGCAAACGCCTTCGTAGAGTTCCGCCGCCATGCCGATGGATTCGCTTACGGTCGGATGCGGGTGGATGGTTTTTCCGATGTCGACCGCATCGGCGCCCATCTCGATGGCGAGAACGATCTCGCTGATTAGGTCACCCGCTCCAGCGCCGACGATGCCCCCGCCGATCAAGCGATGGGTGTCCTCCGAAAAGATCAGCTTGGTGAAACCCTCCTCGCGCCCGTTGGCGATGGCGCGCCCGGAAGCTGCCCAAGGGAATTTGGCAACCCCGAACTTGACGCCCTGTTTCTTCGCTTCATCCTCGGTCAGCCCCGCCCAGGCGATCTCGGGATCGGTATAGGCCACCGAAGGAATTACGCGGGCGTCGAAGTAGGATTTCTGGCCGGCGGCCGCCTCGGCGGCGACATGCCCTTCGTGCACTGCCTTGTGCGCCAGCATGGGCTGGCGGGCGATATCACCGATGGCGTAGATGTGTGGAACGTTTGTACGCATTTGCGTATCCACGGGGATGAAGCCGCGCTCGTTCACCACTACGCCGGCGGCGTCGGCGCCGATCTTTCTGCCGTTGGGAGTCCGACCCACGGACACAAGGATCATGTCATAGAGCTGCGGCTTGGCCGGGGCGTTCTCCCCTTCGAAGAACACCCTCAGTCCTTCTTTCAGTGCTTCAACCTTCGCGGCCCTGGTCTTGAGCATCACGTTATCGAAGCGGCGCGCGTTGAAAGTCTGCCATACCTTGACCAGGTCGCGGTCGGTCCCGGTCATCAGGCTGTCCAGCATCTCGGCCACATCGAGCCTCGCGCCCAGCGTCGAATAGACCGTGCCCATTTCCAGGCCGATGATGCCCCCGCCGATCACTAGCAGGCGCTTGGGTTTCGAGCGCAGCTCCAGAGCGCCTGTGGAATCGACGATGCGCGGGTCATCGGGCAGGTCATTTCCGTTTAGGCGCAGTTTCGCCGACTGCGAGCCGGCGGCGATGATGGCGTTCTTGAAGGCGACGATCTTGCGACCTTCCCGGGTTTCCACCGCCATGTGGTTGGGGCCGACGAAGCTGCCGACGCCGGTGAGCACCGTTACCTTGCGCATTTTCGCCATACCGGCGATGCCGCTGCTGAGCTTGCCGACAACTTTGTTCTTGAAGTCGCGCAGCTTGACCATGTCGATCGAGGGTTCGGCGAAAGTGACACCGTGCGCCGCCATGGCGCGCGCCTCGTCCATCACGGCAGCGGTGTGCAGGAGAGACTTGGAGGGAATGCAGCCGACATTGAGGCACACCCCGCCCAGCGCCGCGTAGCGCTCGATGAGCACCGTGGCGAGGCCGAGGTCGGCGGCGCGGAAGGCGGCCGAATAACCTCCGGGGCCGGACCCCAGCACCAGAATGTCGCAAGTCACGTCGGCCGTGCCCTTGAACGCCGTCGGCGCAGGCAACGGTGCCGCGGGTTTCGGGGGTGAGGATGTCGCCACAGCCGGAGCGGGAACCGGCTTGGAAGGCGGGGCCGCGGCAGCGCCTGTGCTCTCTTCGAGCAGGAGAATCGGCGATCCTTGCGAGACCTTGTCGCCGAGCTTGACGCGCAGCTCTTTCACGATTCCCGCTTGCGGCGATGGGATTTCTATCGTCGCCTTGTCGGACTCGAGCGTGATGAGGGAGGCTTCTTTTTCCACCCGGTCGCCGGGTTTCACCAGGACTTCGATGATCTCGACATCCTTGAAATCGCCGATGTCCGGCACCTTGACTTCGATCATCTGCGCCATGCCGGCCTCACAAAAGGGTGCGGCGGATGTCGGAGAGGACCGAGGCCAGGTAGGTCGTGAAGCGCGCCCCGGCGGCGCCGTCGATGACGCGGTGGTCGTAGGCGAGCGACAGCGGCAGCATCAGCCGCGGAACGAACGCGCCGTCCTCGTACACCGGCCGCATCTGCGACCTCGCGACGCCGAGGATCGCGACTTCCGGCGCGTTGATGATCGGCGTGAACGCCGTGCCCCCGATGCCGCCGAGACTGGAGATGCTGAAGGTGCCGCCGCGCATGCTGTCGGGCTTGAGCTTTTTCTCCCGAGCAAGCTTGGAGATCTCCGCCAGCTCGCGGGCAAGATCGAAGACGCCCTTGCGGTCCGCGTCGCGTATCACGGGCACGACCAGCCCGTCGGGCGTGTCGACGGCGACGCCGATGTGGTAGTACTTCTTGACGATCAGGTTCTCGCCGGTCTTGTCGAGCGAAGCGTTGAAATCCGGAAACTGTCGCAGCGCATTGACCGAAGCTTTCACGAGGAACGCGAGCATGGTGAGCTTGAAGCCCTCTTTTTCCGCGACCTGCGCGTTCTCCTTGCGAAAAGCCTCGAGCTCGGTGATGTCGGCTTCGTCGTGCTGGGTGACGTGGGGAATAGAGACCCAGTTGCGGTGCAGAAACCCGCCCGAGAGTTTCCTGATGCGCGACAAGGGCTTCGTTTCGACTGGACCGAATTTCGCGAAATCCACCTGAGGCCACTCGGGCAGATCGAAGCCGAAGCCGCTTCGCGCGACGGGTGCCGGTGCGGCTTGCGCGCCTTTCATCACGCCCTTGACGAACGCTTGCACGTCTTCCTGCGTGATGCGGCCTTTCGGGCCGGAGCCTTTCACTTTGGCGAGGTCGACGCCCAGCTCGCGCGCGAACTTGCGCACCGAGGGGCTCGCGTGCGGCGTGAAACCCGGAATCGGCGCGGGCTCGTACGGAACCGGATCGGGCTTGCCGGCCAGCGGCACTACAGTCGGCGCAGCACGCGCCGGGGCAGGTGCGGGAGCAGGAACCGGCGCCGGAGCCGCGGCGGGTTTTGCCGCCGGGGCAGGCGTGCCTTCCGCCGCATCGAGCATCAGGAGCAGGCTGCCGGCGGACACCTTGTCGCCTACCTTGACGCGGAGCTCCTTCACCGTGCCTGCCGCAGGCGATGGAATCTCCATAGTCGCCTTGTCCGACTCGACCGTGATCAGCGACTGCTCGGGCTGGATGGCGTCCCCCGGCTTCACCAAAACCTCGATGACATCGACGTTCTTGAAGTCGCCGATGTCGGGGACGACGATCTCTCTGAGGGTTGCCATGCTTGTTTTCGTTCCGGGTCGGGAGCGGGCGCCGTTCCCATCCAGGCTCTTGAATGGCTTAAACGGTCACCGGATCGGGTTTTTCGGGATCGATGCCGTATTTCTTGATCGCATCGGCTACGACCTTGGTTTTCACTTCGCCGAGATCGGCGAGCGCCTTGAGCGCCGCGATCGCAATGAAGTAACGGTTCACCTCGAAGAAGTGGCGCAGCTTTGCGCGCGAATCCGAGCGGCCGTAGCCGTCGGTCCCCAGCACGCGATAGATGCGATCCTCGGGCATGAACGGCCGGATCTGGTCGGCGAACGTTTTCATGTAGTCGCTCGCGGCCACCACCGGGCCGGGGCGCTTTCCCAGACACTCGGTCACGTACGGCGTGCGCCGCTTGCTTTCCGCGTGCAATAGGTTCCAGCGTTCCGCGGCGAGCCCTTCGCGGCGCAGCTCAGTGAAGCTGGTCGCGCTCCAGATGTCGGCCGCGACGCTCCAGTCCACTTCGAGCAGCTCACCCGCGGCGATGACTTCGCGCAGGATTGTGCCCGAGCCCATGAGCTGCGCGCGGCTCTTGGTTTTTGATTTCGACTCCCGCCACAAGTACATGCCCTTGAGAATTCCCTCCTCGGCGCCCGCCGGCATTGCCGGATGCTCGTAGTTCTCGTTCATCACCGTGATGTAATAGAACACGTCTTCCTGGTTCGCGACCATGCGGCGCAGGCCATCGTGAATGATTACCGCTAATTCGTAACCAAAGGTCGGGTCGTAGGAGACACAATTGGGGATGACCGAGGAAAGAACATGGCTATGTCCGTCTTCGTGCTGCAGCCCTTCGCCGTTCAGCGTAGTACGTCCGGCAGTGGCCCCGAGCAGGAATCCTCGGGCGCGCTGGTCGCCCGCTGCCCAGGCGAGGTCACCTATCCTCTGCATGCCGAACATCGAATAGAAAATGTAGAACGGGACCGTCACCAGGTTCGAATGGCTGTAGGAGGTCGCCGCCGCGATCCAGGACGAGAACGCCCCGGCTTCATTGATACCTTCTTCTAGGATCTGCCCCTGCTTGTCCTCGCGGTAGTACATGACCTGGTCGCGGTCCACCGGCTCGTACTTCTGGCCTTCGGACGAGTAGATCGCCAGCTGCCGGAACATGCCTTCCATGCCGAAGGTGCGCGCCTCGTCCGGGACGATGGGCACGACATGCTTGCCGATGTTCTTGTCGCGCACCAGGGCCGTAAGAATGCGCACGAACGCCATGGTGGTCGAGATCTCGCGTCCCTCGGAGCCCTTCAGTACCGCCTCGAAAGCCGAGAGCGGCGGCACCGCCGGCGCGCTTTCGGCCCTGCGCCGGCGCTGCGGCAAATAGCCGCCGAGGGCTTTTCTGTGCTCCTGCAGGTATACCATCACCGGATCGTCGTCCTTGGGTTTGTAGAAAGGCATCTCCTCGAGCCTGTCGTCCGGGATCGGCACATTGAAGCGGTCGCGCATCTCGCGGATGGTTGCGAGGTCCACCTTCTTCAGCTGATGGGTGGGGTTTTTCGCCTGGCCCTGCTTGCCCAGGCCGTAGCCCTTGATGGTTTTGGCGAGGATCACGGTGGGTTGGTCCTTGTGCTTCACCGCCGACGCATAGGCGGCGTAGATCTTGTGCGGGTCATGGCCGCCGCGGTTCAGACGCCAGATGTCCTCGTCGGTCATGCGCGAAACCATCTCCAGGAGCTTCGGATCCTTGCCGAAAAAATACTTGCGCACGAAGGCGCCGTCATTCGCCTTGTAGTTCTGGTACTCGCCGTCGACCGTCTCTTCCATCACGCGCAGCAGCCGGCCTTCCTTGTCGCGCGCAAACAGCGGGTCCCAGTACGAGCCCCAAATGAGCTTGATGACGTTCCAACCGGCGCCGCGGAAATCGGCTTCGAGCTCCTGGATGATCTTGCCGTTGCCGCGCACCGGCCCGTCGAGCCGCTGCAGGTTGCAGTTGACGACGAAGATAAGGTTGTCGAGCTTTTCGCGCACCGCCAAACCGATCGCACCGAGCGATTCGGGCTCGTCCATCTCGCCGTCCCCGCAGAAGCACCACACCTTGCGGTTCTCCGTATTGGCCAGGCCGCGCGCGTGCAGATACCTGAGAAACCTCGCCTGATAGATTGCCTGGATGGGCCCCAGGCCCATCGACACGGTCGGGAACTGCCAGAAATCGGGCATCAGCCACGGGTGCGGGTAAGAAGAAATTCCCCTGCCGTCGACCTCCCGGCGGAAGTTAAGCAACTGCTCTTCGGTGAACCGGCCCTCGAGAAAGGCGCGCGCATAGATGCCGGGCGAGGAATGGCCCTGAAAATACACCAGGTCGCCGCCATGCCCTTGGTGCGGCGCGTGCCAGAAATGGTTGAAGCCGATGCCGAACAGTGTCCCTACCGAAGCGAAACTCGCGATGTGTCCACCCAGCTCGTCGTCGGACTTGTTCGCCTTCGCCACCATCACCATCGCGTTCCAGCGGCAAAAGGAACGGATGCGTTCCTCCAAGGCGTGATCCCCGGGCGAGCGTTCCTCCAGATGCGGGGGAATCGTGTTCAGGTACGCCGTGTTGAGCGAAAAAGGAATGTAGGCGCCCGAGCGGCGTGCCTTGTCGACCAGCTTCTCGAGCAGGTAGTGGGCGCGCTCCGGACCTTCGCGATCCAGCACCGCGTCCAGTGCGTCGAGCCATTCCTGCGTCTCCTGGCTGTCCGGGTCGTTTGCGGCGGAGAATTCAGGCAGCGCGGACATGACGTTTCCCTCTCGGCGCGAAGGTGTGGGCGGGAGCGTGAGACTTGCGGAGAATCGCTTGAAGCTTACCCTGCCGGCCTTACAGGATCAATTGCACCTTGTCCCTATTATGAAAGAGTATTTCGCATTATACGAAAACGTGCCTCGCGCAATCAAAGAGATCGAACTTCAGCTTGGCTAAGGCCAGGAAACTGCGGATGCTAGAATGCGCGTCTTCCGTGTTCGGCGCGTCGATTTTCTCCCGTGCAAACCCGCACCATTGACGGCAACGCCATTGCGCGCGAGTTACGCGTAGGGCTGATTCGACGTGTCGCGGCCCTTGCCGCGAGAGGCGTGCGTCCCGGTCTCGCGGTGCTACAGGTCGGGAACCACCCGGCGTCGAGAATCTATGTGCGGAACAAGATCAGGGCATGCGGCGAAGCGGGGCTCTATTCAGAGCACATCGAATTGCCGGCCGACGCAGATGAATCGACGCTCCTCGGGCGTATCCGGATCCTCAACAACGACCCCCGCATCCACGGCATCCTCGTGCAGCTTCCGTTGCCCCTAGGACTTTCGGCGGAGCGGGTGCTCGAAGCCCTGGCCCCGGCCAAGGACGTTGACGGCTTTCATCCGACCAACATGGGCCTACTCGCCGTCGGCAATCCGCGCTTCGTGCCCTGCACGCCCCTCGGAGTGATGAAGCTGATCGAGCACGAGGAAATCGGCGTGCAGGGCCGGCATGCCGTCGTAGTCGGCCGCAGCAACATCGTGGGCAAACCGGTGGCGCTGCTGCTATTGCAAAAAGGCGCCACGGTCACCATCTGCAACTCTAGAACCCCCGATCTGGGCGCGATGACCAGCCAGGCGGACATTCTCGTGGTGGCGGCCGGTAGACCCGGGCTCGTCACGGCCGGCATGGTGAAGCCCGGCGCCGTCGTCATCGACGTCGGCATCAACCGGCTTGCAGACGGCAAACTCGCCGGCGACGTGGATTTCCAGAGCGTACTGGGAACCGCTTCGTGCATCACGCCGGTGCCGGGCGGAGTCGGACCCATGACGATCGCAATGTTGCTTGAGAACACGGTAATGTCCGCCGAGCGCGCCGCGGCCACCCGCGGCAGTGGCTGAGACGGTGGAGCATAGTTCTGCGATCTCAACCGGAAAACCAAGGCGTTGAACCCGAAAATGTCCGTCAATCCGCTGCTCGATTTCTCGGGCCTGCCGCGCTACAAATCGGTCCGGCCGGAGCACGTCGCCCCCGCGATCGATCAGCTGCTCGTCGAGAACCGCGCGCTAATCGCCCGGCTCACGACGAAGGCCACGGTTGCATCCTGGAACGAGTTCGCGGATCCGCTGGAAAACGCCAATGAGCGGCTGTGGCGCGCTTGGGGCATGGTCGCCCATCTGCACGCGGTGGACGATAACCCCGCGATCCGCGATGCCTATAACGCGAATCTGCCGAAAATCACGCGGTACCGTACCGAACTCGCGCAAAACCTTCACCTCTATGAGAAATTCAAGGCTCTGCGCGCTTCGAAGGGTTTCGGGGAGTTGTCACAAGCTCAGCGCAAGATCGTCGAGAACGACTTGCGCGACTATCGTCTTGGAGGAGCCGAACTGGCGCCTCAGAACAAGCGGCGCTTTGCCGAGATCCAGGAAGAACTTGCAGCGCTCGAAACCAAGTTTTCCGAGAATCTGCTTGACGCAACCAATGCGTTTTCGGCATTGATCGCCGACCGCGGAGCGCTGCTCGGCGTCCCCGAGGACGTACTCGAAGCGGCCGAAGAAGGGGCGCGTAAGGATCGCCAGGAGGGGTGGAAGTTCACCTTGCACGCGCCGTCGTACGGGCCCCTGATGCAATACGCCGAGAATCGCGACCTGCGGGAAAAGCTGTATCGCGCACACGTCACACGGGCGAGCGAATTCGGAAATCTGGAATTAGACAACACCTCGATCATCGTGCGTGAGCTTCGCCTGCGAAAAGAAAAGGCGCGACTGCTTGGTTACAAGAGCTTCGCGGAATTTTCGCTTGTCCCGAAAATGGCCGAGTCACCCGAGGCCGCGCTCGACTTCCTCAACGATCTTGCCGCGAGGGCGCTGCCTCACGCACGTAGGGATTATGCTGAACTGGAGGAGTTCGCACGCGCGGATCTCGGGATCCAGGAGCTCCAAGCTTGGGATATCGCGTTCGCATCGGAAAAACTGCGAGCGAAACGTTACGCGTTTTCCGATCAGGAAGTGAAGCGGTATTTCCCGGAACCCAAGGTCCTGGAAGGCATGTTCCGGCTTGTCGAAGCCCTCTACGGCATTCGCATTCTTCCGGACGCGGCAGAAACCTGGCATCCGGAGGTGCGTTTTTTCCGGATTACCGACTCGGACGGGAGCCTGATCGGCCAGTTTTATCTGGATCTGTATTCACGGGAAACCAAGCGCGGCGGCGCGTGGATGGATGAAGCGATCACGCGGCAGCGGATGCCCGGCGGCATCCGAACCCCGGTTGCGCATCTCATCTGCAACTTTCCCGCACCGGTCGGGAACAAGCCCGCGCTGTTCACGCACGACGAAGTCATGACCCTGTTTCACGAATTCGGTCATGGATTGCACCATCTGCTCTCGCGAGTCGACGATCTGGGCGTCTCCGGAATACGCGGTGTCGAATGGGACGCGGTCGAGCTGCCTTCCCAGTTCATGGAGA